>Ga0134097_1001004_pt1 | contig 23501 bp, 17 predicted proteins | sample 8_3taG_FD_94450 | JGI IMG/M metagenome (GOLD analysis project Ga0134097, IMG submission 94450) | Switchgrass degrading microbial communities from high solid loading bioreactors in New Hampshire, USA - 8_30_10_142_A2 metaG | ecosystem: Engineered > Bioreactor > Semi-continuous > Anaerobic >... | reverse complement strand
ATGGGCTGCAAATACACGGTGATCTGGCTTGGCGTGGCGCTCGGCGTGCTGGTGGTGTGGCTGAGCCGCCGCGACGGCCCGCGCGCGATCGCGTCGCACGTGCTGGTCTACGGCGTCACGGCGAGCGTGCTGGTCCTGCCGTGGCTGGCGCGCAACGCGATCTGGTACGACAACCCGGTGTATCCGTTCTTCCTCGACGGCGGGGAGATGGACGCGATCCGCCAGGAATGGTACGCGCAACCCCGCTCTGGCCTGATTTACTCGTCGGATGCGTGGCAGATCCCGGTGATGCCGCTGGTGGCGACGATCTTCGGCGCGGAAGACCAGGGCAGCTATGGCGTGGACATTGGTCCCTGGTTCCTGATCTTGACGCCGCTGATCGCGTTGGTCTGGCGGCGGCTGGATGAGCGGGAGCGCGGCGCGGCACGGCGCGCGCTGATCGTGGCGGGCGCGATCCTGATCGCGTGGATCGTCTCGTCGGCGTTCGGCTCGTACGGCAACCGCCAGACGCGGCTGATCCTGTACGTGTTCCCGCCGCTGGCAGTGATCAGCGCGCTGGCGCTCGAAGGGATGCGCCGCCTGCCCGACAAGCCGCTGAACCTCGGCTTCGTGCTGCGCGCCATGCTGACGCTGACCCTCGCGCTGACCGCCATCACCGCCGCGCGGCAGGCGCTCGGCAGCGGGCTGGATCGCTACTATAGCGGCGAGGATGACTTCCGCGACGCGTATCTCAATCATGCGCTCGGCTGGCACGCCGAGGCTATGCGCCAGGTGAACGCGCTGCCGCCGGGAACGCGCGTGCGCTTTTTGTGGGAGCCGCGCGCGCTCTACTGCCAGCCAGACGGCGCGGCGTGCATCCCCGACTCGCTGATGGACGGATGGTATTATGCGCGGCGCACGGTCGGGGATGGCAGCGCGGACGCGATCGCGGCGGCGTGGCAGCATGACGCAGATCGCTTGCTGGTGTATGATTTCGGCGTGCGCTTCGAGCGTGAGGGCAACACGCTTTACACGCCCGACGATTGGGCCGCCTGGGATGCGTTCGTCGCTGAGCACCTGATCGAAGAGTGGCGCGGCCTGGCGGACGGCGAGCCGATCTACACGCTTTACCGCTGGCGCACCCCATAAGCCTTTTTTGCGTATAACTTTCAGCGACCCGCGCCGAACAACCGGTGAGGGCGCCCCACCGACAAGGGAGATTCCCGTGACGAACCGCTTTACGCTGCTCGTGGGCGCGAGCGCGTTTATGGACGAGTTGGCGCGCACGCTGGACGGCGAGCACTCGCGGCTTTATGCCCAATTCATGACGTACGAGGGCGATGCAACGGGTGAGGCGTTCGGCGCGCTGTTGGCACAGCAGGCGCAGCGTGGGGCGGACGTTCGCCTGATGGTCGATGCGTACAGCGACATCATTCTCAGCGACGTGTGGCCGGTGCTGCTCCACCGCCAGGGCGAAGTCGCCGCAGAGCGGGCGAAGACATACGCTCTGTTCGACCGGCTGCGCGCGCAGGGCGTCCGCGTCAAGCGGACCGCGCCGCTCGGCCCGCTGGGGATCTACGTGCTCTTTCGCAATCACAAGAAGATGGTCGTGATCGACGACCGGATCGCGTTCGTGGGCGGGATCAACGTCTCCGACCACAACTACAACTGGCACGACTTCATGGTCAAGATCGAGGGCCCGCTGGCGAGCGCGCTGGCGCACGACTTCCGCTCCACCTGGGACGGGCAGACCGCTCCCCTGGCGACGCCCTGCCCCGGTGAGGACTTTGTGCTCAACCAGTGCCCCGGCCGCTACAGTATCTACGAGGAAATTCTGCGCATGATCGACCGGGCGCAGCGCACAATCGTGATCGAGTCGCCCTACCTGCTGGGCGACCGGATCGAGCGCGCGCTGCGGGCTGCCGCTGAGCGGGGAGTCCGTGTCTCGCTGATCCTGCCCGCGCGCAGCAACAAGCTGCTGTACCGGCGCTGGGTGCGCGTGCTGCTCCGCCGCCTGAACCATCCGAACATCACGGTGTACGGCTTCACCGGCTGCGGCGGCATGACCCACGCGAAGCTCGTTCTGGTGGACGACCAGTGGGCAAGCTTCGGGTCGTTGAATATGATCGAGCTTGAAGGACTGACGCAAAAGGAGCTGAACGTTTTTTCGAGCAACCCCGACCTGATCGCTCAGCTCCAAACCCTGATCGCCCGGGATATTGCGCAGTCTGATCCGGTCCCGGTTCCGCCGCATGCCGCCGCTCGACCCCTGTTTACCGTTCTAGTTCGTTTTTCTGACTGGTGGACGCGCCGCCTGTTGCGCCGCGCGGATTGGAAAGCACGCTATTGCTAAGAAAACTTCGCTCCAATCGCATTGCCGTTAAATACATCATCCTCACGGCGCTGGTGCTCGGCGGGATGGGGCTGCTGAACGCCCTCGACGTCTTCGAGGGCGTGTCCGATTCCGTCATGCAGTTGATGGATCGGCTTGCCAGCTATGGCAAGATCGGCATGTTTGTGATCGGGCTGGTGTCGAACACCACGCTGGTGATCATCGTGCCGTATAACCTGCCAATGTTCACGCTGGTGATCTATGCCGATACGCTGTGGGAAGTCGCCGCCATCGGCGCGGCGACCGGGCTGGGCGGCGGCATCGGGGAGACGATCTCGTACGGGGTAGCGCACACCCTCGCCTCGCACGTTGATAACCTGTCAGAGAGCGGCTTGTTCCGCTGGACGAAACGCACCATCGAGCGCCATCCGCGCGTGATCCCGCTGTTCGTGTTCCTCGCCTCGGCTACGCCCGTGCCCGACATGGCGATCATCGTGCCCCTCTCGCTGATCCGCTATCCCTGGCCCAAGATGGTCCTGCCGATGATCGCCGGGAAGGTGTTTCAGAACGTGGTGGTCGCCATGATTTTCCGCTACGCCGCCGACGCCGTAGCCGAGCGCTTGAATGGGGACATCAACTTCGACCTGACCGCGATCTTCCTGGCGCTGTTCATCCTACTGATCGCCTATCAGGTAGAGAATGCGCGCGCCAGACAAAAAGAAGCCGAGCGTGCCCGTGAAGAGCACCCCGGCAGCGAGGTCGAGCAGATTTCGGCGGCGGAGTAGTGCGGTCAAGCGCCCACCGCAGGGCGGCGGACGCGCAGGCGGCTGTAGACGTACAACTGGGGGACGGTGGCCTCGACCGTGGCGACCGCTTCCGCGATCAGGTCCTCATCGCTGACGGTCCCATGCAGCCACACCGCGCCATCCTTAATGACCACTTCAATCGGCTCCTGCGCGGTAAACGTGTTGCGCTTCAGCGCCCGCATGATTACGTGGCGCAGCGTCTCGCGCTGATAGCGCATGCGAGTCTTCTCCCTTCCGTGCGGCCCCGGTGACGTCCACGCTCGCGGGGTCATAGCTCCCCATTCAAGCATTAATCCCGCCTCGGCACAAATCACGCGAGGCCCGCGAATTGTCAGCCTCGGGGGTTTGGTGTACAACACAAGTAGATTACAGCGCCGCCTGCCCCGGCGAGGAAATGCGCCTTGCCTATGACCATCTCCGCGCATGGCGGCCGCTCGCTTGCATTGGCATCACGACGCGCATCGACCAGTGAAGGAGGCTTGGATGAGAGAGCAGAGAACTTCTGGTGCGGGCCTCGCCCGGCGCCAGTGGCGTGCGGGCCTGATCGCGGCGATCGTGCTCTTGATCGCGGCGCTGGTGGCTCCCCTTGCCTTGGCAGCGCCAAACACGCAGGACGCGACCGTGCTGCGGGTGGGGCTTTTGGGCGCTCCGATGGGCGATGTGGGCAACGGTGCGCGCCTCGCCATTGACCAGATCAACGGCGCAGGGGGGTTCGCCGGGCAGGACGGCACAACCTACCGATTTGAACTGATTACCCTGCCCGACGCGGCGACCGAAGGCTCGCTTGGCAGCGACGTGAGCAAGCTGCTGGAGCGTGAAGGGCTGGTCGCCATCCTCGGACCGGACGACGACGAGGTGCTGTCGCCGGACAACATCGACACGCTGACAGAAACCGAGCTGCCCATTCTCACCGCCGTCACCCTCGACCGCCTGACCGAAGATGATGATACGAACAGCTTTTTCCGTATCCGCGCGCCAGAGTACGTTTACAACTGGGCGGCCGTAACGGTGCTGGTGGATGACTTGGGCGCCGAGTCGTTTGCGCTGGTGCAGACGGACATCGCCTCGACCCTTGCGCTCGCCTCATTTGAAGATGCGCTCGGCGAGATGGGTATCACGCCAGTCCAGACGATTCAGGATCCTGACAACGCGCGGCTCGACGAGCACGCCGCCACGATCAGCGCCCTGGCGCCGGACGTCGTGGCGTTCTGGGGGGCGATGGAAGACGCCGCCAGCCTGCTGCGCCAGCTTCGCGATGAGGGGTGGGATGGCCGCTTCGTCTACCGTCACGCGGACGAGGCTGCTCGCGCGGGCGCGTTCCCGGTGGACTTGGTGCAGGGCATCGTCGGGATGAACAACTGGGTGTACAGCTACGGCTCGCGCGCCTCGCAGATTTTCCTGCGCGACTACACCCTGGCGTACAACGAACTGCCGAGCGGCGCGGCTGTGGCCGGATACGACGCGATCTGGTATCTGCGCTCAACGGTGATCAACTTCGGCGCGTCGCCTGAGCAAATCCGCGACGGGCTGCTGAACGGGAACCCGGTCACGCTGGTCCAGGGCGCATTCCACCCGGTCGAATTCTCGAACGGCGACCTGGTCCGCATCTCGACCGTTTACGAGCTTGGTCCGTATGGCGGACCGGTCGTGCTGGCGCGCTTTGACGATCGCGAGCCGCTGGCGCTGGACGAGACAGGCGCGCCGGTGGTGGACATCCCGACGCCCACGCCTGGCCCGCCGACCATCACGCCGCTGCCCAGCCCCACGCTCGAAGGCGTTTGGGCTGAGGTGACCGCGACCGCGCTCAACGTCCGCAGCGGGCCGGGCTTTGACTACGAGCGCATCGCGCAGGTCAGCGAAGGCGACCTGCTGCGCGTGGTCGGCACCATTCCGGATTACACGTGGATCTCGGTGCAGCTTCCGAACGGCGGCGTCGGCTGGGTGAACACGCAGTACGTCCAGATCAGCGGCGACCTGATGACCATCCAGCCCGTGCCAATTCCGCCAACGCCCACGCAGGCCGCGACCGCCGCGCCCAACGAGCCGGACATCGTAATCGATAATGTGGTGCTCAGCCCGGCGCAGCCAGTCCCGAACCAGCCGTTCACGGCGACGGTGAACGTCCGCAACGCGGGCGGCGCAGCGGCGGGGCAGTTCGCCATCGCGGCAACCTTCCAGCCGGGCGGCGTGTACGCGTCGGCGTTCGTGGACAGCCTGGCGCCCGGCCAGACCGCGCAGGCGATCCTGACCGCCACGCTGCCAGGAACGGGCGTCGCGCAGGTCGCCGTGATCGCGGACCTCAACAACACGGTGGCGGAGTTCAACGAAGACAACAACCAGTACAACATCACCTACCGCGCCGACTATCCGCTCCTGACGCAGCAGAGCAACATCCCGCTCAGCCCTGGGCAAGAGCTGGACCTGTTCAGCAGCGGAAATAACCTCGGCGACATCCGCTGGGACGGCACCGCGTTGAGCGTGATCAACGGCTCGCTGATCGGCCTGCTGGGCGGCGTCGCCTATCAGGACGTGCACTACGACCAGCTTTCGGCCAGCGTGATCAACAACCCGACCGGGATCGACGGCAGCCAGGTCAACGCGGGCACGGTGATGGGCGTCTTCACGACGGAAGGTCGCCGCGCCGTGCTGCGGATCGACAACCGCTCCGGCGATCAGATCTTCATCAGCTACCGCGTTTATAACGCGCCGTAATCCGCGCGTCAGCGGAACGAATTTCCACGCGGGGCGGCTGAACGGTCGCCCCGCATTTTTCACGCGTGAGGGGCACCGCTGCAACTCGCCCTGGATTCTGCCGCCGGACCCGCTATAATAGGCGGGCACTCACCGGCGCGCCGGTGCGCGCCACCCGATAATCCACGAGCTATCCGACCCAGGCTGCCGTCGCGGTACCGCCCAGGGCGATAGTGAACAAACCTGGAACGACCTGGGGAGGTGATTTGAGATGAAGGTCCGGTCTTCCGTCCGCAAGATGTGCGACAAGTGCTACTTTGTGCGTCGCAAGGGTCGTCTGTACGTGATGTGCTCGGCGTACCCGAAGCACAAGCAGCGTCAGGGCTAATTCTTCTGAAAGAATCCTGAAAAACGGGCCGCACGGCCCGTTTTTGGTGTTGGCCCCACTTCACAGCAGCCAATTTGCATCTATAATGAAAGCATATCCATTAAGATACACCTTGCCTGTTTGTCACTTCTTAAGCCTTCTGATCGCACGCGGCGTCGCACACCAGACGCGCCGCGTTTTCAACTCAGGCGAAAGCTGTGCCATAATAGCCCGCAGCGTCGGGAGGCCAGCAGCGAGCACCACGACCGGGCTGTGGCCTGTTCACGGGAGGCATGGCGATGCAGTTCCACATTCGTCACGCAGCAGTCATCGGATCAGGCACAATGGGCAGCGGCATTGCGGCGCTACTGGCCGGAGTGGGCGTGCGCGTTACGCTGCTGGACATCCCCGCCCCGGATAGTCTGCCGGGAGACCGCCCCGAAGCGCGCAACGCGATCGTGCTGAAAAACCTGAGCGCGCTTCAAAAGAGCCGCCCCGCGCAACTTTTCGCCCCGTCCGATCTCGATCTCATTACCCCCGGCAACCTCGAAGACGACCTCGACAGACTCCGCGACGCCGACTGGATCATCGAAGCGATTGTCGAAAATCTGGCGATCAAACAAGACCTGATGGCGCGGCTGGAAAGCGTCCGCGCGCCGCACGCGATCGTCTCGACCAACACCAGCGGCCTGAGCATCCACGCCATCGCCGAAGGGCGCAGCGAGGCGTTTCAGCAGCACTTCCTCGGCACGCATTTCTTCAACCCACCGCGCTATCTCAAGCTGCTTGAGGTCATCCCGCATGAGAAAACCGACCCCGCCGTGCTGGACTTCATGGCGGAATATGGCCGCACGATCCTCGGTAAAGGCGTCGTGATCTGCAAAGACACGCCCAATTTCATCGCCAACCGCTTCATCAGCGTCGCCGGGACGTTCGGCGTGAACTATGCGCTGGAGCACGGTTACACAGTTGGCGAGGTAGACGCGCTCACCGGCCCGCTGATCGGCCGCCCGAAGACCGCGACCTTCCGCCTGTACGACCTGATCGGCGCCGACATTATGGTGCACGTCAACCGCAACCTGTACGACGCAATCCCCGAAGATGAAGCGCGCGAGGTGATCAACCACCCCGCCTCGCGTGAACTGCTCGAAACCATGCTCGAGCGCGGGCTGCTCGGCAACAAGGCCGGGCAGGGCTTCTATAAGCGGGTCGATACCCCTGAGGGCCGCGAGTTCTGGGAACTGAACCTTCAGACGCTCGAATACGAGCCGCCGGTAAAGGTGCGCTTTGATAGCGTCGGCCAGCACCGTAAGATCGAGGACGTTGGCGCGCGGATCAAGGCGATGGTCAGCGTCGAGGATCGCGCCGGAGAATACCTATGGCACCTGCACGCTTTCTATCTCAGCTACGCCGCGCAACGCCTGGGCGAAATCGCGGACGACATCGCGTCGATTGACAACGCCAACAAGTGGGGCTTCAACCACGCACTCGGCCCGTTCGAGATCTGGGACGCGCTTGGCGTGGCAGAAACCGCCGAACGCATGGAAGCGGACGGTTACGCGGTTGCGCCATGGGTCAAGGCGATGCTCGACGCCGGGTGCGCCACCTTCTACCAGCGGGACGCAGCGGGCGTCGTCACCGGCATCTACGACCCGCAGCGCGGGGATTATGCGCCGCTCCACAAGGATGCGCGCCACATTGCCATCGCGGACCTGCGCGCCGCCGGAAAGCGGCTCGAGGGGATGGCAGGCGCGTCGCTGATCGACCTGGGCGACGGGATTCTGCTGCTCGAGTTCCACGCCAAAGCCAACGCGATCGACTCGGACATCGTCGCGATGGGTTGGAAGGCGCTCGACTATCTGGAGCGTGGCTATGACGGGCTGGTAATCGGCAACGAGGGCGAGCACTTCAGCGCGGGCGCCAACCTGTTCCTGATCGCGATGCTCGCGCAACAGCAGGACTGGGACCAGATCCACGCGACCGTGCGCGAGCTTCAAAACCTGTTCCAGGCGCTACGCGCCGCGCCGGGGCCGGTGATCACCGCGCCGTTTGGGATGGCGCTCGGCGGCGGCGCGGAAATGCTGATGGCGGGAACGCGCGCTGTCGCCCACGCGGAACTGTACGCCGGGCTGGTGGAGATGGGCGTCGGATTGCTGCCCGCCGGGACCGGCTGCAAGGAGATGCTGCGCCGCAAGATCAACCCGGTCATGCAGACGCCCAACGCCGACGTGCTGCCGCACTTGCAGCAGGTCTTCGAGACGCTGGCGCTGGCGAAAGTCTCAGAGAGCGCGAAGCAAGCGCGGTCGCTTGGTTTTCTGCGCCCCGAAGATCGCATTGTGATGAACCGCGACTTTCTGCTGGCCGAAGCCAAGCGCGAGGCGCTGCACCTGCTAGCGAGCGGCTACACGCCGCAGCCCGCCGGGCAGGTCTGGGCGGCGGGGCGCGATGCGCTCGCCGCGCTGCGGATCGGCGTCTACACCATGCGCGAAGCCGGATATGCCACCGACCATGATGTGCTGATCGCGAACAAGATCGCCTACGTTCTGTGCGGCGGCGATCTGTCCGAGCCGGGCTGGGTGCCCGAACAATACATTCTCGACCTTGAACGCGAAGCATTTGTCGAGCTATGTCACGAGCGGAAGACGATAGAGCGCATCATGCACATGCTGCAGTACAGCAAACCACTACGGAACTGAACGGCGAGGAACTATGAACCCGAGGCCGACACCTTCGCAGAACGGGCTGCCCCCCTATCTCCACGCGCTGCGCACGGCGGTAACCTATGCGCTGCTTGGCGCGGTCTGGATCGTTTCGACCGACTACCTGCTGAGCGTGTTTTCGATTGGGGCTCAAGCGCAAACGCTCAAGGGCTGGCTGTATGTCGCGTTCACGACCGTCGGTTTGTTCCTGTTTCTGCGTAGCGCCAGGCGGCATCTGATGCGGTGGCAGGCCGCGCTTATCGCGTCGCAGCAGACCTACGCCGCGTTCATCAGCGCGACCCCCGATCTGATGTTCGAGCTGGCGCCAGACGGCACGTTTCTGGACTACAAACCGGCGCCTATGGGGCTGAACCTCCCGCCGGAGCAGTTTCTGGGGCGACGCGTCCAGGATGTGATGCCCCCAATCGCCTCGCAGACGATGGAAGCGTTGGAACGTGCCTTTGCGACCGGCGACATGCAGATCTTCAACTACCAGTTGCCACTGGGCGAAGAAATGCACGACTACGAGGCGCGCATCGTCGCTCGTGGGAAAGAAAGCGCCATCGCGATCGTGCGAGACATCACCGAGCGCCAGCGCACGCAGGAAGCGCTGCAACGTGCCAATCGTGCCTATCGCATGCTGAGCGACTGTAATCAGGTCATGGTACGCGCGACCGGCGAGATGGCGCTACTGAATGACATCTGCCGGATTATCGTGTCGCGCGGCCAGTTTTCGATGGCGTGGGTGGGCTATGCGCGGGATGATGAAGCGCGCACGCTGGAGCCAGTCGCCCGGTTTGGCAAGGAAAACGGCTACATTCAGCTATTGCAGACCACCTGGGCCGACGAGCCGCGTGGTCGTGGACCATCCGGCCGGGCCGTTCGCACCGGCAAGCCGGTCGTGGTGGTGGATTGCGAAACCGATCCGGACTTCGAGCCATGGCGCGAGGCAGCGCTCGAACGAGGCTACCGCTCAGTAGCGGCGTTGCCGCTGATGGACGCCGGTCGCGTCTTTGGCGTGCTGGTTGTCTACTCCGACGAGCCGAACGCTTTCCGCCACGATGAAGAGGTCGATTTGCTGGCAGAGCTGGCGAACGACCTGGCGTATGGCATCATCGCGCTGCGGACACGCGTCGAGCGCGAGCGGGCGCGTCAGGCCGAGCGCGAGCAGCGGCTCCTGGCCGAAGCGCTGGGCGACACGGCGATCACCGCCAACAGCACGCTCGATCTGGATCAGGTGCTCGACCGCATTCTGGAAAACATCCGCAGCGTCGTCCCCCACGACACGGCGAGCATCACGCTGCTCGATGGCGACGTGCTGCGCATGGCCCGGCACACCGGCTTCGAGAAATACGGCATCGCGGACGAGATCAGCGCAATCCGCTTCGAGTATCGCACGCACGAGAAATACCACCTCTCGATGCGCGAAACGCACGAGCCACTGATCATCAACGACACGGCCACGTCTGAGCTATGGGTCCCGATCGAAGGCACAGAATGGATCCGCTCGTCGATCTGGGCGCCGATCATCTACGGAGATGAGCTGATCGGAGTGATCAGTCTCGACAGCGCGCAACCCGGCTTTTTCACCCAGGACCACGCCAAGCGACTGCGCGCGTTTGCCGCGCACGCCGCGGTCGCGATCCGCAACGCGCAGTTGTTCACAAGCGAGCATCAGCAGCGCACCCTGGCCGAAGCGCTCAGTGAAATCGCCGCCACCACCATCGCTACCCGCGATCCCGAAGCGGTGATGGAGCGCATCCTTGAAAACTTGAAGCGTGTCGTCCCGTACGATGTCGCCAACATTATGCTGATCGAGGAGCACCGGGCGCGCGTCGTCCGCGAAAACGCGCCGCACAAACCGTCCCGGGTCGGCTGGCTCGACCGGCTGACCTTTGACTTGCGGCATGTTCCGCTCTTCCAGCGTGTGATCGAAACCCGGCAAGCGCTCGTCCTCAGCGACACCGCCGCCGAGCCGGACTGGCAACCTCACCCCGAGCTGGACTGGCTGCATGCCTACGCCTGCGCGCCGATCGTGCGTGAGGGCCAGGTTATCGGCTTCCTGAATATCTACAACGCCGAGCGTGGCTTCTACACGACGGCGCACCTTCAGCACCTGCAAGCCTTCGCAGATCAAGCGGCGCTCGCCCTGTACAACGCGCAGCTTTTCACCGCGGAACGCGATCAGCGCGCCCTGGCCGAAGCTCTGCAAGACATCGCCACCATCATCAACAGCACGCTCGACGTGGACGTCGTGACCGATCGCCTGCTCGACAACCTCAAGCGGGTGCTCCCGCACGACTCCGCCAGCCTGATGCTGATCGACGACGAGGGGATCGGGCGCATTGTGCGCCATCGCGGGTTCGTGGAGCGAGGGCTTGGCGCCTGGGTTTCACAGTTGCGGCTGCCCGTCGAGTCGACGCCCACGCTCAAGCGCATGGCCGAAACGCGCCAGCCGCTTATCATCTCCAACACGGCGACCGATCCGGAATGGATCCCCTACCCGCAGATCGCCTGGATCCGCTCGTATGTCGGAGCGCCGATCCACCGCGAGGGACGCGTGTTCGGCTATCTTCAGGTGGAAAGCGCGTGGCCGAACTTCTTCAACGAGAAACACGCCCACCGCTTGCAGAGCTTCGCCGACCAGGCCGCGATTGCGCTACAAAACGCGCAGCTTTTCCAGGACGTACAACAGCAGGCGACTGCGCTCCAGGTCCAGGCGCAGAAGCTGGCGCTCGTCAACCGCGTCTCGACACACGTCGCACATCACCTCGACCTGGAAGCGATTTACCGCACCGTGCTGCTAGAGCTACAGGATGCGCTCGGCGCGAGCTTCGGCGGGCTGGTCATGTTCGAGAACGACAAGGTCGGGCGGCTGGTGCTTGGCACGCATCCTGACGACGACGCCAACCACAACGTAACGATTAGCCTCGAAAACAACCTGTCCATCGAGCACGTCCGCGCCACACATAAGCCCCTCGTCTCGGAAGACGTGCTCAACGACCCATTCTTTGAACCGGCGTGGCCCGCGCTTCGCATGCGCGGCACACGGACCCTCATTATCATGCCGCTGATCGTCGGCAACGACGTGATCGGCACGCTAGGGTTGGACTGGGTGGAGCCGCGCCAGTTCACCGCAGACGAGCTGGAGCTGGTCGAGACGATCGCCAACCAGGCGTCGGTTGCGATCACGAAGGCCAGGCTGTATGTAGCGGAGCGCGAGCAGCGCGTTCTGGCCGAAGCGCTGGGACACGTCGCATCGCTCAGCAACCGGTCGCTGGCGCTGGACGATCTGTACGACGAGCTACTTGAGTCGATCCGGCGCGTGATCGCCTACGATGCGGGGAACATCCTGCTGTTCGAGGGCGACGTGGGAGAGGTCGTCCGTCACACCGGCTACGACCGTTACAGCCAGGGGGAAAAGCCTGCCTGGATGCGCCTGACGCCGGATCAGGTGCCGCACTGGTCGCGCCTGTATGCCGGGGGACACCCACAACCCTACATCATCGCGGACACCCATGCTGATCCCGAGTGGGCGGACATTGAGGGAGCCAACTGGATCCGCTGCGCGCTCAAAGCACCGATTTCGATTGAGAACCGCGTGATCGGGCTGCTAAACCTCGACAGCGCGACGCCCAACTCCTTCACGCAGCGCGACGCCGAGCGGTTGCAGGCATTCGCCGATCAGGTTGCGCTGGCGATCCAGAACGCGCGGCTGTTCCAGGCGGAGCGCGAGCAGCGCACCCTGGCCGAAGCCCTGCGCTCGGCGGCGGCGGCTGTCAGCAGCACGCTGCAGATCGACACAGTCCTCGATCGCATTCTGGCAAACGTCGGGCAGGTGCTACCCCACGACGCCGCCAACATTATGCTGATCGAAGATGGAGTCGCACGGGTGGCGCGCGGCTATGGCTACGCGGAGCATGGCGCCGGGACATGGATTAGCCAGCTCCGCTTCAAGGTGGATGAGATCCCGGTCTGGCAGGAAATGCTCGCCACGCGGCGGCCGTTCGCCGTGCCAGACACGCACCGTGACCCGAATTGGCTCCGCCTGGTACACGAAGAATGGATCCGCTCGACGGTCAAGGCGCCAATCGTGCTCGAAAACCAGGTGATCGGCATTCTGCACCTGGACAGCACGCAACCCGGCTTCTTCAACGACGAAGACGCCGAGCGCTTGCAAGCGTTCGCAGATCAGGCAGCGATCGCCATCCGCAACGCGCAGCTTTACGACGCCATCCAGCTTCACGCCAGCGAGCTTGAGCAGCGCGTCTCCGAGCGTACCGCCGAGCTTGAGGCGCAGCGTGCGCAGCTTCAGGCGATCCTCGACTCGATGGGCGAGGCGGTGCTTTTCTCGCGCGGCCCTAACGTGCTCTACGTCAACGAGGCGTTTACCGAACTGCTGGGCTATACCGCAGAAGACCTCACCCGCCAGCCGTTCACCCTGCCGGATTCGCTGCTGGCGCCGGGGCAGGATCTCACCCGCCTGCATAACGCGATCCGCAAGGGGCTGGCGCAAGGGCGAAGCTGGCGAGGCGAAGTCGAAGCACAGCGGCGCGACACCACGACGTTCAATGGCGCCCTGACGATCACGCCGGTGCCGAGCTTGGATAGCTCCGAGGGCAGCGCGTTTGTCGCCATTCTGCGCGACATAAGCCAGGAGAAGGCGCTCCAGGCGCAGAAGGACCGCTTCATCGCGCACGCCTCGCACGAGCTCCGCACACCGCTGGCGAACGTCAAAACGCGTCTGTACCTGCTACGCAAACAGCCCGAGAAGCTGGCGGCGCACCTCGACGTGCTCAATCGCGTCACTGACAGCATGGCCGAGCTGATCGAAAACCTGCTGGATGTGTCACGCTTCGAGCGCGGCGTGATCCCGCTGTACCGGCGACCAGTTGCATTGTGCGAGCTGGTGGACGAGGTGATCGCGATCCAGCGGCCGGAAGCCGAGCGGAAGAACATTTTGCTGCACGCGCTGTTGCCAGACGAGCCGCTGATGATCGAAGCAGATCCGCAGCGGATGAATCAGGTCATCACAAATCTGGTGATCAACGCGATCAATTACACGCCGGAAGGTGGTACGATCTCCATTGAGGTCGAGCAGCTGCAACCGTCTGAAGACGCGCCGCACGGCCAGGTCGCGATCCACGTGCGCGACACCGGGATCGGTATTCCGAGCGAGATGCTGTCGCAGGTGTTCGACCCGTTCTTCCGCACGAACGAGGAAGTCGCGCCCGGCACCGGCCTGGGGCTGACGATCGCGCGCGAGATCGTACACCTGCATCACGGCACCATCGAGGTCGCCAGCGAGGTGAACGCGGGAACGGTCTTCACCGTCACGCTCGATCTGATCGATGAGCAGGAACAATCCGAGCCGGTGATGTACGAGTGAGCCATCAGCGGTTAGCCAAAAGCAGCTAAGAACAGCGAAAAACAGCGAAGGGCAAGCAGTATGTCAGCGTCAGGCGGTTAAACCGTTTTTGCTGCTTCTCTGCTGTCTTTAGCTGCTTCATTGCTGCTTTTAGCTTAGCCCACGCACAAGGAGGTTCTGATGCGCGAAGCAGTGATCGTCGCCATGGCCCGGACGGCCGTGGGCCGCGCCAAGAAAGGGACGACCCGCTCCGCCCGCCCCGAGGCGCTCGCGGGGGCCGTGCTGAAAAGCCTGCTCGACCAGGCGGGGGACCGGCTGGACCCCGCGCTGATCGACGATGTGATCCTGGGCTGCGCCATGCCCGAAGGCGCGCAGGGCCTGAACGCGGCGAGGCTGATCGCGCTGCAAGCCGGGCTGCCGGTCAGCGTGCCAGCCCAGACGATCAACCGCTTCTGCTCCAGCGGCCTGCAATCCATCGCGCTCGGCGCAGAGCGGATCATCGCCAACGGGGCAGACGTGATCATCGCGGGCGGCGTCGAGACGATGAGCCTCGTCCCGATGACCGGATTCCGCCTCAGCCCAGATTACGCAACCACCTTTGACCACCCGGAGTTCTACCTCGGCATGGGGCTAACGGCGGAGAATGTCGCGGCGCAGTACGGCATTTCGCGCGAGGACCAGGACCGTTTCGCCTGCGAGAGCCACGCCAAGGCCGCCGCCGCGACCGATGCGGGTAAGTTCGCCGAAGAGATCGTGCCGGTAGTGTTTGAGGAAGTCACCCTGCGCGACGGGCAGCGGCACGCCGAAACAATCGTCTTCGACACCGACGAGCATCTGCGACGCGACACGACGCTCGAAGGGCTGAGCAAGCTCAAGCCTGCGTTCAAGCAGGACGGAACCGTCACCGCCGGGAACGCCAGCCCGCTCAGCGACGGCGCCGCCGCCGTCCTGCTGATGGATGGAGACACCGCCGCCCGCCTCGGCTTCGAGCCGATCGCGCGCTTTGTAGGCTATGGCGTGGCGGGCGTCCCGCCGGAGATCATGGGGATCGGGCCGGTCGCCGCCGTGCCGCGCGTCCTCAAGCGAACCGGGATCGCGCAGGACGACCTCGACCTGATCGAGCTTAACGAGGCGTTCGCGGCGCAGGCGCTGGCAGTGATCCGCGAGCTGGACCTCGACCCGGCGCGCGTCAACGTCAACGGCGGCGCGATCGCGCTCGGACACCCGCTCGGCTGCACCGGCGCCAAGCTGACCGTCCAACTGCTGCACGAGCTACGGCGGCGCAGCGCTCGCTATGGCATGGTGACGATGTGCATCGGCGGCGGGCAGGGCGCGGCGGGTATCTTCGAGCGGCTGTAGCAGCGGTGGGCTATCCGCGCGGCGCGACTCTACAATTGAACTCGGCAATCAGTGGCCGAGACAAGGAGAGAACGCCGTGCGGAAACTCATCGTCGTCAACATCATGTCGCTGGACGGCTACTACGAAGCGTCCGGCCAGAACATCATGCCGCTCTTCAATTTCCGCGAGGCGTATCCCGAAGATGACACGTTCGACGTGTACAACGCCTCGCGGCTGCGCGCCGCCGATACCCTGCTGTTAGGCCGCGCGTCGTACGAGGGGTTTAAGAGCTATTGGCCGAATATCGCGGACGATCCCGACGAGCCGCCCATCCAGCGCGAAATTTCTCGGCTGGACAACGCGATCCAGAAAATCGTCGTCTCCGACACGCTCACGCCAGACCAGACCGCGCCCTGGCAAGACACTACGCGCATCATTCGCCGCGCCGAGGCCGAGGAGCAGATCGCGGCGCTCAAGCAGCAGCCGGGCCGCGACATTCTGATGTTCGGCAGCCGGACGCTGTGGAACGCGTTGTTGGCGCGCGATCTGGTCGACGAGCTGCATCTGGTCATCGCGCCGGTGGTGTTGGGCGAGGGCACGCCGCTGTTTGACGGTCCGCCGCCGGTCACGCCGCGACTGATCGAGGCGCGGGCGCGCTCATGCTCCGGCATAGTGGTAGTCACCTACGACGTCCGCCGCCCAAAAGCGTGACCTCTCAGGGGAGCCGTTCCTCAACCCGCACGACGAACGCGACACGAGCGCCGCTCGGACCGGGCGCGTCGATCCGCGAAATGATCGCTCGCAGCGCGGCGCGAATGCGATCCGCCTTGTCCTCGCCGAGCCTGTATTCGAGATAGCCCGCGAAATCCCCCTCGGCGAACGCATTGAGCAAAGACTCGGCGGCCAGGCGCATCGTGCCGGGCGGATAGAAGCGCCCTGGATGCAGAAACGGCGCCACCGGCAGCTTCGCAACACGGTGCAGCGGGCGAAATAGGTTCGGCTTGCTGACCAGCTCCGCCAGCGCGTCGAACGACACGCTCGGCGCAGGGAAGCGCGGCGGGTCGAACACCAGCCGCCCGCTGTACCGCACCCGTGCGAAATAGTCGTAGTGCGCCTGCGTCTCCAGCGGCAGCAAATCGTAGATGCGCTTCATAAGCGCGACCGAGGCGGCCTGTAACTCATCCTGACGGCGGTGGCGGTCTTCGGAAACGCGCACCGGCGGCAACGGCGCGCCGATCCGGACGCTGATCGCCGGACGGCGCAGCGCGCGCAGCGAATCCCACGCGCGGTACGTTCCCCCAAACCCGATCGGCACGATCGCGGCGCCCGTCGCGTGCGAGAGATACGCCACGCCCGATTTCACGTCGTCGATCGGCTTCTCCCACGTCCCGCCTTCGGGGAATAGCGCCAGCCGCCCGCCCCGTCGCAAAACCGCCATCATCTGCTTCATCCCCTCGCGGTCGAGCGAGCCGCGTTTCATGCGGATCAGCCCCAACCGGTTGACCAGCCACTCACCCGGCTGCTCCAGCGGAAAATCGCCCGGCCCCACAAAGACGGTATCCGGCGGCAACAGCAGAAAGAACAGCATCGCGTCGAAGGTCGAGACGTGGTTGGCGGCGTAGATGACCGGGCCGGGGGTATAGAGCGCGCGCTCCCCACGGATCGTCACGCGCGCCAAAGCGCGCAACGCAACGCGCCCCACCCGGCGCGCGATAGCGGGCAGCGGGTCCGGCCGGGCAAATTCGGCAGCATAGGTCACAGCGATCTCTCCACAGAGCAGACATTCCAAAAACGTGTGAGGGTTGTAGCAGCGATCGCGGGCGCGCGCCAGTTGTGGCGCGTGGATCGATCAAAGGTGTTAAAGCGCGCGCATCACGGTACAATGAGCGCCGTTATGACGGCATTAGCCCAAGCGGGGGACGCATGCAGGACGATATCCGCACGACGCAGGAGATTTTTGGCGATCTGTTTGGCGGGCTGGCGAGCCTCGGTGCGCGTGGCGTCGATGGGTTCGTCATTGCGAAGGCGCTGGCGCGGCTGCTGATTCAGCAGGGCATCATCTCGCGCGAGACGTTCATCGAGACGATGCGTCAGGTTGCGCGCGAGGAACTCGAAGAGTCCGAAGAGATCAACAAGTTCCTCGACACCACCTTCGCGCAGATCCTGGAGCAGCTCGAAAAGCGGGCGGAGCGCGGCCAATCACGCTAAGCTAAAGCGGCAGTAGGGAGTAGTGAGTGGGGAATAGGGAAAGCGGTTCTCCCTACTCCCGACTGCCTATTCCTCGTATTGAGCTAACCGCTAATCGCTAGCTGCTAACGGCTCAATAGCAGCTCGCCGCCATCGCGCTCAGCACCGTCTGGCGATCGGGCGCGCCAAAGTCGGTCGAAACCGGCGTCAGGTTCGCCCCGATGATCGCCCAGTTCGGCACGCGCCACGGGTCATAGTTCAACCGGAAGCACCCGCGATAGGCGACGACATTCCCGTCGTTGTGAAAGCCCATCACCATCACCGGCACCCGCCCGGCCTCATACGCGCCCGGAACGCCGCTATACTGGTAGTTGCCGTAGAACATGGCGACCTCGCGCGTGTTGGCGAACCCGGCGACGAACTGGTAGTACGTCTGCGGGGGGTTGCGCCACAGCCCGTAGGCCGTCGCGTAGTCGCGGTTGTTGATAACGTCGTAGTACGCGCCGAGCATGCTCTGCACGCTGAGGTAGTTGCCCCGGCCATCGGTCCGCGCATAGCAGCGCGTGCTCTTGATCAGCGCGTCCGCCTGTTCCAGCGTCGGGATGTAATTGAGCGGCGTCAGGTTGGCGTCCACGATCGACCAGACGTCCATCCCTGTGCCCGGCCCGCCGGTGTACAGCAGGAAGTAGCACCCGCTGAACGCCGCGACCGTGCCGTTCGTGCGGTAGCCGTACAGAACCGACGGCACTCCGCCCACCAGATTGTTCACATCGCCTGGCTGCAAGCCGCCAAAGTAGCCCTGCACGCTCTGCGTATCCGCGTATCCGGCGACGAACGACTCGTACGTCTGCGGCGGATTCACCCATTCAGCATAGGCGGCGGGGAAGTTGCGGCTGTTGATCAGGCTGACATATGCGTTCATGTAGTTGCTGGGCGAGAGAAACGCCCCGGCGCTTGCCGTTGGCACGCCGAACAGCCCCAACGTCAGCGCCAGTGCCAGCCCTGCCAGCACCAGACCGCGACCAAATCGCATGCGCATCCCTAAAGCACCTTTCTCCATGCAGTCTCAATTTTCATTATAAGGCAAGCAGCGGGCGCGCGGGAAACGCACGCCTGACGCCGAGACAACGGGCAGCACACGCCTGCTCACCGCTTGACTTGCCCGCTCCCTCGAAACACCGATAATGAAGCCAGGGACGGCGATCCCCTCGAAACTAGGGCAAGCGGAACCCTGTTGAAACGATATACTTAATTTTGTGGCTTCGGGTCGATTGGAGAGGAAATGGCTCGCAGACAGCACTCTCTCCCGCAGCTTGACGTCCGGCTACCTCGCTATGAGTGGGCATTCGACGCGCAGGGCTGGCCGGTCCCGATCGAGCAGGCCCAGCGGGGAAAAGAGTATACGTGCCCTCTGTGCGGGGGCCGCATGATCCCCCGCCTGGGCGAGATCAAGCAATACCATTATGCCCACGACGAAGAGACAGACTGCTCGCCCGAAACCGTCGCGCGGATGGCCGCGACACGCTGGATCGCTCGGGCGCTGGAGCAGTGCCTCAAGCGTGAGCATGTAGTCTGGATCACCTGGCCGTGCCGCCTGTGCGAATTGCCGCACACGGTCGATCTGCTGGACGGCGTGGACCGCGTCGCCGAGGGGCACACCTGGCAGGACTGGTCGTTCGACGTCGCGCTGCTCAACGCAGACGGCGCGCCCCTGGCGGTACTCACGCTCGACGAGCCAGAGCCGGAGACATTGCGTACCTGCACCACGGCCAGGATCACGGTGTTGCGGATTCCACCGGAGCATCTGCGCGGGCGCAGCTTCACGCTGCCGCGCCTGCTGAAAGGGGCGGCGATCCACGGCGGCGTGTGCCTGACGCAGCAAACCATCGCGCGCAAGGGCATCCTGACGGACGTGATGGCTATCCGCAATGCGCTCGCGGCAGCCGCGCTTCAGGCGCCCCATAATGCTTACGGCGCGCTGGAGACGATCGGCAACGTCTCGCACGTGCTGACGCTCCGCGAGCAGCGGCTGTGGCTTCCGATGGGGCAGTGGCAGCGCGCGGTCGGCGGGGTGCGGCACGCGATCAGCCCGGCGGTCGAGATCATCACGCAGGAGTGGCCGCAGCCGGACGGGACGACCGTCGCGCTGTACTACGTCACGGTCAAGGATGCGTCCGCCGTGGCGGTGCGGCTGTTCCCGGCGGGCGAGCCGGTCCAGGCGCATCTGGCGTCGGTGTCGCTGCGATCGCCAAAAGCGGCCGCGCTCCAGATCGCGCAGGGGTTCGTTCGCGGCTGACGCTGCCGCCCGTCACCCGTACCGCAGACCTCTTTACTCCACGCCTCGCTGCCGGATAGAATAGGAGCGGCGCGGTGCAGCAATCGGGGAGTGCGATTCATGGCGTTCGATCCGAATGATGACCTACAGCGAGCTATCGCGCTAATCCAGGCGGGTCGCCCAGCCGAAGCGCGCCCGCTGCTCGAAGCGATTGTCTCCGCCGACCCTGAGCGCGAGCTGGCGTGGATGTGGCTAGCGACCGTCTCAACCGACCGCGCCGAACGCATCCGTTTCCTGCAACGTGTTCTGAGCATCAACCCGGCGAACGAGACGGCCCGCGCGGCCTACACCCGTCTGACCGGGCAACCACCCACGCCGCCCGCTACTCCCCCACCCGCCACTGCTGCCGGACCCGCCCCACGCGGCGCTCGCCCGACTGCGCCGCTGATCGTGCTAGCCGTGGCTGTGATCGCCGTGACCGCCGTGCTGGTCGCGCTCTACGTACGCGATCAGGTGAGTAGCGACAACGAGCCGATAGTTCCGCCAACGCTCACCGTGCAAGAGACGCTCACGCCAACACTGGACGTATCTGCGACGCCAAGCAACACACCCCCGCCCACCGCCACGCCGGGGCCGTCGCCGACCAGCGTGTGGGACAGCGCCATTCCAACCTGGACCCCGTCGCCGACCGACACACCCGCGCCCACGCAGCGGATCGCTACGTGGACCCCGCGCCCGCCGACTGAGACACCGACTCCAATCCCTACCGAGCGCCCACCAACGGACACCGCTGACCCAGACGCCACCGCCGCGCAAACGCCTACGGGAGAGCCAGCCGGGGATGAAGATGACACTGTTACGGGAGAAGATTAGGCATATTGAGAGAAAAAAGATAAACTCCTGATATGCACATGCCGCGTACCGTGCTACAATGTTTGGTGTGCGCTACGCGGCGCGCTTACCTGAGTGTGGACGTCAAACATTAGCAAGGAGTCCAAACCGTGGCAGACATTGAATTCTACGACGTGAAAACTCGCAAGAAGGTCAAGCTACCCGAGTCGGACGTAGTGAAGACCACCTTCACTACCAAGAACGGCCAGACGCGCTATGGTCTTCGTGGCAAGACCAAGGATGGCCGCACGCTGACAAAGTTCGTCAGCAAGAAGGACTGGGACGAGTCCAAGCTCAAGGAAGGCTAACCACTCCTTCACTACAGACACGAAACCCGCGCCGTGGTCTGTGGTGCGGGTTTTCGTTTAGTAAGCGCGGGAGATGGCCACGGGATGAACGACTCCGCTGTGCACGAGACGCTTAGCGAGCTGCTGCGCGAAGCCGGGCGCGTCCACCACCAGGCGTTTTACGAGGTGGACGGGGAGGACCCGGACTGGCCGCTGTGGTACGCCAGCTATCTGCTGGAGCGTTTCCGCAAGCGTCTCGACCCTACGCTGACCCGCAGCGAGCTGGTGAGCGAGCTGGTGCTCGCCGCGCAGGATCACGCCCGCAACGCCCCAGACACCGATTGGGCCGTGCATTACGCCCACTTCCTCGCCTCGCGCCGCCGCACCTAGCCCTGGTGTGCAGTTCCACCTTGCGCCGCTATAATCTGGCAAAGTCGCCGGCAAGTCATCCGTCCGCGCGCATGGGGGCACATGCCCCGGTTGAGTCCTCAAGAGTTTGTTTTAACGCTTCGATCCCGGTCCGGTCGTCGACGAACACCGTAGAAAAACCAGCCACGCAAGGCGTGCGCTGAGGTTCTGGGCAAAGAGGCGCCACAAACACGCTCTCAATCTGACCAGGAAAGTGGAGACAACAATGATCCAAAGGTTCTTTCGCGTTGTGCCCCTGATCTTGGCGCTGGCCCTTGTGGTGGCGCTGTTCGCCGCCGGACCGGTGCAAGCGCGCGTGCTCTCGCCGGGAGAAAACACGGCGCCCCGGCAGGACGACGGCGGCGAGTCCGAAGCATACGAAAACGAGCTACTCGGCGTATCCCTGTCTATGCCTGCCGGGTGGCGGGCGCTGTCAGGCGGCCAGGACTATGACATCGCGCTGGTGTCGCCTGAAGCATTGGCGGGCCAGCCGGGCGCGCTGATGACGCTCGTCACACTGCCCACCCTGGGCGCCGACGTGTCCTTCGAGAGCGCGCTGGAGCCGATCGCGGCGCAGGTCGAGAGCACCGTCGAGCCGCTGACGACCGGCGCGAACGAGGGCATGCAGGTCCAGTTTGCAGACGAGGCGAGCGGTCTGACGCAGCGTCAGGTGCTTTTCCCCTATGGCGAGTACGGCGAAGTCGCGTACATTCAAACCCTCGCGCCGATCGACCAGGACAGCGTGATCCTGGCTATCCTCGAGAGCCTGGAAATCAACCCGCCGCAGCCTGATTACGCCGCCGCCAACGCCGCGTGGCAGGCAAGCGTCGCGGAGAACGGGCGCATGGTCTATGGGGATGTCGACGCCCCGATCACGCTGGTCGAATTCTACAGCTTCACCTGCCCGCACTGCGCGAACTACAGCTTCCCGATGAACCGCCTGATCGCGCTCGACGTTGAGAGCGGGCGGGTGCGGGTCGAGCTGGTCCCGATTGCGGGCGATCCGCTGGCCGAATACGCCACCAAGGCCGCCTTCTGCGCGACAGAACAGGGCGCAGGCTACAGCGCATATAAGGCGCTGTTCGCCGGGTCGGTGGACCTGGGGCGCGAGTACGCCTTCAGCGCGGAAGGCGTGGAGGAGATCCTCGGCGGGTTGGAGGAAAGCATCGACCTCGAAGCGCTCAACGTGTGCATCGAGGAAGATCGCTACGCCGAGGCGATGAATGAGGCCCGCACCCGCTTCACCGACTACGGCCTGACTGGCACGCCGACCGTGCTGCTCGGCACGCCAGACGAAGACGTTCAGCCTCTGCTGCTTCCGGATGGCCGCGTGTGGAGCGGCAGCATCCCGGTAGACGCGCTGCGCGACATCTTCACGATGATCACGGACGACGGCATCGCGGTTGAGGACGTCGTCAACGAGCTGGTGGTGCGCTCACAGGCGCAGTCCGAAGGCGAGTAGCCGGAAGCCGTCCAGCTCGACCATACGACACGATACGACACACGCGAGGGGCTGATCGGCCCCTCGCGGCGCGTCTGGCGGCGGATCTCACACGTTCGCCTGCGCCGTGCTATACTTTTGTTGCGCTTTTGTCCGCCCGCGCGGCGAGGGATCCATGCGACTTCAAAATCTTGAACTGAACCGTGTGCTGCGCGCCGTGCTGATCATCACGTCGATCGGGATTGTGCTGAGCTTCGGCGCGTGCTATTGCTACCTGATCAGCGAGCTACTTGACGAGGTCGATCCCCAGGCGGACATCTCCGAGCAGCAGCGGCAGCTTCAGCAGCGCGCGCCGGAAATTATCGAAGACGTGCTGACGAACCCACCGCCAGGGCTGAATCTGCTGTTCCTGGGGCAGCTTGGAGTCCTTT
>Ga0134097_1000993_pt1 | contig 23690 bp, 19 predicted proteins | sample 8_3taG_FD_94450 | JGI IMG/M metagenome (GOLD analysis project Ga0134097, IMG submission 94450) | Switchgrass degrading microbial communities from high solid loading bioreactors in New Hampshire, USA - 8_30_10_142_A2 metaG | ecosystem: Engineered > Bioreactor > Semi-continuous > Anaerobic >... | reverse complement strand
TGCAGGGGCAACGCCCCTGCCATGACCAGGAAATTGCGTAACCTAACTTATGGGTAGGGGGTGAAATTTTCATGCGATAAATTTGACCCATTTAGGGTGAAATATTCAAAAAGTATTGACAGTCAATGTCTTAAATAAACGGCAACAGATCAGTTCACTGCCCTGCCGGCGGGTTCAAATCTCAGCATCGGGCCTTTTTGTGGTTCACGTTTCAGCATCCAGGTCAGTACCCGCCTCAGGTTGGAATCCCAGTAACTCCATTCGTAGGCGCCGGGCCTTTCCTCATAGGTCAGATCCAGGCCGTATTTCAGAGCCGCAGCCCGGAGCCGTTGATTTACACCATATACAAAGTCATCGGTGCCGCAGGATTGATACAGCCTGGGCAGCCGCTCACCGGACATGCTCTGCTTTTTGACCAGCCTCAACAGGTTGTAATCGCTTTTTATGTACTCCAGCTTCGATCCGAATATCTCCCTGGCCATCTTCTTATATCCTTCTTCCTGGAAGCTGAAGCCCGGCGTCAGGTCCAGGGTGCCCGAAAGGCTTGCTGCCGCCTCGTACTGATCCGGGTTACGGAGGGCGATCATAAAGGCGCCGTACCCTCCCATGGAAAGGCCGGCTATAAAATTATCCTCGCGGGCGGAGGATATTGGCAGCATGGTCCTTATTATGTGGGGAATCTCATAGGAAATATATGTGTAGTAGCTCGGCCCGTATTTCATATCCACATAAAAGCTGCGGCCGGCATTGGGCATAACGACTGCGATTCCATATTCCATGGCGTACCGTTCGATGGAAGTGTGGCGGAGCCAGACCGAATGGTCGTCGGACAGGCCGTGCAGAAGATATAGTACCTGGAAGCCCCTTTCCTTGATCTGTCGCTGTTTTTCCCCTTCATAGAGCCCCACCTGCGGCAGTATGACATTTAGCGTCTGCTCCATCTGGATTATTTCGGATTTGATGTTTATCTGCAGCAAAGCCATATGACCACCAGTCCATCCCGTTCCTAAATTATTCTAAATCTGTGTTTATTATACCCTATTTTTATATCGAGGACACCATAATTTATATAAATAACTCAGTTTTTGAAGAATGATGTATCATATACCCATAAAAAGAAAAGCCCCGCTGTGTTATAATGAATTAATGAAAGCGACAGCATATGAGGGACCGGCGCTGTCAACCTGCAAGGTGGTACATGCATGACAAAAGGCTTGAAAATAGCATCAATAATAGCGACAGTGGCGATCCTTTTCTTTTTGATACTGTATCGCCCTTATGATGTGCCCTATAGGGACAACCCGGCCGGGTCAGAGACTGCTGCCCCTTCATACGGGGATCCTCCGGCCCAAACCGCTGAACCAACTCTTACGCCAACTCCCGATCCGCAAGTCCTTAAGAAGTCCGCGGAATGCTTTGAAGAAGGCGTCCGGCTGCTGGAGCTGAAGGAGTACGAACAGGCGAAAGGCTGGTTTCTCCAGGTCAGCGAGCAGGATACCGAGCATTATGACAAAGCCATGGAACTTCTGGCGGAATGCCTGGCAGGCATTAAGGAAATCCGCCTTGAAGCAGCCCGTGCCTCTTTTGACAAGGCCCATTACAGGGAATGCCTGTCCATCGTTGAGCAAGTGCTTCCGGACCTTCCCGGCGACCCTGATCTGACAGACCTGGCGAACCAGGCGAGGAACAGGCTTGATAACCCGGTATTGTACGACGGGCCTGTTTACCATATCTTCTTTCACAGCCTGATCGTTTACCCTGAGCTCAGCTTTGACGGCGATTCCATGTCCGATGGCTACAACAAATGGATGACTACGGTTTCTGAATTCAAGGCCATACTGGACCAGCTTTATGACCGTGGCTACGTCCTTATTGACATTATGGATATGTTCGGCCGGGACGGTTCGGGTAAAGTATACCGAAAAGAGATCCGCCTTCCGGAAGGCACCAAACCGCTCCTTTTATCCGTCGACAACGTAAGTTACGAGGAATACAGATCGGGGGACGGTTTTGCCAAACGCCTGGTCCTGGATGACAACGGAGAGGTGGCAACACTGGTGAGAACACCGGAGGGAGAAGAGATCATAACCCGGGATGGGGACGTGATGCCCATCCTGGATGATTTCGTGAAAAGCCATCCCGATTTTTCATGGAACAATGCCAAGGGCGCCATCGGGCTGAACGGTTACGAAGGCATCCTGGGATACCGAACCAACAGGAAAAATCCCGATTGGGAAAAGGAAAAGAACGCCGTGCAGCCCATCGTGGATGCCCTCCTTGCAAACGGATGGCGGGTGGCCAACCACAGTTGGTCCCATTCCCGGTCCTTCTCGGACATGAGCATAACCCTGGACGACCTCATCAAGGATACCGAAAGATGGGAAGACGAGGTGGGTTCCATAACCGGCTCCACACCAATCTATATCACCCCCTTCGGTATCGAGTTCAGACCCGGTGATCCCAGGATGCGTTATTTGGTCTCCAGCGGATATTATATCGTCTGCAGCGTGGGGAACCGTGCCCATTACGACATCCTCGACGGCTTTGTGCTGATGGAGCGCATCAATATTGACGGATACAAGATGAACTACGCCCGCAAAGCCCTGGCGCCTCTTATCGACGTCGACAAAGTCTATGTTCCCAGGAGACCGCCTTTGGAATAAATTTAAAGACAGGACCGCAGGCTTTGAGGCCTGCGGTCCTGGCGATTATGATGAGTAAGTCTGTAAGCCGGGTTCTGTCATGAATGATCATCTATCCAGGCCATGTATTGCTACATGGCTCAAGCCACCTCTGAGGAACAGGCGGGCAACCTGATGCTTCCTCGTCACGGTGTTGCTCCGGATGGGGTTTACAGAGCGCCCTCCGTCGCCGTCGGGCCGGTGAGCTCTTACCTCACCTTTCCACCCTTACTGGGATCCGATCCCAGCGGTTTATTTCTGTTGCACTTTCCTTGAAGTCGCCTTCACCGGGCATTACCCGGCATCCTTGCCCTGCGGAGCCCGGACTTTCCTCGTGCGCGGCCTTTCGGCACTGCGCCCGCGACCATCCGACTTACTCATCAACACTTATATTATCAACATTTTATATCGGACTTACTACTATATTATATACCCGGCATTCAGTCAATGGAAGAAACGACCTTGAATATATCCGACCCTTCCCAGCAAAGGACATCCAGGTTCGGGAAGGCCTTTTTCAGCATGCCGGACAATCCCCGGACGAAAATGACCTCGGTCCGGTAATGGCCGGCGTCGATGGCATAGATACCATGATACCTAAGCGCAAGGGCATCATGGTACTTCAGGTCGCCTGTCAGCAGAACATCGGGTTTCACGCTCAAAAGATCATCAACAAAGGATTTGTCGTAGGAACCGTTAAGAACGGCCACCCTGGATACTTGTCCGGGCCGTTTCCCGACCTCCCTCATGGACCTGATCCCAAGCCTGGCGCCAAGAATCCCGAGAAAATCCCCGAACGATACGGGAGTCCGGTAGGAACCCCACCTGCCGATGCCATGACCGGGATCCGGGTCGCTGCCCGGCACAAGCACATGCACCCCATCCAGTCCAAGTTCATGGCATATCATGTCGCCGATGCCGCCCCGGGCTGAATCAAAATTGGTATGGGCACTATAAACCGCAATCCCATTGGCAACGGCGGAATACAGGATCGAGCCTTCCGGTGATTTCGGGCTGAAGGTCTTAAGCGGCCTGAAAACACAGGGATGATGGGAGATCACAAGCTGGGCGCAGTTTTCCCTTGCGTATTCCATCACTGCCTCATCCGCATCCAGGCAGACCACGGCTTTGCTTATGACCTGGTCTTCATCCCCGATGATAAGACCGCTGTTATCATAGCTCTCCTGGAGATGAAGCGGGGCGATCTCCTCAATCCAGTTCATTATTTCCTTCAGCTTCATGCCATCACCTCGTAATTTGGAAGTTGGAGGTGAGATGTTGGAAGTTAGATTCCCCCGGTTAAGGCTTCGAAGCATATCTTTTGCTCCAACCTCTAACCTCTCACATATTACCTCCATTTCCAAACAGATTGATCCGTAATGACTCCATTTCCTGCAGCAGCGCTTCCTCCTGCTCCAGGCCGGGCCTGTACCCGGCAGCATTCCTGAGCCCGTTTACAATTTTTCTTTGCCTCTTTATTCTATCACAAAGCCAGTCTTCCAGCAGCGGGTCCCTTTTCTCAATCAAACCCTCGCCGATGACCGCATATAACGGGTCTTTCCTGGAGGATGCGCCTGCCGCCTCGTCATATGATACGGCCAACACCTGGTAAAGCTTTTCCCCCTCACGGGTCAGGGCTTCGTCAACCACAGCGAATCCATGCTGCCAAAGGAAGGGACGGACCACTTCCTGGGTGTACATGGGCTGGATGATGATCCTTCTTGCCTTCTTCGCCTTATCCAACTGCTCGCCCAGGAGCCGGGTTATCAGCACCCCGCCCATTCCTGCCAGGACAATAACATCGGCTTCGTCCATATTGATAACCTCAAGCCCGTTTCCCAACCTGAGGTCCACGTCATCCAGGAGATTGCAGGCTTCAATGGTTCGCCGCGCCCTGTCGAGCGGGCCTTTTCTTATGTCGGTGGCGACGGCCTTGCAGCAACGCTTGTTGAGGAGGGCGTAAGCCGGAATAAGGGCATGGTCGGTTCCAATGTCACAGAGGGTGCCACATTGCGGGATCATGTCGTATATCAGCTTAAGACGCCCTTTCAGTTTCACACGGTTCACTCCCTGGTTCGCGATATCCTATTGAGATTGCCGCGTCACTTCGTTCCTCGCAATGACATGCCAGGGAAACAAAAAAGGATGACCTGTTATGTCATCCTCGATTGGTGGTGGGCCTTCAGGGACTCGAACCCCGGACCAACCGGTTATGAGCCGGTTGCTCTAACCAACTGAGCTAAAGGCCCAAGTGGCTCCCCAAGTAGGACTCGAACCTACGACCCTGCGGTTAACAGCCGCATGCTCTACCAACTGAGCTATTGAGGAACGTAAACCCGCTTGGCGGCAAAATCTATTATACTTAAGTTATCCGGTCCCGGTCAAGTGGTTGCGCAAATTTTTAACGTCCCATATTTTGTCTCCTCTTATGAAAAGTTTAATTCCACCCCTGTGAGTGCAGGGTGTGGAATTCAGCTTTTCAACAACGAAAGTGGAGGTAAGTTTTTCATCGTGTTATGATGTCAGGGGACGATCCCTGCTTCTCATTGAATGCCCGGGACTGTCCCCTGTCTGTTCTTGTATGCCGATAGCTGATATTTATTCAGCATCGTCCTTCTTCTTTTTCCTTAATGAGAATCCGGCTGTCATCAGGCCTGTTCCGGCGCTTATCATGAGCCCCAGCGGGATTCCGCCGGTCTGAGGAAGAATCGGCGCATCATACGGTACATCCTGTTCCTCTACAACATCTTCCTCCGGGCTGGCTGCAGGAACTATCTCTTCGGGCAGCTCTTCCTCAGGCTCCTCCTCAGGAATGGCCTCAAACTTCGCAATCAGCTTCTTGTTGCCATTCATTACGATCGAGTTCCCGGCTACCTCTGAGCCGTTTTCGCCGAACCATCCTACGAACCTGGCGCCTTCATCAGGATTAATTGTGAATACGACCATGCTGTTTTCTGTGTATAATCCTGATATGGGAAGAACTTTGCCAGGCCCTTCAACTTCAACATCAAGGCTGTAATATGTGGTCGTGGTCACGGGCGTGGGTGCGGGCGGCGTTGTGGGTTCCGAGGGTTTGGGATCGAACTTGGCTATTACAAGTATCCCGTCTCCGAGCCATGCCGGTTCAACCTCCAGATTGCCAGGCAATGATTCACGAATCCCGATTTCAGCCGTATTATCCGTTGTGTCAACATCCAAATATTCGTCAACACGCTCGAACTCCCATCCTGCGAATGTGTACCCGTCGTTGGCAACTGCTCTTAATCTTGCAATGCTTCCTGCGTCGTAAAATTTGCCTTCCGCAGTATCCAGTATTGCGCCATCATCCTGATCTTCAATATACCCATTCACAGCTTCACCATAGATCATTAAGCCATCTAAATATATAGATTCATCTTCAGGTTCGTTTCCAGGTTCATCTTCATCAAAGGTTGCAGTAACATCGTAATCTTTATCAATTTCAAAAGAATAAGGATTTGTTGAACCCGTGATGTCTCCTGACCATTCGACAAAATAGCTTCCTTCATCCGGATCTGCCGTGATTTCCACATTGGCTCCTTCGGGAATGCCTGTATATGGACCAGGACCGGTTAAAGCAGTTCCATCCACTACTACAGATACACTTCCATTGCCAATTACTCCTGTTGTTATGGTAAAAGTTGGTATTCCCTGTCCAGGTTCGTTTCCAGATTCGTCTTCATCAAAGATTGCAGTAACATCGTAATCATCATCAATTTCAAAAGAATAAGGATTTGTTGAACCCGTTATGCCTCCTGACCATTCGACAAAATAGCTTCCTGAACCTGGAGTTGCCGTGAGTTCCACATTGGCTCCTTCGGGAATGCCTGTATATGGACCAGGACCGGTTAAAACAGTTCCATCCACTGCTACAGATACACTTCCCCCGCCGATTACTCCGGTTGTTATGGTATAAGTTTTTATTTTCTCAAACTTAACAGTTATTATATAATGAAGTGCCGGCTCAAGAGAAAGTGGATTTGTAGAAAAATACCTAGTTGGGCCTGCCGGGTTTCCTCCATTATTTATTGCTTGTATTTCAAATTCTTTAAAACTGTAACCTTCATCAGGAATTGCTGTTATGGTCACTGTCTCGTTTACAAATGCATCCAGAGTAACAGTTCCACTATAATTATCATTAATTCTTTCCGTATCGGGTGGAGTTATTATTACTACATCCACCGAACCGTTTTCCGTTATTATTTTAACCTCTCTTTTTTGTTTAGGAGCCGCATAAGCCGGCGCAATACTCATAGCGATTAATAATGCAGTCATAAGAAGAAATGAAATAATCTTTTTTGTTTTCATATCAGATGTCTCCTTTATAAAAAAATAGCCCGGTTCTTTTTTAGTTTACTTATGATCAGTCACAATCTCGTCATATTCAGAAAATATTTATTTATGCGGCAAAACAAAAATAGCAGCTTTTGAGGCTGCTTTTAATGATATCAATATCTTGCTTTAATTCCTATATTGCGGTATCATTCTCATAATTGTTGTTTTTTCTCAGCGCGTCATCCATAAGTTTAAGCATCTCCAGGTCGCTTCTGAAATTCTGCGTCTTGTTTTTTTCGATCCACTGGATCTTGCCCTGCCATGTGGCGTTCTGTCTTAAAAGAACCTTGATTAAAAATGTTGCCTTTCCGTTTCCATTGTTCAAAATTTCCTTTTCCATATCCGTCAGATCCTCCGCTATATACTTCTCTTCTTTGGTTGTCTTTTGCAGATCCACCTTGCGCGGGTTCTTAAACGTCCTCAGGATGTGTGTGGGCTGCGGAAAATCATATGCGTTAAATATATCTTCGAGCTTCATCAATAGCTCATAAACCCTTGTAAATGGAATCTGTTTCCCGCTTGCGGGATGATATACCCTGCCTTTGAACACATCCCTTTCCGTTTTGTCAAATACCACGTAAACCTTTGACAAAGAACTCGGGCGCAGCGCACCGCTCCTTACATACAATCCCATCACTGACCTTTCATCAGCAAGTATATCCGATTCCTGGTCACAAAATCGTCACATGCGTCAGATTACCGGCTCAAGGTTAGTATCAATTTTTATCAGCGGATTTTTATACTCACTTCTGAACCTGTCAAGGATCCTTGCTATAACCTTTTCTCCATTTTCATATGATAGCGGAAGCAGCAGGATAAACTGGGTAGGGCTGAAGCGGGAAACCACATCACCTTTCCGCAGGCTCGACACTATTACCTTTTCAAGCTTATCCATGGCAATTATGATCACGTCATTCCTGCTGATTTCAACAGTGCTCCTCATTGTCAGCAGGCACAGGAAAACTGATTGGCCTGCCCTTTCCGCCGTTCTTGATTCAAGGCGGTAGATATTCTTGAAAATCTCGTAATCGCAAAGGAAAGCGCCTTTCGACTCAGGGTCGCACATTTCTTCTTTTATTGTCGATATATCGGTTTCCGAGCTTTTAAGATCGTTTATCAGTTCCTTGTAAAGACACCTTATCGAATCGCTGAGTTTCACTCCCAGGTCTTTGTAGAACTTCTTGGATATGAAATTGTAATGTTCCAGGGCCCTGCTTTTCTTGCCCGAACTGATAAGGGACTTCAGCAGGTACTCATGGAGGGTTTCTTCGTATGGTTCTGTGGAAATGGCCGCTTCGCACAAAGCTGTTATCTCTTCGTATCTTTTCTCTTCGTTAAGGAGTTTTGTGACTTCATGAAGGCAGTTCATGCAAATGTTCTGGTAGAATGAGGCAATAGGAGCGACCCACCATTCAAAGTAGAAATCCTCCATGAACCGTCCTTTATATAATGATATGGCTTCCTTGTACAGGTCTATTCTTTCAGGCACGGGCAACTGTTCATTTTTCGCTTTCTGCCACAGTTTTTCCAACTCTTCGACGTCTATGAAGCATGGGACGTCGCAATTCCATCCATAGGTTCCGCTTTTGCTTACAACGCATTCGTTCCCGTCAAGTGTGCCATGGCTCGAAATGACCTTCCTCAGCCTGTAAACCAGGTTTTTCAACGCGTTTACAGGATCATCGCTTTCATCATCGGGCCACATGGCTTCAATAAGCCTTTCCTGGGATATATTTTCGAACCGGTGCAGCAGAAGGAACACAAAAAGGCTGATAACCTGTCTTGACCTCTCCGCGTTTTCAAATAACGGGACCTGGTCAAGTCTTGCATTGAACCTGCCGGATAAGTTGACCTCCAATTGAATCCTTCTGTCGGACCCTGCCCCCATAAAAAACCAACCTTCTAAAAGAAAATTCCTGAATAACTCGAAAATGCTATATAAAGAAGTTAAGCAATATCTTTATAATATATAATTTATTGCTTAAAATCAAGAAAAAACGCGGAACCTGCCATTATTTATTGAGCAGTATCTGTAGCGCCATATAGCGTTTGAGGATACCCTCTATCTGGTTGGCGCTGTCATCGAGGAACATGTGGTAAAGATCCTGGTCCTCGAGGATGTAGCGCGCCTCGCACAGCTTGTTGATTATATCATTCAGCTTCCGTAGCACATTCTTGTCCGAAAGCGTTTTAAGGTTGCGCTCCTTGGCAAGGGTCAGCTTCAGGAGGGAGGGAATCCTTGAAAGGTAGTTCTCTTCCCCGGACTCAATGCCTAATAGCATCTGGATATCGATATCCAGTTCATGGATGATCCGGAGCAGGATATCCAGCCTGGGGTTGGTTTTCCTGCCGTTCTCAATCTGGGACAGGTAGCCGGTCGATATGCCGATGCGCTTCGCAAACTCCGCCAGGCTCCAGCCTCTTTCCTCCCGCTTCGCCTTGATTATCTCCCCAACCTTAATCTCCACCTGCTAATCCCCCGTTTCCGGTTAATCCTCTATTCCGCTGTAATTCTACAATAAGACTTCTTGCCCTTCCGTACAATCATCCTGGAGTCTTTTAGGTCGGATTCATTTACCGTCCGGTCCAATGATTCCACGCGTTCGTTGTTCAGGTACAGTCCTCCCTGCTGTATCAGCCTGCGGCCTTCGCCCTTTGAGGGAACAAATCCCGTTTTCACCAGCAGGTCCAGGATGTTGATCCCTTCTTTCAGGACGCTCCTGTCAATGGCCACCGAAGGCATGTCGGCCGAATCCTCGCCCTTGGAGAAAATCGCCTCTGCTGCCCTGTGGACCTTGTCGGCCTCCTCCCTGCCATGGACTATCGCGGTAACCTCATAGGCAAGAACCTTCTTGGCCTCATTGATCCGGGCATCCTTCCAGGTTTCCATCTCCCTGATCCGGTCCATGGGCACAAACGTGAGAAGCTTGAGGCAATTTATAACGTCAGCATCCTGTACGTTTCTCCAGTACTGGTAGAACTCATAAGGGCTGGTTTTCTGCGGGTCAAGCCACACGGCGCCCTTTTCGGTTTTCCCCATCTTCTTCCCGTCGCTCGTGGTAAGAAGCTGGAATGTCATCCCGTAGGCTTCTTTGCCCTCGACACGCCTGATAAGGTCTACACCGCCCAGGATATTCGACCACTGGTCGTCACCGCCAAGCTGCATTATACAGCCATACTCCTGGAAGAGCCGCAGAAAGTCGTAGCTTTGCATGAGCATATAGTTGAACTCTATGAATGAAAGACCCCTCTCAAGCCGGGTCTTGAAGCATTCCGCTGTAAGCATCCTGTTGACCGAGAAGTGAACCCCGATCTCCCTGAGGAAACTGACATAGTTCAGTCCAAGAAGCCAGTCGGCGTTGTCCACCATGATGGCGCGGCCATCGGTGAAGTCAACAAGGTTCCTCATCTGGACCTTGAACCGGTCGCCGTTATGCTGTATCTCCTCACGGGTCATCATCCTCCTCATGTCGGTCTTTCCCGTGGGATCGCCCACCATGGCGGTTCCGCCGCCAATCAGGGCAATGGGCTTATGACCAGCCCGCTGCATATGGGACATGGCAATCAGCTGGAGCAGGTGACCAACATGCAGGCTGTCGGCCGTCGGGTCAAAACCTATATAAAAAGTCACGCTGCCGCTTCCAAGAAGCTCCCGGATCTTCTCCTGGTTCGTGGTCTGCGCTATGAAGCCGCGCTCCATAAGGATGTCAAATACATTTGCTTTTTTTTCCATCTCTTTTCTCCTTTTCAATCTGCTGGTGTTCTGATAACATGCTGTCCGCACAGGACGAAAAATATCATCAGGCAGGTTTTACCGCCCGGAACATTTTATCTCATGTCAGGATTCTACCAAACCGAAAGGAAAAAAGGAAGGGGTCTTTCCCTGCTGGTAAAGAAAAGAGTATTACGGCACTGTGTTTTGTGCTATAATATTGTAGATATTATGGAGTTGCTGCGCCAATTATGGTACATAAGCAATATTGATGAAATACAGAGAGAAGATAACCTGGAGGAATATTGATGGACAGAAAAAAAGGATCCGGCTCTAAAGGCCTTGGAGACGTGCCTGTAGGCAGGATCAGACCCCTGAATGATAAAGAAAAGAAAATAACACCGGTATCCATAATCCTCAAGGTCGTCCTGGGCATAGTTATTTTTACTTTCATGCTGATCTTTATGGCTGGAAGCGCCCTTGCCGGCCTTCTTGGGGGCAGCGTATACGGCCTGATCAGGTCCACTCCCGTCCTGGAGCCCAGCCTTCTTAAACCTTCCAGTCTGAATTCATTTATTTATGATTCGGAAGGAAATATCATAGCTGAGCTCAAGCGGGAAGAAAACCGCGTCTGGATAGATTATGAAGATATACCCAAGAAACTTATTGAAGCGTATGTCGCGGTTGAGGACAAGCGTTTCTTTGACCATAACGGCATTGACCTGAGGCGAATAGGCAGCGCCGTCCTTTCCTATGCCCGGCATTTCCTTAACCCCGATGTGAAGGTTGAGGGCGGCAGCACCATAACACAGCAGCTGATCAAAAACCTGACCAAGAACCAGGAGATAACCATAAAAAGAAAGATCCAGGAGCAATGGCAGGCGGTCCAGCTCGAAAAAGGCCTGACCAAGGAAGAGATAATAACCTACTACCTGAACAATGTCCCTATGGGCGGAAAATTCATTGGTATTGAGACGGCTGCCAAGGGCTATTTCGGCAAGGACGTGCGTGACCTGTCCCTGGCCGAATGCGCCAGCCTGGCAGGCATCACCAACTGGCCCAGCGAATATATGCCCACCACCGAAAGCAATATCAAGAAGAACCTTGAAAGGACCAGGATGATACTCGGACTCATGCTGGAACAGGGCAAGATCAACCAGGCCGAATACGAACAGGCCATGGCTGAGACCGAACATATGCAGTTCAATTACAATCCCGAGGCAGGCAAGGTAATGGAGACAAGCAACCAGTCCTATTTTGTGGACGAGGTCATCAAGGCTGTCAAAAACGAACTCATGAAGAAGTACAACTATAACGAGCAGGCTGCCCTGGATATCATATACAACGGCGGCATCCACATCTATTCCACCATGCAGCCCAAGGTTCAGGCCGCGCTGGACGAGGTTTTCACCAATCCCGAGTATTTCAGCGCCGAAAACCCGCGGGCTGAAGCGCCTCCCCAGGCATCGATGGTGGTCATAGAACCCACTACCGGTTACGTGCGCGGTCTTTACGGCGGAAGGGGCGAGAAGGAAGGCAGCGTCTTCAACCGTGCCACCCAGGCCTTAAGATCTCCCGGATCGTCCATAAAGCCCATACTGGTCTACGCTCCGGGTATAGAGTCCCGCAGCATCACGGCTGCAACTGTTGTTGACGATGTTCCCCAGTACCTGAATGACAAGCAGCCGGAAAAGATCTGGCCGAAAAATATTGAGAATAAGAACTTCGGTCTTACCACGACACGGGATGGTCTTTTCAAATCAAGGAACGTCGTCGCGGCGCTTCTGCTTAAGGACTATGTGGGCATCAGAACCGGCCTGGAGTACCTGGCACAGGTGGGTATCGACAGGAGGGAAGAACAATACCTGTCAATTGCCATGGGCGGTTTTAACACGGGCATGACCACCCTTGACATGGCCAGCGCCTTCACGGTGTTTGCCAACAAGGGGGTTTACACGGCGCCCATCTTCTTTACAGAGATAAGGGATTCCAACGGCCAGGTCATAATGACCGCAGTCCCTGAAAGGCGGCAGGTTTATTCCGAGCAGACGATATTCATCATGGACACCATATTGCAGGATGTTACAGGTCCCGGAGGCACCGCCGCCACCTACGGCAAAGTCAAGTTTACCGAGACCTATACAGATCAGAACGGCAAAGAAAAGGAACGCACCGTGGTATTCCCCACCGCCGGCAAGACCGGGACCTCCGACGAAACCAAGGACAAGTGGTATATCGGGTTTACACCCTATTATGTAGGGGCAACCTGGTATGGTTATGACAAAGCGGTTCAATTGACCAGTGATGAGAATTTTGGCGCGCAGGTAATCTGGAACGCAGTTATGACCAAAATCCACAAGGACATGAACCTGGAACCTGCCGAGTTCTTCAACGAGGTTCCGCCCAATATAGTAACAAGGGAAATCTGCATGGATTCGGGCAAGATAGCCACCGAACTCTGCAAGGCTGACCCAAGGGGTTCCAGGGTGCGCAAGGAATACTTTATAGAGGGCACCGAGCCATCGTACAGCGATACATGCAAGGTCCATGTATCAGCGATGGCCTGCAAGGCGGCCTCGGACGCCCAGGGGCGCATGCTGCTCGCCACCGAATACTGCCCGCCTGAATCAGCCTTCGTACGGGTATACATCAAGCGTCCCGTGCAATACATGCCTCCATATCCCAACAGCCCGTATCCGGAGGACGTGATATATGAACTGCCCGAAGGGGAATACTGCACGATCCATGGCCCGAGCCACGTGATTATTCCACCGGTGACCGAGGAGAATCCGGATGACACCTCGGGCATCAGGTACCCCGGAAACGGGAATTCGGACGATCACGACAATGAAGATGACTGGCCGAACCCTGAAGACTTCTGGTGACAATAAAGCTGCAGATATCAAAAAGCGGGGCACAATGTCCCGCTTTTTTACTGCTCTTTATGATTCCGCATTAAGTATCCACCAGCTTACTTCTTGCAGCTGATGCCTGATATCCTGCATCCAGCCTCTCAGTTCTGACTCCTGTTGGGTTTCGGACCGAAAAACTGGTAGTAATAGCACAGAAGCCCGCCGTTGAACAGTTTCCTGTTCTTGTCGGCTTTCCTTCCGAAATATCTTTCAAAATGAGAGTCGGCGCTAAGGATATAGAACGACCAGGTATCCAGCTTCTTAAAGACCTCGCCCATGGTCCTGTAGAGACGGATATTTTCGCTTTTATCACCGATCCTTTCACCATAAGGCGGGTTGGTCACGATAAAGCCGTATTTGGCCTTTGAAGACAAATCGGCCACATCCCTGACCTGGAGGTGGATGCTGTCCTGAACGCCCGCCTGGCGGGCATGGTACTGGGCAATACTGATAGCTTCTTCACTGATGTCATACCCCTGTATGGTTATCCCCCCGGCAGGCGGCCGTATAAGGCTCTTTGCCTCCTCTATTGCCCGGTCCCATGCAGATTTGGGTATGACCGGCCATGCCTGGCTGTCGAAACTCCGCCTGAGCCCGGGGGCGATATTGCGCTCCATCATGGCCGCTTCTATGTGTATTGTGCCCGAACCGCAGAATGGATCAATCAATGGCCTTCCCGGCGACCAGCGGCTGACCATGAGCATGGCTGCCGCAAGGGTTTCCTTGACAGGCGCGGAATATGCCAGGGTGCGGTAGCCCCGCTTGTGCAGGCTGTCCCCGCTTGTATCGATGGACAGGGTTGCCACATCGTTGAGAATGCTGAACTCTATCCTGAACCTGGGACCCGTTTCTGGAAAAACCTCCAGGCCATAGACCCTCTTCAGCCTTTCCACCACTGCTTTTTTAATAATTGACTGGCAGTCCGATATGCTCATGAGGGTTGACTTAACGCAGTTGCCAATAACGGGGAACTCCGCATCTTTCGGAAGCCATTCCTCCCAGGGAAGGGCCTTAGTCCCTTCAAACAGTTCATCGAATGTCCTGGTTTTGAATCTGCCTATAAGAATGTAGACACGGCCGGCGCAGCGGAGCCACAGGTTGGCCCTGCAAACTGCTCCCCAGTCTCCTGTAAAGTAGATCCTGCCGTTGTCGGTACGGGTGTCATTATAGCCCAGGTGCTTAAGTTCCCTCACCACTGCCGATTCCACCCCAAACGCGGCTGTGGCAAACAGTTCCAATTGCTTCATAAACCAAACCTTTCTGTTAACACATACGGGCAGGGACCTGTTCCCTGCCCCAAAGCCTCAAGACAGAATGTAAAACTTTTACCGTCACTATTCGAAGCATGATCCGCCAAGGAACTCCCGCAATATGGAGTTGGGCGGGATATCGTCGGCGGGTACCTGCAGGAAGTAGCTCAAAAACTCGATAAGGCGCCTTGCCTCCGAATACTGCGGCATATCCTTTGTTATGGCGCTGAGAAGAGGCAGGGCATAGCCTTTCAGTACCAGGAGCTCATAGATGAGGGAAGAGTTGAACATGGCATCGGCTTCCTGCTGGAACGGGAAGATGTTCCGCTCCTCCCCGCGCCTCACTTGAGGCCACATGGCGATGGTTTCGGGGGCAGTGGTGCCCCTGAACAGGTTGTCCCGGACCATGCGCCTTAAAAGTCTCAGGTCGGTGGTGGGAATACGGTTGTGCTGGTCAATTCTCATGGATGTTATGGCGCTTATATATATCCTGAACTTGTCGGCCTCGTTTATGCCGCTGGCAAGCCTGGGATTGAGGGCATGGATGCCCTCGATGATCACTGCGCTGCCCTCGTCCAGCTTTATTCTTCGGCCGTTATACTCCCTTTTGCCCGAAATGAAGTTGAAGGTGGGCAGACTGATCTCCTCACCCTTAAGCAGGGCGTTCATGTCCTGGTTGAAAAGTTCGAGATCTACTGCCTCCAGCGCTTCATAGTCGGGTTTTCCGTCCTCATCCACAGGTGTCCGGTCTTTTTCCACGAAATAATCGTCCACCGATATGTTAAGCGGTTTTATGCCGTTCACCCGGAGCTGTATGGCCAGCCTTCTTGCGAATGTGGTCTTCCCGGAGGATGAAGGACCGGCTATCAGTATGATCCTTTTCTTCTGGTTGACGATCATATCGGCGATATGGGCTATCTTCTTTTCATGGAGCGCCTCGGATATCAGGATGAACTCATGTATCCTGCCGTTTTTGACCACTTCGTTGAGCCTCCCCACATCCTCGACCCCAAGTATCCTGATCCAGTTGGTATACTCGGTGAAGACGTCGAAAAGCTGCTTGGGCAGCGTTTCGTCGGGAAGCCGTGTCGGGTTCTCCTTTTTTGGGACAATCAGCACGATCCCGTTGTTCTCTGCCGCAAGCCCGAAGAGCTTCAGGTACCCGGTGCTCGGCACCATATAGCCGTAAAAGTAGTCTTCTATATCATCAAAGGTGTAAAGGGAAACATAGTCCTTCTCCCGGAACTCAAGGGCACGGTAACGGTCCTCCCTTCCCTGGTCCAGGAAGATTCTCCGGGCTTCGTCAATCGGGACCACCCTCTTGACATACTTGTGGTCCTCTTCCACCAGTTCCCTCATACGTTTATCAAGGCGTTCCACATCTTCCGGGGTTACTTTGTAATCCACGATCTCGAAGAATACGCCCCTCCTGACCGAATGCCTTACCTGGAGTTCCTTACCGGGAAACAGGTCATGAACAGCCTTAATCAGCAGGAACTTGAGGCTCCTCTGGTAGATGCGGATGCCGTCTGCGTCGCTTAAGTCCACGGTGGCAATGACCGATTCCTGCTCGATGGGATAGGTAAGTTCCCGGATTTCATTATTGACCACCGCCGCCACTATCTGCGATCCCTTCTTGCCTTCCATGCCCCGAACCAGGTCTTCTATCCTTGTCCCCCTGTCAACTTCCATTTCGCGGCCGTTCAAACTGATCCTGATCTTCTGGTTTGACATATGCACTCTCCTTGTAACACGCCTTTTACAGTTGTGGTATATGAGCCAATTAAATCAGCCCCTCATATTATATTTACCCTTCCGCGGCATTACCAGTCAAAATAATGGCGGACAAATTCTCTAAAGCAGGGCAGACCGCCTTCCTCACACATTTTGCGGCCTGTACATAATATGAAGAAGGAACAAGCCCGGAGGAATCACGACTATGGATAAACTGCAGCTAACCACGATCTATACCGGCAACAGTTGCACCGGTGATGCCATCATAATTCCGGCTATGCCCATCAATCCTGAATATGCAACAGCCTATATCCGGTATCAGACTTATGGCAAAACCTTCTCGCCCGAGGAGGGTTTAAAGCAGGGAACCATCTTCCCTGAGCTGAGGGATTACTGGGTCAACTGATAATGGAGGTGAACAAGTATGGATGGCAAGAATGAACTGCTGGAACAGATACGCGCGTTGGATTTTGCCCTGATTGATCTCAATCTCTTCCTGGATACGCACCCGTCGGATGAGAATGCCCTTAAAGATTTCAAGATGCTTGCTGAAACCCGTCAAAAGCTTCATAAGCAATTCACCGAGAAATACGGACCTTTAAGGATGATACAAGGAGCCACCGATGACTGCTGGCTTTGGGTCAACGATCCCTGGCCCTGGGACACCATGAGATGGGAAGAACTGAAAGGAGGTATGGCAAATGTGGGTTTACGACAAGAAAACCGAGTACCCGATAAATATTAAAAGGCCAGACCCAAGGATGGCAAAACTGATCCTTACTCAATACGGCGGGCCCAACGGAGAACTGGCGGCATCCCTGCGCTATCTGAGCCAGCGCTACGCGATGCCTAACAAGGAATCGAAGGCAATCCTGACCGATATAGGGACCGAGGAGCTTGCCCATTTTGAAATGGTCGGAGCCATGGTCACCCAGCTTGTGAAGGACGTACCTCCGCAGGAACTGGAAAGGATGGGGTTTGGCCCTGTTTACGCAATACACGGCAAAGGCGTGTACCCTTCCGACTCCAACGGAGTACCGTTTACAGCCGCATATATCGAGTCAATGAGCGATCCCATCGCAAACCTGAATGAAGACCTGGCAGCCGAGCAGAAAGCGCGCGCCACCTACGAATTTCTCATCAACATGGCCGATGATCCCGATGTTATCGATCCCCTGCGCTTCTTAAGGGAACGCGAGATAGTCCATTACCAGCGGTTTGGTGAAGCCCTCAGGATAGTTTATGAAGCCATGCGCCGGAAGAAGATGTACTACAAACCCGCGAATGTAATGGGGATGGCCGAAAACAAGGATATGGACAACAAGATGAATATCATGCCGAACCCTATGGACGCGAACCCGGTTTCTCCCATTAACATACATAATATACCGGGTCCCATCATGCCCGAAGTCAAACCGGATAAAAAGAAATAGAAAGAATGGCCGTGAAGGAATTGAAGCAGACCTGAAAGAGGCCTGCTTTTTGTTTGCCTATACCGGCTGAACAAAAAAGAACAGGTCCGGGAACTGATTCCGGACCATTTCTGTGCTTTTGCGGGATGCGCTGAAAACCTGCTGCTGAATAAAACGTCCATTACAGGCTGAAACTCTACCTGTTATAGATCTTGTAGATTACCACAGCCGCATGCTGCATGGTGAAGCTTCCGTTGGGATCGAGAATCCGGTTATAGCCCTGCAGGATCTTAGCCTTCACAAGGGTAGCCAGGCTTGTCTTTGCGTACTCTGCAATCAGGTGGGCATCATCGAATGCGTTGAGATCCTCGATACTGCCCTCAGGATAGTCTTTGCCGGCCGCCTTTAATGCTCTTACGAGAATAGTTGCCATATCCTGGCGGGTGATGCCCTGGTCCGCGCCCACCCTGTTATTTCCTACGCCACTGGTGATACCCATCGCCTTGGCCGTTCCAATAGCATTATAGTAATAGTCGCCGGGTTTTACATCAGAAAAATTGCTGTCAAACTGAGCGTTAAGATCAAGGGCTGTAACCGAGCCGATGCGCTTGATACCGCCCAAAAGTACCAGCGAACATATAAAAGCTATTATAACACCGATAATCAGGCTTGATACGGGGATGGTCTGATTGAAAAGCCGGAAGCTTATGGCTGCGGTATTGCCGCCGAAGGAATCAATCGCGTTATTGACGGAGGTGGCTATGGTATTGATTTGCGCCATATTGCCAATGCCAAACGCTGCAAAAGCGCCGAAAACACAAAAAATGGAGCTCAACCAGGACCAGTTCTTTCCGAGGCCGTTCTTTATATAATACATGGGACCGCCAACCCATTCACCCCTGACATTACGCTCGCGATAGTTAACGGCTAAAACAGCTTCGGCGTACTTGGTTGCCATACCGAACAAAGCGGAAAGCCACATCCAGAACACGGCGCCAGGCCCGCCTGCAACAATGGCTCCCGTGACACCGGCAATGTTTCCGGTACCAACGGTCGCGGCCAGCGCAGTCGTAAGCGCCTGCCAGGGAGAGATTTCGCCCTCGTCGGCATGATGCTTCTTGAACATCCTGCCAACGGTGTTTTTCATGGCGTAGCCGAAATGGACAAACTGCGGGAAAAGCAAGCGAATGCTGAGATAGACGCCTGTACCGACCAGAAGCACCAGCATAACCGGTCCCCATGCGAAGTTATCCAGCCTGGTGATAATCTCACTGAATGTCATAATGTGGGCCTCCTTTTCTGTGTGCTTTATAAACAATCGTCCCGGAATACCGGAACGCAAAGCAAACCGGCTGATACTTGATGCTATGCCTGGTCAGGAAGGCTGCTACTCCTTCCCGGTGAGCCTGCAGAATAGATGCCATGCATCAATCCAGGCATCTGAATTCTCCGGCTTATAGACCTCCACCGGGAAGGACTCCCATACGAGACGGCGCGCTTCGCTTAGGTCCTTCACCTCACCCCGGGCTATGAGCTGGCATATGATATTCCCTGTGGCCGTCGCCTCCACTGGCCCGGCCAGTACAGTCTTTCCTGAACAGTCGGCGGTCAGTTGGTTCAGCAGACGGTTCCGGCAGCCTCCGCCCACAACATGGATCGTGTCAAGTTTCCTGCCCCTTACAAGCTCAAGCTCTTCTGCCACCATCCTGTATTTCAGGGCAAGGCTTTCAAGCACACAGCGTATAATCTCTCCCCTGGACTCCGGCACCTTCTGGCCTGTTTTTTCGCAGTAGGCCTGCACTCTTTTGGGCATGTCGCCCGGAGCGAAAAAGCTGTCATCATTGGGATCGATAAAGCACTGGAAAGCCCAGCTTTCCTCCGCAAGCCTGTTTATCTCATCATAGTTTAAGGATATCCCTTCCCTCGCCCAGGAACGCCTGCATTCCTGGATGATCCACATACCCATGATATTTGCCAGGACCCTATTGTTTCCTGTAACACCGCCCTCATTGGTGAGGTTAAGATTGAAGGTGGTTTCATTGACAATGGGAAGGTCGGATTCAATGCCCATCAATGACCATGTCCCGCTGCTTATATAGGCGAAGTCCTCACCGGATGCGGGAACCGCCGCAACGGCGCTTGCAGTGTCATGGCCGCCCACGGCAATTGCCTCCATCGAGGGTATGTTGAGTTCGTCTAAAACATCCTCCCTGACCGAACCCGTCCTGGTGCAGGCGCTTACAATCTCAGTAAAAATATCGGTCGGGATACCCATCCTGCCCATCATGTCCATGTCCCACTCGCCGGTATTGACATCCAAAAGCTGGCTCGTGCTGGCAATGGTGTATTCGGTCGATTTTACACCCGTCAGGAAATACCTCAGGAGATCGGGAATAAAAAGAAGGGTTTTCGCTTTCTCCAACAGGTGTGGCTGTTTCCTTTTCGCAGCCATAAGCTGGTACAGGGTGTTGAATTTCATGAACTGGATGCCTGCCCTCTCATACATCTGCTTCTTTGGGCATATCTCAAATCCGGTTTCCATCATGCCCTCGGTCCTGAGGTCCCGGTAATGGTAAGGGTTCGCCAGGAGGTCCCCGTTCTCGTCCAAAAGGCCGTAGTCCACACCCCAGGTGTCAATGCCGATGCTGTCGGGACATAACCCCATGCCGGCGGCCTTGATAATCCCCTGCTTCATCTCATGGAAAAGCCTTAAAATATCCCAGTACAGGCTCCCGTTAACCATAACCGGCTCATTGGGGAAACGGTGGGTTTCAACCAGTTCCAGCCTGCTTCCGTCGAATCGTCCGGCTATGGTCCTTCCGCTTCCGGCGCCGAGGTCAACAGCGATCATGGTCAGTTTTTTCATCTTTCATGCCCCCCCATTCTCCTTAAATTATACATAAAACATCTGTGCAGGAGGAGGGTTTTGATGCATAAAAACTTATATACGATTGCCCATTTTAGGATCGGATAAGGTAATTCTAAAGCAGTATATCATGGATATAACCATTTATCCAACTATAGCTTTCTTTATACATTTTTGGTTTTATTCAAGTATATCTGAAGGATAAATAAGATCCCACGTTACTTTTTGTTCAAATGGAAAGTAATCATCAACCTTTTTAATCTGCCTTATGCTGATAAACAACCCTGCAAATATCAATTTATTGGAATAATTAAGGTATAATAGTACCAGGAAAGCCATAAGGAGGGCCTATGAAAAGGGTTGTTTTTTTAGTGGATATGAACGCCTTCTTCATCAGCTGCGAGACCACCCGGCGTCCGGATCTGGCGGGTGTTCCCGCTGCCGTGGCCGGCGACCCCAAAAAGCGCAGCGGCATCATCCTGGCAGCCAATTACGAGGCGCGCAGGTACGGCGTCAGGACAACCATGACCGTGGGAGAAGCCAAAAAACTGTGTCCCGGTATCACCCTTGTCCCTCCTGACCATCACTTTTACGAGGAAAAGTCCAGACAGGTGATGCAGATACTCTCAAGCTATACCCCGGTTATTGAACAGGCCTCCATCGATGAAGCATGGCTCGACATGACCGGCTGCGAAACGCTCTCAGGAAGCCCGCGCGAAGCAGCCCAGAGGATCCAGGATGAAATAAAGGACGATCTGGGCCTCTGGTGTTCCATCGGCATATCCGAGAACAAGTTCCTTTCAAAGATGGCCGCTGAGATGAAAAAACCCCTGGGCATCACCGAGCTTTGGGCCCGTGACGTGCCCGGGAAGCTTTGGCCCCTGAATGTTGGAGCCATGTACGGGATAGGGAAAAAGACCACCCAACTGCTTGAAAAGCTGAACATCAGGACAATCGGGGACCTGGCCGCCATGGATCCTGCCATTCTTTCCGAAAAACTTGGAAAGATGGCTTTTGAGATCCATCAAAGGGCCAATGGTATAGATGACACACCGGTAACGCCCCACTCCCCCGATGAGATGAAGTCCATCGGCCGCTCCACTACCCTTCCGAGGGATATTACCGACCTGAAGGAAGCTAAGAAGGTTATCATGGAGCTTTCGGAGGATATTGCCATGTCGGCCCGCCGCCACAGGAAAAAGGGACGGACCGTGCAGATAACCATAAAGTACAGCGATTTCAAAACCATCACCAGGCAGACCAGGGTTTTCCCCACAAATCTTGCCCGTGATATCATGCAGGCAGGATTCAGGCTGCTTGAGAACAACTGGAACAGGTTCAGGCCTGTGCGCCTCCTGGGAATCTCCATAAGCGGGTTCGAGGATGACTGCAGCGACCAGATCTCATTGTTTGACCAGCAGGATACGGGCCGTGACAGGGTGAAAGTGGAGAAACTGGAGATCGCCCTGGACAGGATACGTCAAAAATACGGCCCGGACAAAATCAGCAGGGCCGCCCTGATCAGGAAAGAGGATAAATAACGGACCGAGTCCGTCTACAACACCAGGTCTGAAAGGCGCACATCGGGATTACCCAAACGCCGCTCTCTTACAAAGGCGCCATGACAGTCCGAACCGCCGGTTACAAGAAGCTTATGGGTATTGCAGAACTCCAGGGCATACCTGGTTACTTCCTCACCGTTTTCAATATGATAGCATTCAACGCCCTGGATCCCCATCTTAAGCATATCATTGAGAACAGTACGGTAATCCGGACTGTAGAAGCTGGCCCCGGGATGGGCAAGAACCGCGCATCCGCCGGCTTTCTTTATTACTGAAATAACATCTTCCGCGGGATGAAAACCTGGGGGCTCGGACAATGGCGAGTCGTCCGGGAACAGGGCAAAGAATTCCCTGTAATCAGAGCAAAGCTTCTTATCAATACAGTAGTTAAGGGTTTTCCAGCCGCCCCTGCTGCGGTCGTCCTCATAGCGCTCATAGTCCTCGGCGGACACATGGGGATATTTGCTCTCCAGGAAGGCTATCGCCCTTTTATCCCTCATTTCCATCCTCTCCTCCTGGTTCTTCAGGAGTGATTTAAGACCGCTGTTTTCAATATCGATGCCCAACCCAAGGATATGATAGGTATAGCCCTCATGAACCGAATCGATCTCCACCCCGGGTATGAAGAAGACTCCCTGCGCCCTGGCCAGAGCGGATGTCCGGGACACATTTTCAATGGTATTATGGTCGGTGAGGGCAAAGATCCTGATCCCCGCCTCCTTCACATGCCTTACCAGTTCTTCCGGCGACCAGGTCCCATCCGAGGCGCAGGAATGGACATGCAGGTCCACCCTGACATCCCGGGGATCATCCTTTATACCCTGAAAATATTTCTCCAGCATGGTATGCTCCTTATCTCAATCCGGACAATTCATGGAACCGTATTGCGTTTATTATAACCCATATTCCGGCGGCCAAAAAGCATTTTCTGTCATGTGAGCTTATACTTGCTGCTCTGTATGTACGACGGTTTTATACTTGACACCTGAAATATTATGTATTAGCATATGCGTGTCACAGCCGTATTTTCGGCAGTATATGCAACAACTGGGAACATCTTGATTTGTTTGCAGGAATTCCGAAAGAGATAGTGTAAAGTAACTTATGAAAAAATGACATTTAGCAATTTTGGACTGAAATGGACCTTGAAAAGTGAAGAACGTGCCAAGTTTCCGCATTTATTCCACGATCCTCTTGACAATGAGCCT
>Ga0134097_1000992_pt1 | contig 23700 bp, 37 predicted proteins | sample 8_3taG_FD_94450 | JGI IMG/M metagenome (GOLD analysis project Ga0134097, IMG submission 94450) | Switchgrass degrading microbial communities from high solid loading bioreactors in New Hampshire, USA - 8_30_10_142_A2 metaG | ecosystem: Engineered > Bioreactor > Semi-continuous > Anaerobic >... | reverse complement strand
TCTTGCACAATATCTCTACCGCCGATAGTAGTACCTGACTTAAGTTGTGCCATAAATTCACCTCCTAAATTTCTATGAATTCGTTACAGATTATTTGTCCTTGTGCTGTTATTCTTACCTTGTCGTCAAAATCCAGCTTATATGTTGTCCACTCGTCCGCTAGTAGTGGCTTCCCACTCTGGTATGCTGCTAATATCTCTTCATCTGTTCTTGCACGGCTGGAGACGCGGAGGTCATCGACGAGGATATTGGCATGATATTGCATATTGTCGCTTCCTATATACAAAACCGCCCCACTTATAGCCGTAATTGGTCTCGGGTCACTGGCAACTAATACATCATTGATAAAACAAGCTACTCCTGAAGTATTCCACCGAATGGTTATACGAGACCATGATAAGTTCGGAACATTTCCTCCTGTTAATGCTACATTAACACCATTGCTATCATATACAAAACGCAATTGTTGATTTGGCCTGATATTGCACCAAAAAACACCCGGTAATGCACCCGCAGAATCGAATAATAAACGGTCGTGATTAAGCGTTTTAACTGTGTTGAATGGATACACCCAAAACTCCACCGTCCCCTCCTGCGGGTTCAGCACCCCTACTGTTGGGATGGTCAGGGATTCTGGGGAACGAGTGCCGTCAATGAAGGATGTGGGGTAGGGCTTGGCTTCGAGTTGTACTGCGGTTACATAAAAAGTTGTGTCCACATCTCCCATGTGATATAGGTATACGCCAGCTTTTGTTGTGTCTTCTGAAAATGTTCTGATATGAGTGTATTTTTGCCAAGTTCCATTTCCTGTCACAGTTATATTAGAGGCTGAATTATGGGTCACATCATGCAGATTTATTGCAACGGGAAGACCCTCTGGAATTTTAGCCCACAATGAAACTGTGTATGTGCCAGAAGGAACTATATCTATCGGAGAAACATAGAACCAATAATTAGAAGGTGAATTTATTAGAGTTACGGCGGCATGTTTAGTAGTAATAGGACAATCACTATCTTCTACAGCTACATCAAGGTAACTCCCGGCTGCCCACCCATTTAAGCCATCCTCGAATTTGGGGTTACTTATTAAATTCTCCGTCCCTTCCTCCACCATAATCGCCTTGCCGAATTTGCCAGGCTCGAAGCGGGGCGTATTTGCGTCTACCTGCGTTCCATCAGAGAGGTAGGCGACGCTAGAACGAGTAAAGGTTGCGTCAGCAGGTAACTTTAAATCGCTCTCAATAAGTTCATAACATTTTATCTGTGCTTTATCTGTTATTATCATTTTAGCTCACCACCGTAATATCTAAAGAATTAGTTGTCGAATTGTAAGCTATTTGGAATTTGCCTTCAAACGTTATTGCTGTTGCTGGCATGTTAGGGCTAATATGCCTTGTGTTATCATTTTTATGCGACGTTAGGGCACTAGCAACTTCTCCGACCTCTTGGTCTGTGTATTGTTTTGCTGAATTCAGTGCGGCATCTGCTTTTTCCTGCGCTCCTTCGGGAGTTTCTTTTGTTGCAAGGGCATCATCATGTGCTTTCAATGCCTGATCAATTATGTCAGCATTATCATTCAAATCTTCTATATTTACGACGTCAGAACCTTCAGGCTTCTTTAAGTTATAATTTTCTGTGTATTTCAATCTTCATCACTCTCTTTCGTAGACACTTAATTCATCCCAAGTCATTATATTCAACGATCTCAACCTGACCGTTTGAAAAGCTCTCGGCAACATTTTGGATCATTTGCTTCGTGGTTGTTCCAGCTCCACGTAGTTTGCTCAATATTCTTGTCCGCCGTAGAAGTTTAGTAGTTCCTCTATACTTTGTGATATCCTATGTCCTATACTCATGTCGACTTGTATAGCATACATTTCTTTTGAGTCAACCATTCTTGCTGTCACAATTACATTGCCAAATATGCGATCCTCTTCGCATTCCACAATAATTCCATTTGGCAGCATAACACTCTGTGATTCGAAAACCACCGGTTTGTCTCTTACCATTTTGTTATATTCACTAAAAAGATCTTTTTTCATTATGCAAGCCACCTCATGTGAATTTCTCTACGTTTTTATGTAGATAGAGGTTTCTACGTAGCCGGCTCTTTTTAAGTTGCGTATTAATCCTTTGTACTGGCACTCAGCCTTATTCTTGATGTTCTTCTTGTAGTATTTAAGAATTGTCCTGTTAGGGTCTTTGTTATACATCTCGAGAAATTCATTGTATGGTATCGTTTGTGTAAGTACTGTACAGGCTGACACAACAGAAGACATGGACATGGCGGACATATTCATATAAATTGGCCCACGTTTTTCATGCCTTATAGTTATGCAGCGACCGAATGGATCGTACCACCATTTTAGTGTCTCTCTGTCATTAACGTTAATGGTTTCTGATTTATAAGGTTTAATTTCTACGCGCACAATCTTGTTGTATTCTTCCAATATATCTACCATATCAACGCACCTTGAAACACATTGTAGTATGTTGAGTTAATACCCTTGAACGATATGAAATCGTATCTAATTATTCTTGGTACAAAACTTCCGGGCTCCTCAAGTGCAGGCATTATATATTTACAATAGAAATCGACAGGAGATTCTTTACCCTCTATATTCGCGCTATTTTCTTTTCTCTTTCAAGGTATTATTATATTCTTCAAATATGTCTATCATATAAGCATCACCATTGGCTTTGTGTCTTTTTAAAATGGGAGTTGACAACATTCAAATCCGGCAGCTTTCTTATGCCCTCCTCCGCCATATTTCATCGCTATCTTTGAGCAATCAACGTTATCCTTCTTGGAATATAATGATACTATCCATTTTTTGCCGTCACGTGCAAATACCATCATAAGGTCATAATCTTTGTTGATTGAGTCAAACAGTTGCGACGTCTTGTGGTTGGAGTTACAAGCTATTGCTTTGTAGCCTTCAAACTCAGTTTCAAATGAGTATGAAGATACTATCTTTTTATATAGGTTATTTCTGTATGTTATAACAAGTTTCCCATGCTCTATTTCCTCTTTTAGAGTGTAACTAGGGTCAAGCCATTTGTCCCATATATTGGATGTAGGCATTGTATCATATAGCATCGTTGCGGCTTGGAAGTAGTCAGTGTCTTTCCCGCAACTGAACTTCCACACATCATAGTCACCGAGTAACCTTACAGCAAGAGGAACCTCTTTGCCAGGAAAGAAATACTCCCATGTAAGTTCGCACGCAGCTGTACCATTTTTTCTGACCCCTGATAATCCAAGACACTCAAACCTCTCAATAGCACTTATATGATGGTCTATCCATGCTATATTATCTGTTAACTCCATAAGTCTTTCAAAATCACCAGGTCTTTGAAGCGAGAAATCTACTATTATTACTTCTTCGTCATCTTTAATCTTATCAAACGGAAAGTCATCCTTATACGACATTTCTATAAATTCCATATTGCCTTCAGGTATCCCTGCTTCAAGATATGCTTTTCTTACTATTGCAGCTGCGCATCTTCCGTCCATGTCGTCGTGATGTATACACTTCACGTATCTTGTCCTCCTTTTTAGCAATTCATCTCCATTTTAGAGAAGATGGAGTCTTCTTGCTGAATTTTTGATAAATTGTCCACCTTGTCTATGGTAATTATAGCATGTTATACGTAAATTGTCAACCCCTTTATAGGAAAATTACGGTACATTATATATAACGACGGGTAGTAGCGATATATAAAAGCTTCAATGGCGTAGAAAGTGCCCCCCGGGGGTATCACACGGTAAAGTGCACCCCATATAGGGAACAAAAAGGGAGAAAAAATAGCTGGAGGTAATATGACGTATTAAACGGCCCAGCGAAACTTTCCGTGCCCACCGGGGGTCTGCTGGTGGGACGAAAAATCAAAAAGGAGGTATGGATATGAGAAGAAAAGACAATGTAAGACAGGCTACAAGAAAGGGGGCGATGATGGTATGAGCGCCGCACAAGTACAAATAGTCATACTAGCCATCGTTAAGATGGCTAAAATATTTGGTTGTTATATATTAATAGCGGTCGCAATAACCCTTACTATTATGGCGATCCTGAAGCAATGCTTTGGGATCAGTACAAAGAAATTAGTATACAAGTTTTTGAACAAGAAATAAGAAACAAGAAAGGAGATTTTGTCATGAGAAAAATTCCGAAGATTCACTTAATTGGATGTAGGCTGCAAGAAGCTGCAGCGACTATTAAAGAAGCAAATGAGCGTATGTCGCAGACTTGCGACATATGCTCAAGAAGAGGTGTTGGCAACTGCAGACACTGCGTAGTGCTCGATACTCACCACTACGTAGTGTCTGCACTTAAGGCCATAGCAGAAATAGAAAAGTGTCGCCGAAATATCATGAAACAACGTACATATACAGTCAAGGGGACGATTACCCTTGACATGCAGATAAAGGAAAGGAGGTGTAATGATGTTAAAGGTTATATATAGAACCAAAAGAAGTATTACAGTCAGGGCCCCGAACGGATTCGGGGCTCTCGTCGTATTAGAACCTGATGGAAACTACTCCATCAGGTTGATTAATAGGAAGAACGAGTTATTTGGTGAGCCCATTTGGGGGCTTACCTATAACAAAGTCAAGAAAGCCCTTGCAATCATAGCGAGGGCTTAAATTACTCGAACGTCTTGTGTGTGAGACGTTAAAGAGCACACACGACGTTTGCGGTTATCCGAATGAAACCGCCTATATTTTAATTATAAAATTACCGCCTCCCGGCAAAGAAAAATAAGGAGGTGATACCACCATGAAGGTGGCAATTGTAGGGCCGCCCCACAGCGGCAAATCAGTGTTCTTGGGAGGACTCTGCGAGAATCTCCCAAGAGATAAGAGATTTCTCTTCCGGGCCTGTCCGGACGGAGAAGGTAGTTGGACTTGGCGGTCTTCCGAGGCCGCCAAGTGCCGTAGGAAGGGGGCTTTTAATCCACGAATTGTTGACTGGTACGTGGAAAAACTGCGTACCAGCAACCTTGCCCCTATCGTCTTAGTTGACGTAGGGGGCAAAATAACCCCAGAAAACCGCCGTATCCTCTCTGAAGTTGATGCGGTGGTTATCCTCAGTGGCGCTTTAGACGCCATTGAGGAATGGGAGGCTTTTGCAAACAGCTGTGGATGCGAGATACTTGCTCGTATCCACAGTAACTACCACGCTTCAGAGGACGACCCCATGAGTGATCCCATGGTGGTCCACCACCTGGAGCGTGGAGAAAATGTTTCCTGCCGCCCGACAATCCAACGGGTGGCGGAGATAATATTGAGCCGTGTCCAAGACACAGCAAAAAATGATAAGGAGGATAATAATATGAACATGAATAATGATATTCTTTCAATCACCACCCTTGCCCAAGCCCTGGGCAAGGAAAAGGTTGAACGCACCCTGCCTAACGGCATGGTGGTTCAACAAATAGTCTGGGAGGGCAACGACTTAGTTGCTATTTCCCGGTTGCTCCACAACGCTTCCGGCGAAATGCCGGAGGTGGTAAAAATTGACGGGCCTGCTCCTGCATGGCTCGTGGCGGCACTCGTTCATGAGTGCCATCCCCGGCACGTTCAATTAAATTCACCCGACGGTTTTGTCGCCGTTGGGTGCCGGAGACCCGAAGGAAACGGGTCCGGCGAGAACCTTGAGTTTTCGCTGGAGACCCGGGAAGACGGGTGGGTTGTTGTGACCTGCCAGCAGGCAGATCCATCAATCCCCCTGTCGCCCGAAAAATTGAAGGATGTAGCTCCCCCAGAGGTACCCATGGGGGCAAGAGTTATATTGTCCGGCCGTATGCCAAACTGGCTAGCAGCCAGCTTGGCCATGGCATACCACGGTCGGGCAAAAGCAGTGGCTCTGTTCCAGCCAGGGACTGGGGCTACTGTGGCATGGACCCACAGCCAGGAGGTTGAACTTGGCAGTGTGGTCTAATATGCCAGCCGGGAGCCTTATCCCGGCAAAATAAAACAGAGAGGACTTGTCTGGATAGGCAAGTCCTTCTCTAACGTTAATAAGAAGAACAAGAAGGAAAGGGGACAAAGAGATGTTTATAGGTATATTCTTAATAATTGTAGGATTCTATTACATGTATAAAGATAAAGGATGCCTCGGCGTATTACTGGGGCTCCTTTTATTGTTAGCAATATTCTTGTACCATTCAATATAAAAGGAGGTGAGTAAGCATGGCAAAGAGGGTTATGGCGATATTTATAATTGCGACACTTATAATCCTGTTAAACTGCAATATACAGCTTAGTATTGCCTTAAGAGACGTACCAAGAAGCGTGTCGGTTGTAACCGGTGCGCTCATGCTGATGCTGCTGGTTGCAATCGTAGAATGCATCGCACGTCTTATACAGGTAAATGCAGAACACTCACGCAAAACAACTCAGCTGATGATGCAGGTAGACGCAAGAATAGGTCACCCGTCAGCTGAAGAAAGGAGGCGAAAAAGAGCAGAAAAGTACGGTCATTATGCATTTGATGAAGTAGTTACATTAAGAAGAGCAAGGAAGGAGGCAATTATATGAGTAGTAGGAAACTTTTAAATATGAATCCAATCAAGTTACACTTCTATCAGACCTTCTTGTGGTTGTTTGAGTATGGCACCAAGGAAGAAATGAGAGATTATTGCGAGTTCCTCTACCAGCTCAACCTACCACCAAAGATCCAGAGAATGGTCTATCGGGCTAAACACAAGGCAAAGTGCTGCCCTGATAGAAAGAAAGAATTGGCACTACTGAGCATAGCCTCAGTAGTAATTGGATTTAAGGTTAAGCCAGATGGTTGTACTGTTATGGCTTATTACGAAAAGAGGGATCCTATAAAAAAGGAGACCCTCTTTAATTATTTTGATTAAGTAGGGGGGAGCATTATGTTATCCATTCTCATTCTCTTTATTATCATTTCTGTCAGTATTACCCTTATCTATGCTGTAAGAAGCCGTAAGAGATATATTCTTAAGGCACGTCTTGTCATGGCGTGTGAATACAACGGAATAATTACGCGCTGTACAATTGGCACGTGCCCTGCAAAAGCAGCAAAGGCAAGACTTGTCAGGGTATTGATAATTGATAAGAATAAGGACAGTCCCGCTACGAGATGCCCTAAAATACCAATGACAAACACCTGTGCTGATAACGAAAGAACAACATTAAAACTAATTAGCCATAATACACTGACAATCATAAACGCATTATTAGAATTTATTGGGTTGGTTGAAAGGAAGGAGTGTTACGAATATGCTGATTAAAAATATAAACAATTCTGTTTTGAAATACTCTGTTAAAATGCCGAGGACTCTGGTTGTCTCAAAGAAAAAGAAAAAGAAGATAGAATGCACGATTAATTGCAGGGTAAAATCATTCTATCTTCATGCAGGTATTAAGATACCAGGAAGTGACGAAGTGGTAGAAGTGACTGTGGATGACTACAGGATACCCGTGTACACGCTGTGCTTAGAAAAGATACAGGAGGATAAGGTAATAAATTCACAAGAGATAATAGTGGCGCTCGGATATGAGAAAGCTCTTCAGGCTTGGGAACTGTTACGTAAGTATGGTGGAAAGACTCCGTTTGAGGATATAGAAGCCATACTTGAAGAAAATGGCTTTCCGAACCCTGAGGACTTTGATAAATACATCAGCTGGTACGTCATTAAAAGAGTAAGACAACATAAGGAGATCTTTACAAAGCTCTTTTATGACGATATAAAGTTCCTCAGGGTTGTTGAGAACCAGATTGAGAAGTTGCAGGAGTTCCTTGGTAAAAACGAGGCTGCAACTTCGAAGGACAGCGACTAGAAAGAACAGCATGCGCCGACAGCTTATGGTATGACTAATATATTGTTAGGGGGAGCTGCGTAGTTCGCCAGGACAGCTCGTAGGTCATTGTGGGCAGTGGGCCGAGGGCGAACAAATATTATGAAAGGAGCGGACAGTATGAGCCAGTCAGCTGTATTAGCATCTTTGACTACTTTTCAAGACAGACAGAGAGGGGTGATGCTCGGCTAGCTACGGTTAGCCGGCCATTGCCCAGCGTTAAAGGGGGTCATCCTGACTTCCTGTGGGGTCAGAGTCCTTACATTTGTTCCTTTGCGCCGGTTACTTTCGGCGTAGTTTGTGAAAATATTAGAAAGGGGAGTTGGTGATGAAAAAGCTTTATAAGATCACATTTGTTGACAGCTTTGGGGAAGCAGCCAATGGGTCTGGCTCAAGGAATATTAAAATTTACAGGTATGCGCATAGCGAAAAACAAGCGGCAACATTCTGGGTAAATGCATACCTGATTAGTACGTACGGGTTTGTCAAAGAAGACGGCAAACCCGATTGGGAAAAAGTCATGAAGTACAGAAATAAATGGCTTCATGACATCCAGGTAACAGATAACCTTACCGAAAGCGAGCGTTGTGAAGCTGAGGCCCACAACGCCAATAACAAAAAGAAAGGAGACGAAAAGATGGAAGGAATTATGGAAGGGATTCCTGTTACAATTAGATCTGACAACAAAGCGCTGACCAAGAAAGTCTATGTTAAAGTAGACAACAACCACCTTTACGGGCATGTTGGAAGATGTGCTTTTTATTGGAACCCTAGCAGGTACGACCTGCCCAATATAAAGCTTACCGAAGAAGATGAAAGAAAACTTTTCTTATCATGCCAGTCATCACAGGAAAGGCACAGAAAATATGAGCACATGAGAAAACTTGTTAAGGCCTTCCTGTGTGCTTACAAGAAAAATACAGTCCCAGATAAAATACCAGATGGCTTCGAACCAGTATCTGAATCGTTTGAAGAACTGCAAAGCGTGATGTTTCAGGGCTGACTGTGAAATGAAACCGCAGTCGGCTCTTTTTATACCGTCCCGCCTACCGGACGTTAAAGGTGGTCTGGCCGCGAGGTTTGCGGTTATCCTCAGGACAGTAAACCGCGAAATCAAGATTAAATAAAAATATTAAAAAAGGAGTGTTATTATTATGATGAAAAACAAGAAGTATGTGTTGTCAAAAGAACTTGCTGAAGCTCTGAAAAGCGCTGTGAAAGACGAAATGACACAGCGCACAGTCGTTAAGACAGAACAGGGTATGCTGCTTAACGACTTATTGCTGAAAAGAAAGAAGGGCACCCTCGTTGTCTATAGGGTGCCCTGCGCGTACTTTGAATTTGATTCGTCGGGCACATCGTATGTCCGTAGAATCAAGTATGTCAACCACCCCGAAAACAGACTGTTCAGGCTGCTTCCGTCTAGGCCTGTGACAGTCAACAAGAAGGTTATAATGAAATTAAAGAGCGGAAAGGTGTTAGAATTTGAGACAGAATACACCTACCGCGAACTTATAGGCTGGCCTGTCCTGTTCGTCAAGTTCGAGGGCAGGCCGCTTTTCACTAACGGGCCAAGGGAAAAAGCCTGGAGGGAGTCTGAAGACATGATTAGACGCGGCATAGTATGGACGACTCCCGAAGGCGATAAAGTAGTATATGAGTACGCACAGAGCTCAGCAAGCGAAATGCGTACTCTTGAAGGTCTGTTCATCCGCAGGGATTTTCATATCCCTGACGAGTATCTTGCCAAGTTTAAGCCTGCCGAAGATACCCGTGAGTTTGGCGAGCTCATGGATACTCTGAAAAGACTAAGGGGTCCCGAAGCGCTGTATACTATGATAAGTTACGGTGCTTATATTAAGGACTTCAGAGGCCGGGAAAACTCGCCAGCCCAGTTTATGACCAGAATGGGTGCTGCCCAAACGTCAACAAAGTCACTCGGAAATAGTTTTCGGGTACGCCAAATTGGCGAAGTCAAATTTAGATGGACAGATGAAATCGAAGAGGAACACAAAATCCTCTTCGAAAACTCTCTTGTTAATGAGAGAGTCGCGGACAGAGTCATAAAGGCAGTAAAACGCTTCTGGAAGGAAGAGAAGTATGACGGCCAGAGCATGATGAGGGCGTCTGCGGTTATTCGCGGATTTGCAAACCTCAGTATCAAGCTCTACCACGAGGATGTTACTGGACGCCTTGTCCAGTTTAGATGGGCTGGCGTCAAGGGCACTGCTCTGGTAGTACCAGACGAATGCTTCGACCTTCCGCAGCTCCCCGACGGCAGCTATCCGTACAGGAATTATGACATCATTGTTGAGAAAAACTCATGGAAATATTCTCCATGGGTTAAGTATTGGAACGGTGAGTTGGCGCCAGACTTTGAACTTGTCGCCATGAGCAGAGAGAGGTATACACAAAACAGCAACTACCAGTATCTCCTTGCTCTTGATGGCAACAAGAACATGGTAGAAATATTAAAGCGCCATGTAGACAAGTGGCGCGATAATATAATGGCAGCCTTGCAGGATCCGGTGCTCTGCAAGGCATCAATGGGAATCAAGTCATATGAATCATACGAAAATGACAGTGGAGAGATTAGTCTTGACAGGTATGACAGCACACTGACAACATTGCCAGCCAAAGCCCTGGATGCATGCGACAGTATAGTGCATGACATCACATTCAGGAATAAGTATATATCCAGGCTGTTCCGTGACAAGGACGAGCTTGGGTATGGCAAGCTCCCTGTAGAGGGAGCATATAGGTTTATCATATCCGACCCGACAGGCTTCTTCAGGACCGACCTTGCTGTTCCGAGGATGAAGGATGGTAAGGTCGAATTGGACTATGAAGGCAACCCGATGTTTGACATCGTGGTTACCTCGACTGAACAGATGGCTCTGCGCGGAATAACGAGCGCATATTGGTGCGGAAAGCATCAGGAAGCCGTCCTGTTCAGAAGCCCATGCGTCTCTCCTGGAGAGCCGCAGAGGGTTAACCTCGTCGGACTTGACGTGATTCCCGACGCGATTAGGACAAGCTATGGCGACATCAATATTCGTGGCTTGTTTGAATGCATCAGGGATCTTGTAGTTGTCAATTGCTTCAGCTATACACTTGATGCATTGGGCGGGGCAGATACAGACGGAGACACAGTGCTGATAGTAACAGACCCAGCTATTGTGTCTCTGAGAAACACAAAAAGACCGCCCACATTAATAAAAGTAACAAGCACGAAGAAGCTGTGCGTTATTAATCCAGACAATATCAAGCAATATATGATCGACTCATTAGTTGACGCCGGTATAGGGCGTATCACAAACTGGGCCACAACATGGAGAGACATCGAGCTTATGGTTCTCTTCATGCCCAATCCCGATACTGGTAAGTACAAGCTTCCCAGTGTTGTAGCTGCAGAGCTCAGCGCTGTTGCAAAGAAAGCTGAAAAGTGGCTGAGGAAGAACTACGAAACAATAAAGAGCCTCGGCCTTGAAAGCCTAGTCGATATCAGTGACCTCAAAGACGATGCTGATGACAAGACAGAAGACTGGGCATATCATGTAGTTGCTGCAAGGGCTACAGCTGCAATGAAAGGCATCAACAGTGACGACTTTAACAGCTGGGCGAAGCTTGTAGTAGCCGCATGCGAAGCTAACATCACTCTGCTGAGAAGATTGCAGGAGACTGCAATTAATACAGCAAAGAGTGGTGTGTTCGTAGACTTCTCGATGTGCCCGTGGGTTCAGCTGCAGATTAGGGCTAGATGGCACAGGCCCAGCTTTAAGGCAACCTATAATTCATGGTCGACCCTGGGGCAGCTCGCTCCATACGTTGATGGCGTATGGAAAGAGATAAGGGAGTGGACAAGAAATACTTCTGTGCCGGTTGAACTCGGCATAGATATAGCTCCTTACAAGGAGCAATATAACATAATAAGAGAAATAAAAGGAAGGTTCGGTCAGGAAGTAGGCCTGCTGTTCGACAGCAATAACGAAGAGACAGCAGAAATGTCTCGCGATGAAAGGATGAGAATGTATCGCGAGATAAGTGCCAAGTATAACCTCCTGCTGAGAAGCATTGCTGCGGACATTGGCTCTATCGACGTAGTGACTGCACTTGTGTATCAGGCAACACTCGACAGGAACGAGAGCAATGAAGAAGGCCTGTCTTTCATCTGGGCATGCTGGGGTGAGGAGTTTGTGGCTACGCTCAGGCACCTGAACTCGGACAAAAAGGCAAAAAGGCTGGTAGTAGTTCATATGCTGAAGGAGTTCATGAGCTACACCCTCCCGTCTGGGAAGTATATTGTCCAGGACGAAGGTCTAAGATTTCTTGAATATCCCGAGCTTGTCGTAGCTACAGTCAGTGTGCCTGACGGGGCATACGAGGTCATAAACTACAACGAAACTCCTTATCTTTTGATAGAAATGACAAGGCCAAAGGTCGACCAGACAAAGGTGTCGCTCAAAGGCACTAAGATATTCATCATAGGCATGAAACACTTTGGACTCACAAGAGACGACGTAAAGAGCCTTATCAAGGAAGCAGGCTATACCATTATAGCAAGGTACGGAACAGAAAATTATGCTGATGGCAAGACCTTTACCGGTATCATGTTCTTTGTTGACATACCTGGTAAAGGAGAAGTCCGCATAGGTAACATGCCTACAAAGGGCAGTATAAAAGAAGAGCACGGGTTCCTTACCAAGGCACTTGGTAACAAGAAAATCCGTGTAATCATTCCTTATAATGCGGACAAAGAAGATAGGAACAAGGATGGTTCCTATTCAAAGCTTACTGTAGAAATTGTAGAAGAAACAGATTTGGAGGAGTAAACGCTCCTCCTTTTCTGTTATAATTATGGAAAGGAGGTATTCATATGAGAATTGATAGGAGAACCAATATTATTATTAAAGTTTGTAAAATAGGGGCCTTCGGCCCATACCCGGTATCGGGGCATGACGCCCCGGCAGGCCTTCGGCCACTCCCTCGGGACCTTCGGTCCCGTCTTTGGTATCGTCATCCGGGCGTATATGCGTATACCGAGGGGTGTTGCGGGCGGCTACGTACGTTGGTGCGGGCTCACGCCCGCCGTACGATAGGTATTTATACCGCCTATCACAACACTCCTTTACTCTATTATATGGGGGCTTCTTAAATGTCATATCCTACCTCCTATTTGTCTGTATTCACCTCTTATTGCGTGTACTTATGATATTATCTTATATGGAGGCCCCCGGAACTATTTTTTCGAAAAAACAAAAACGAAAGGGGAATGATTATGATAAGAAAATTTATAGTTTATGTAGACGGAGCAGCGTCGAATAACCAGGACGCCGAGAAAAGAAAGGCCGCCTATTGTGCCTGTGTCTTTACCACATTCAATACCCTCGGCGAGGGGCCGAAGGTCTATAAGAAGGACGTTACAGGCATCATTCATGGCGGAAGCAATAACCAGGCCGAGCTCTACGGCGTCATCGCCGCACTTCGTGCCGTAAAAGAAGCTCTAAAAGACGGCGAGACTGCTGAAGTAGAGGTACGCTCGGACAGCCAGTATGTAGTCATGGGTGCCAGCCAGTGGCTCGAAAGCTGGAAAAAGAGCGACTGGAAGACCTCTAAGGGTAAACCCATTGAAAACCCACACCTATGGCAGGAGCTCGACGAATTATTAAGTGAAATGACTGTTAAGTTCACAAAAGTCACCGTACACGGCAATGATAAATGGAACCAATACTGCGACAAGGTCGCTACTAACTTGTGCGGTTCAAAAGGAAGGTGACGATAATGTTAGAAATAATTGCATTTATAATACTGTTTGGCTGGCTTATTCACAGAGATTGGAGTGAAAGCCGTAAAAATGGCTCCACTTCGTCGAAGGATAGCTCCGGCACAAGGGTGTGCTGGAGATAACCCCGCGGGCTCACGCCCGCCATACAAATGCTTACGGCAAGAGGGATTGGCTCGTTGTCCGGGTTGGGCACGGGGCAATCTCTCCTTTTTTGCCGACGCTAAAACAAAAAGGTAGTACGTCGAAAAACGAAAGGAGAGATGTTTTTATGGCAGTACTTAAAAGTACAAAGAAACAGACGAACTTCACCGACATTTCAAAAAGAATTGAGGTGAACGTAAACAAAAACTTAAACGACGCACAGAGACAAGCGAATATTGTCGCTAAGCTGCAGGTACGACACCCTGCAGTGTCGTTCAATGCAACAATGTTCAACTACAATGGCAGGCTGATACTCAGTCTGCCGTCGCAGCAGGGCAGCAACGGAAAGAACTGGTACCCAGTTATTACACTGAATGATGACACAAAAGAATACCTGATGCATATGGTACAGCACGGCGATGAAATGGAAAACACGCCGTGGTACCTGGATTTCGTCGGTAAAGAAATGACAACAAAGATTACCGACGAACCAAAGAACGAGGACTTGGGCATCAGAGACGTGATCCTTGATGACAACCTGACCTACAACCAGATAAGGTCAGGGATCCTGTGCAAAGCCAGAATTGTCTTGGATATTGGTACCATAACCGGGTACACAATATTCAAGAGTAAGTTTGGCAATGCCCTATTCGGGTCTGCACCGATCGAGGGCCGTCCAGACGAAAACGGTCAGGGTCCAAGAGCATACAGGCTTTCAAGAGAAGCCACGGCCCAAATTCTGGCATTTATCCACAGTCAGGTTGACTGGGACAAAGTGCCGGAAATACCTGAGGAAACTGAAAAGCAGGCAAACGAAAAGCCTGCTGACGAGTTCAAGCCCGTTTCAGAAGACGGGATTGAATCCGTAATATATGGATAAGGACTTCATGGGGGCTTTATGCCCCCGGGTCCTCACCATGCAGAACAAAAGGAAGAAAAGGGAGGGTTTTAAATGAAGTTCTTAACAAACGCCTTCAGTATTCAGATGTTGTCAGGACCTGCTACAGTGAGATTCGATGAAATAGACGCAACAGAAGTACCAGCTGATGTAATATCCGCTATAGGACACGCGGATACAGCAGCAGTTTTAACAAATATGCTGGGCTTTCCAGTGCCTATGAATAGGATAAATGTAACAATAGACGAAAACACCGAGCTATACGTAGCCCAGCTGGTAGGAGGAAGGCTTCCTGAAGGGAGTACCACTCTCCCTGAAGGATTTTCCTTCAAGTTTTACAAAGTTACAGTTATGCAGCAGGGCTAGGTTCTAGGCTGGGGAAGTTCCAGCGGGGAGGATTTCCTCCCTAACACTCAACCTGCTGGCAAATATACCACTATTGAAAAAGAAAGGGGAATGAAAATGTTTGGTACTAAGATATATAATTTCAGTACCCCGAAAAGGAGTCTATTAAGTAATACATCCAGGCTCCTTGAAAGAGGGGCTGAAGTTCTTGCATCTATTGATGCAGGAAAGTCCGTGGCCGCCAGAATGGAAGAGGCCATAGCCAAGATAATAAACTCCGACGAGGAAGCACAGATCGTGCTCAGACGCATCGCTATAAAAAAGCTCGGCATTGACGTACCAATGACAATCATGCCAAGAGTAAATGACCAGACACTGCTCATTGATGGATATTGTCTGGTTGTTCCGAATATGAACAACGTGCTCCAGGTAGTTATCGAGAAAAAGAATATGATGGAACTGGATAACTACCTGACCGAGCTCGCTATAACCAGCGATGCACAGAAGATTGAGGAATTCTTTTATGCGGTAAAGGATGCCATTAACAGGGTATAATATTCACGCCCGCTGCCATTCCGTATATGGAGTGGTGGCGGGCGCAGAAGATTTTAACAAAAGTATTGAAATATATTAACACGGAGGCAGTATATATGCCTGTATATAGCGAGGGTATAAAAAAAAATATAAGGCCGAGCGCCAGCGAGGCCACGGAGGGGGCAAGGGGAGGATTTCTATGTACGCCAGTACTTCTAATTACGCCCCACGCCATTGCAAATACACCGCACGCTATCGCTTTTATATAAGAAAATAGCAAGAAGACTCCCACCTCTTAAGGTTTCTATGAGTAACCTTAAATTAAATTTATAGGAGGTTATTAAAATGTCATCTATTAATAGGGAAAAATTAGCTAAAAACATGAGAGAATTTGCTTTGAAAAAGCCAGGATTTGAAATTAAAGACTATGGTGGTAATTTCGAAGCATATATGTTTGATTACAACAGTTACAAAGAAGATGCTGATTTTAACAGAAACTTTTCTGAACAACAGCTTTTAGAAATTCTTAACAATAATACGGATGAAGAAATCAGAGACGCTTTTAAGACTGCATACAGTGGGCGGCTTTCTTTTGATGAAAATATGGAACTACACTACTGTACAGGCCAGTATTTTCCTACTGAATACCAGGCTGCTTTAAGAAGTGTTATTGAACATCTTCTTAGATAACACTTTATATAGGGCCGAGCGCCAGCGAGGCCGTGCGCCATTGCTTTCGAATAAGACTATATATACGCCGAGCGCCAGCGAGGCGGGATAAGAATGAAGGATTGAATCAAATATACTGTTCGATTATGACGACGTATACAATGTAACATCCTATGACGGCAAAGGCGGCACATATCCAGTGATCATGGGTGGCCCTGTCCAGTTCTATATGCTCTTGGAACAGCTTGAGAAGGTAACAAAGAAAGACACACCCGGCACCGACGAAATGAATAAGGATAAAAATGAAGGACGTATATAGTGAAACTTCAAAAAATAAGTGTTTCCGTATATAGAAGACACCTATAAAATGAAGGATCAGTAGTATGCATCCTGCAAAACGACTCTTGGAATCCTAAGTTATGTAAATTTGTAACGGAAAACGACAAGGTGGCGGAGTGGGGGTGATAGGTGCTTATACGACGTACAGATGCTTACATGAGGTGTTAGTGCTTACACGACGTACAGGTGCTTATACGACGTACAAGTGCTTATGTGGAGCATAGGTGCTCATACGACGTACAGGTGCTTATACGAAATGGTGCTTACGTGAGGTGTTGGTGCTTATACGAGGTGTTGGTGCTTATATGAAGTGTAGGTGCTTATACTAAGAACGCTACTACTATATGTGTATATATATTATACGACGTATATAAGTGTAAAGGAGAACTATATATATGTTCAGTAGTTATTATACAAGGGATATAATAGGAGAATGTATTATATGTAAGAATAAAAACCTATGCGGCGTCCGCGAGGCAATCAGGGAAGAAAGTACCGAGCAAGAGATCGAGATATGTCATGAGTGCTTAAGGAGATGTACTTATACTAATAGTCATGGGTATACATTCTTAAAGCTGCCCAATGGATTATATATGCGTGAGCCGCTCATGACACTTGATCTTACGTTCAAGAAAGTAAAAAACGAAGAACAGATAAAGCGGGCATTTAATCCAGACTGGTATAAGTTTGAGAAATGGCTAACAGAGCCTATAACGCCGAACGCCAGTGAGGCGGAATAAGCGTAATGGAGGGAATAATAGTAATGATTGAGAAATTAAATGAGAAAGCAAAGCAGTTCTTTGAACTACTTGGATACGACAACAGCATATATGATAATCTAGTTAACGGAAAGGTTATGTATACCCAAGATAATGAGCGGCCCGAGCTTCGTGATGCGACCTCTGACATGATAGAGACTATAAAGAAAATAGAAGAAAAGGGCGACTACCGTGTAGTTCATATAGTAAAGAAGCAATACTCGCGTGATACAGGATGCAGTGTAACTGAACCGTTCGACCTTGAGATCTATATAATACAACTTGCCATACCCGAAGGAAGAGGTAAGATCATATATGGCGATGCAGATCTGTCAGAGGGTAAAGGCTATGAAGTATACTGTTATATAAAAGACTTAAAAGACGAGCGTGCATCAGGGTATCAATATTGTATATTGTACAAAAGCAAGGGCGGTGTCGGTGTTCAGGTATAAAGACAATAACTATGACTTCACCAGCATCCCCCCTAGGAAATGTATAAAAGCCTTATACAAGAAACTGTCATACATGATGAACGTATTAGAGTAGCTGATCCCGGCAGGATAATGCATATAAAAAGAAATCAAAACAGAAAAAAGGGTGGTTATGATGTTATCCAAAAAACAGCTTGAAGATGCGGCGGTATGTGATGTGAAGAACTGCAATAACTGTACCGTAGCACCGTTATGTGATGATATGTATAAGCCGAACATTGAAATACAGCAGCTTGCAAAAACGGCACTGGTCTATAGGGAATTACTCGAAAGAACGAGAGAGTATCTCGCCGATACAGCCAAGTACTTGCATAACTATTTTGGCGTGTTTGGACTAGTGCAAGAGATCGACAATGCTCTTAACGCACCAGACAACGCTAAACAGCCATAATTACCGCGTACACTAAAAGAAGGTGATATTGATGATATTAAACAGAACCAGACCGCATAAGCAAGAACTAAGAGACAGATTATCTATTCTGACAAAACGCATAAACGCTCTTAGTTCTGCCATTAACTGCTTTGTTGCTGCTGGCTGCCCTCAAGATGATATTGATACACTTAAAGAAATACAGGACGAGTTAAAGACAGAAGCCGATATTATACTGGCAAGGCTTAAAATCTGAATAATGAACCGGAGGGCATGCCACGGAACATGATTTGGTCTTTAAGTTTAACATAGTACACTCAGATAAGCAACTTATTAATCTGCTAACTCCAGACGATCTTTCCAATATGATAACACAACCTGAATAAATCCTGCACGCTCACGCGTGCCACACACAATAAATTACGCCGCGGGCTATAACGGATAAGCACCGCGGCGAAGCTGTTCTTAAAGGGGGTTAATCATGTTATGTTACACGGAACTATACGTTTAAGGGATGAGATACCAAACCGAGAAATACTTAAAAGATACGACATGAAGACGAAACCTTCTGAAGTTGTAGTAAAAAGAATCGAGGATATTATGGACGAATATAAGTATCGCCTCATAAAACCGGACTTTACTCCAAGCCCGATCAGAAGAGAGGATATAAGAGAACTCCTGTTACAAGAGTATGGACCTGTAGACAAACAAGCCCTTGTGAAAGAAAGGCTTGAACGAATCTATAAGCTTGCGTTGGTATACGGAACCGGCAGAAAGGCACAAAGAATCATATCTGAAAAAACCGGCATTCCAGAAGGAACGGTCCGTGCGTATATGTATAAGGCTGTAAAGAGAATGGTAGAAGAAACGAAGCAGCGGATAACTGATACATAAGTAAATAAGGCAGGTACTGCGTGGGTTAGTAAAGTTTAAGTATATGAGAGGAGGAAAGAAGATACTTATACGCAGTACCCGCCTGAATATATGATAACAAAGAACCTTATATTATGGAATAGGGGGTGAAACATAGTTGACAGTAGCCGAACTCATAACTCTCGGGCTTAAGGACGGCCTAGAGCAGGAACAGGAAAAGACACTGCTGGTATCTAATGAGATGGCAGAAGAAATCCAAAAGTTACTGGAGCAGCAAACCGAACACACCTACCAGTACGTAACAGAGTTGTACCGTACGGGAGTTGTTCGGCTTACTGTAAGGAAACTTAATAAAAACCTGATATAGGGAGCTGATAAGCATGACATGTACGGAACTTGATAGAACTCTAATAGGCTGTACGTATGATCATCGCTTAAGACTGTGCGATAAATGCTCGTATGGGAAAAAAAAGAAAGCTGCCGACGAAAAGGACAGTAATAGGTCAAAGTAGTCGGCAGCCATTATACATATAAAGGAGTTGAGCCAACTATGAGCATATTCTTGATGTTCATTACAGCATATGCCCTATACGGGCTCAAGGGCGTGATCATACTTGCAGTAATAGTCTTTGTATGCAAGAGTCACTATGCCGGCAAAGTAAACCGGTAAAGGAGGTCTTCATTAATGTCGAAACACTGTGCAGATCAAAGCCATATTACCCTGTAGGAGTCATATCTCGGACGCCAAGACCGAACGGCTCATATAGAAAAGGCGTAACCGCAATGCTAGCGTGTCCTGCTAGTATGTCTTATTTACTTGCTTATCATTTTCTAACAAAACATGAATCTAAAGGAGCACGACCCGCTCCCCCTAAGGGTATAGTACCCCCACGGGACTGTTGAAACCGAACGTCTTAACGCTCCTCGAGCGTAGATGTTGCTGTGAGGTTTCAACCTATTATTATTTATGGTTGTCTTGGCTGTGTTTGATATACCCGAGAGTTTAACCTACGTCATAGGAGCGTTTCTGCGTCGAAAAGATGCTTCTATAAATAATAATACCGTTAAAAATGGGCATTTTGCACAGTGTTCATAAAAAGTTTACAAAAAGTTTACATTTGTACCCTAACGATACCCTAATTATTACAATAATTGGAACTGTAAGTGTAAATATATGGAAGATTTGCAAGATCTCACTTCGAAGATTAACTTTGTCGTTCAATACGTCGCAAAGAAGTTTGGAGTACCTGATATTTGCACTGATGTTGTGCGTTATCGGCTTTGTAGGAGTAACAGCTATACTCCATAGGTTATTCCATGCTATAATAAGCCCGGAGGTAGTTATGATCGAAAGGGCATTTGAAATTATACATAGATTCTATAAATAAGAAAACTATGACTTCAACTAGGGGGAGGCATCATAAATGGATGGAAACATCAGGATAGGAGCGATATATGTAAATGATCTCTCATTTGTAGGTGATACAACAGGTAACAAATGTCCGGTATTTGAATTAAGCGATGATGGATATTTCAGAATGCTCGACGATCCAGAATGCGCTTATCCAGAAGAAATAGTATACAACGACAATGACTGGATTGTGTTTAGAGCAGACACAATGAGGCATACTACCGAGGTTATGAAGTGGAAGAAACTAATAGGGATACTTGTTACTCTGAAAAGAATACTTACCCAGCCGAAAAAATCGAAAGGAAGAGGGATTTATCTAAGAGAATAACAAGAAGACTCCCATCTCTTTAGGTGGGAAATGAATTGCTTCCGCAAACAATATGCTTAAACAAGAATTGAAAGAACAAAAATACACTAGGGTTGGAACGACCCGATGTGAGGCTCGTGGAGGTAGTAGGTTGCGAGGCCGATGAAGCGAGAATCTCCCACTTCTATAAGGAGGAAAGGTTTAATATGGGGATGTATACAGGAATTAGGTTTAAAGGTTATGTTAAATCAAACTTTAGAGATGATTTTGAAAAAATAGCTTTAAATGGAGAGTGGGAAAATTCTAACGATGAAGTTTTAAAATCATTTGGCAGCGTAAGTAGAGCAGGGTTCATACCTTGTGGTTCTTTATGTTATATGCCTAACAAATGGGAAACTGCACCTTATGATAAATATAAGCGTGGAGTACCTACAGATGGATTTGATAGAACATGGAACAAACAAACAGGATACTGGACATTTCAATGTAGTTTAAAAAATTATGATGATACTATAGAAGAATGGTTCAAAATTTTACCTTATTTCATTGAAAAAATTGAACACTTAGAAATTTATTATGAAGAAGATGACTACAGTAAACAATACGATATTATCAACGGAGAAGTAAAATTAATTAATGATAAATTTGTTTATTATGGATAGTATTGTATTCGATGATAAAAAGGAAATTTATATATAAAGTGAGGTTGAATCACATGGAATACAAATTTAAAGCGTGGGTAAAACCAGTAATAGAAAACGGAGAAGTTATTTACACTGGCTGTATGGTTGATGTTTGGGAAATTGATTTTAAAAGAAGAAAAATAATTTATTATGAACCATTTGATACACTACCAATGGTAGGCAAAAAAGAAGAACTAAGTTTTGATGAAATAGAATTATTACCATACACTGGAGTTAAAGATAAAAATGGCAATGAAATATATTTAGGAGATTTAGTAATGGTTGCAGATTACGCAAGTTGGGAAGGACTTTATAAGGTAATATGGGATGAAGAAAATTCAATGTATATGATAGAAGATGCATATGGCGATAGAGAAAAATTATGCAAGTTTGAAAAATATCTAAAGAAAGGTAATATTTACGAGAATCCCGAATTATTGGAGATATGATTAATGAAGAAATATTCGATAATCTAACTGACGATATAATTTGTGATAAATGTGGAGTAGTTTATGAATTTGAAGCGTGTGCTGAATATACTCCACATCAATTGGGATGTATTTCACAAAAGGATTTTGATATTTTGGGGATTCAAGGTAAAGCAACGCCAGCAGGTTTTCAAAGAAAAGGGTGTATGTGTATTGCTGGTAAGGTTGAATTGTTAAATAGCAAAAAGAGATGTCCTCATGGATGTTTATATTGTTATTGGAAGGACTAAATTAAAAAGGGGTATACTTGCTTGACATATTAAGCAAAATATGGTATTATCCTAATGAGGGACTACACTGCGACCGGTCTTATACAACCACTCTCCGATATGCTTCAGAATAATCCGCTCCTGTCCGCGCTTATTGACGTCGGCGGAGTTGGCTTGTAGTTACAAGTTCTTATATAGCTTTCCTTGAACCATCCTGAAGACTTAGATCCGGCACTGATACGGCCCGGACGAATAGACCTTAATTACACTTGTTTAGAAGAGGGGGTCAATAATGGCTGATCAGAAATCACTTAGCACTGATATCGCAGAAGGCATAAATGATATAATGGAAAGATACTTTGACGATGAATTTGAAAATATGAGCGAACTTGAAAATGAATTGAACCAGTTTGTTCGTAGCAAGCTAAAAGAGTATAATATCCCGGAAGATATGATCAGTATAGACATAGACGACTTTGAAGGAATCCCGCAAATATGCGTAAATGTATCAGGAAATGAAGACTATGATATGCAAGAAGTTGTGGAAGCTTTCAGGAAGATCAATGCAAGTAGGGCATTGAGGTATACTGAAGAAATACGTAAAACGACACAAAAAGGGCTGTTTATGTTTATCCTTAACAGAGTCATTGCCTTGTCGCTTTTATTGACATCGGGCATACTTTATTCAATGACGTTCGTACTTATGTCTGAGCTTACCAGACAAAGCCCTACCATTGCACTGTTCAGACCTGCAGTCACGTTTGCAATAGCCACGCTTGTTGTTGTTCATTCGGTCTCAATGTTTAAAGACTTCTGAGACCGGTTTTTGCAAACCAGGAGAAATGATACTTTCGCCCGAGCGTCATTACAAAACTATAGCGTCCGCAAGCCACTGACTTCAGTCATGTGGTTAGGACGCAACTATGGCGTCCCCCATTGGTATTCGGACTGTCCCCTGAAACCTGTGAAAGAAAAGGAGGCTGAATAGCGTGTTGAATAAGGAACGAATTGCTGAATTAAAGATGTATTTTACTCGCTGTGTCCAAAGTCGATCGTTATCAACTGTGGTACATTTGGCAGAATGTGGGCTTGAGTTGATAGAAATGGTTGAAGCCTTGCAGCAGGAGAATAAACAGTTAAAAAAAGAAAGAGACCAAGCAATCAGGGATATTGATAAAGGCAATTGTAGGAGTTGCGTTTATGATGGTAAAAAAATCTGCTATGGGAATATGCATGGAAAAGATAGAAAGGTAGCAAAGGAACAAGGCTTGCCTTACTGTATAGGCTGGCAATGGAGAGGATTGGAGGGAAGGGAATGAATATAAACGAAGCTATAGAACAGTTGAAATATTATCAAAATAAGCCATATGTACCGACAGTGAGGAAGGTGTGTGACATTGCACTGGAAACAATCGAATCCCAGCAGCAGGAGAATGAGCAACTAAAAGAGCAAATAAATACGGCAAAAATCGGATGGGATACATACAAAACCTACTCGGAGCAGTTGGAGCAACAGACAGCAGAATCAAATAAGATAATCGAAACCCAGCGGCAGGAGATCGAGA
>Ga0134097_1000990_pt1 | contig 23702 bp, 24 predicted proteins | sample 8_3taG_FD_94450 | JGI IMG/M metagenome (GOLD analysis project Ga0134097, IMG submission 94450) | Switchgrass degrading microbial communities from high solid loading bioreactors in New Hampshire, USA - 8_30_10_142_A2 metaG | ecosystem: Engineered > Bioreactor > Semi-continuous > Anaerobic >... | reverse complement strand
CGAAGGCCGAGCCGCCCGCGCCCGAACCGGCGCCGCCAGAGTCCAAGCCGGAGCCGAAGCCCGAGCCAGACGACAAACAAGGCGGCTGACCGAAGCCCGCCGCCCGTGTTGTGAGTTCTGCGCGCGTCCGAGATGGGCGCGCTATTTTTGCCGCATCGGGATGCGGATGCCGTGCCGGTCCGCTGCGGCCAGCGCTTCGGGATAGCCTGCGTCGGCGTGGCGCAGAATGCCCATGCCCGGATCGGTCGTTAGCACACGTTCCAGGCGGCGCGCGGCTTCCTGCGTGCCGTCCGCGACGATCACCTGCCCGGCGTGCTGGCTGTAGCCGATCCCGACTCCGCCGCCGTGGTGGAAGCTGACCCACGTCGCGCCGCCAACCGCGTTGATCAGCGCGTTCAGGATCGCCCAGTCCGATACGGCGTCGCTCCCGTCGAGCATCCCTTCCGTTTCGCGGTTGGGCGAGGCGACCGATCCGGCGTCGAGGTGGTCCCGACCGATCACGATCGGCGCCTTAACCTCGCCCGCCGCGACCAGCGCGTTGAACGCCAGCCCGGCGCGCGCTCGCTCTCCATAGCCGAGCCAGCAGATCCGCGACGGCAGCCCCTGAAACTCCACCTTCTGCTGCGCCATGCGAATCCAGCGCGCGAGATGCTCATCCTCGGGGAAAAGCTCAAGGATCGCCTCGTCCGTGCGGTAGATGTCGGCCGGGTCACCGGAGAGCGCCACCCAGCGGAACGGCCCCTTGCCCTCGCAGAACAATGGGCGGATGTACGCCGGGACGAAGCCCGGATAGTCGAAGGCGTTGGTCACCCCGGCGTCGAAAGCGCGCTGGCGCAGGTTGTTGCCATAGTCGAAGACCACCGCACCGCGCGCCTGGAAGTCCAGCATGGCCTGGCAGTGAACCGCCATCGTCTGGCAGGCGAGATCGGCGTAGCGCGCCGGGTCCGTTTCGCGCAGTGCGACCGCTTCCTCGAACGACATGCCGTGCGGAACGTACGACAGCGGGTCGTGCGCGGGCGTCTGGTCCGTGACGACATCCGGCGTGACGCCCATCTCAACCAGCCGGGGGAAGACGTCCGCCGCGTTGCCGATCAGCCCGATCGAGCGCGGCTCCTGGCGAGCCTTGGCGTCCAGCACGCGTTCCAGGGCGTCTTCGAGGTCGAACGCGACCTCGTCCACGTAGCGCATCCGCAGGCGGCGCTCCGCCATGCGCGGGTCGATCTCCACGATCAGCGCCACGCCCTCATTCATCGTGACGGCTAGTGGCTGCGCGCCGCCCATCTCGCCCAGCCCGGCGGTGAGAACGAACTTCCCTTTCAGGCTGCCCCAGCCCTGCTGCCGCGCCAGCGATCCGAGCGTCTCATACGTGCCCTGCAAAATGCCCTGTGTGCCGATGTAAATCCACGATCCGGCCGTCATCTGGCCGTACATCATCAACCCCTGGCGTTCGAGCGCGTCGAAATGCTCTTGCGTGGCCCAATGCGGCACGAGGTTGGAGTTGGCGATCAGCACGCGGGGCGCGTCGGGGTGGGTGCGGAAGATGCCGACCGGCTTGCCGGACTGGATGAGGAGCGTTTCGTCGCCTTCCAGCTCGCGCAGGCAGCGCACAATCGCATCGAACGCATCCCAGTTGCGCGCCGCCCGCCCGCGCCCGCCATAGACGATCAGGTTGGCGGGGTCTTTGGCGACATCCGGGTCGAGGTTGTTCATCAGCATCCGCAGCGCGGCTTCCTGCTGCCAGCCCTTGCAGGTCAGTTCTGTGCCGCGCGGGGCGCGAATCTCGCGGGTCATCGTCATCGCTCCTAACTTTTGATAGCCAAACACTTTTGGACCGGTATTGTAGCATCCCTGCGGGGAAACCGACATCGAGCGCCGCGTGAGACTTTTTACCTAATTAGAACAAGTGGTCTAATTTTATAGATATGGTTATGATATAACTTGGGATATCGGTTAGCTTATGAGGATGCTGGTCATGTGCCGGAACATCAAGACGCTCTTCAACTTCGATCCACCTGCTACAGAGGACGAAATCCGCGCCGCGGCCTTGCAGTACGTTCGCAAGATCAGCGGGTTCAACAAGCCTTCAAAAGCCAATGAAGTGCCCTTCTACGCAGCGGTTGAGGCGATCGCCGCCGTGTCACAGCATTTGCTCGCTTCGCTCGAAACGAACGCGCCGCCCAGGGATCGCGAGGTCGAGGCCGCGAAAGCGCGGGCGCGTGCCGCCCAGCGTTTCGGCAACTGATTAAGGATCCCGCGTCGCCATGGCTCACACCGATCTCCCTGCTGAACTGGCTGCCCCGGCGCAGCGCGCGCTGGCGGCTGCCGGTATCACGTCGCTGGAAGAGGTCGCTCGCTGGACGGAAGCCGATCTGCTGGCGCTGCACGGCGTCGGACCGAAGACGATCCGCCAGCTTCGCCCCGCGCTCGAAGCGAAGGGTCTATCGTTTGCGTCACCGGATGGTGGCAAGTAGACGGGAGCTTATGATGGGCACCGTTTCTGCGGATATCTCGATGTCGCTGGATGGCTACATCGCCGGACCGAATGATATCCCCGAACAAGGGTTGGGCGAAGGCGGCGAGCGCCTTCATGAGTGGTTATACAACCTCGAATCGTGGCGCAGGCCGCACGGGCTGAGCGGCGGCGACTCCGAAAACCCCGCTAACGAGCTGATGGATGGATTGCTCAAGCACAGCGGCGCGATCATCGTCGGGCGGCGCATGTTCGACCTTGCCGGGGAGTGGGGCGACGAGCCGCCGTTCCACATGCCGGTCTTCGTGCTGACGCACCGCCCGCGCGAAACGATGGAGAAGCGCGGCACGACGTTCCATTTTGTTACGGACGGGATTGAGAGCGCATTGCGGCAGGCAAAGACTGCTGCCGGTGAGAAGAATGTCGCCGTTGGCGGCGGCGCGCAGACGATCCAGCAGTTTCTGGCGCACGGCCTGCTTGACGAGCTGCAAATTCATCTGGTGCCGGTGTTGCTGGGCGACGGGCGCCGCCTGTTCGAGCCGGGTCCGCCCATGGAATTTGAGATTGCGCGTGTCCTGGAGACTCCAGGCGTGGTGCATCTTACGTTTCGTGTCGTTCAATAGGAGTTCAACATGGCAGACAACTCGATCGGCTCCAACAACTCTACCTTGCACGAAGCGCGCACCGGCTACGCGCCGGTCAATGGGCTCCAAATGTACTACGAGATTCACGGCGAGCCGCGCGACGACGCGCCGCCAGTGGTGCTGATTCACGGGGCGTTTTCCGGCATCGGGACGTCGTTCGGGGCGTTTTTGCCGGGGCTGTCGCGCACACGCCAGTTGATCGGGGTCGAGCTTCAGGGGCACGCCCGCACGGCGGACATCGATCGCCCGTTGCGCGGGGAATACCTGGCGGACGACATCGCGGCGCTGCTCGACTATCTGAACGTCGAACGAGTGGACCTGTTCGCGTACAGCATGGGGACGGAAGTGGCGCTGCATTTCGTGCTCAAGTATCCCGAGCGGGTCCGCAAGATGGTGCTGGCGTCCGGCTCGTACACGCTGGCGGGTATGCATCCCGGCCTGATGGATGGGCTGGACGAGATGCAGCCGGAAATGCTGCACGGATCGCCATTCCACGACGAGTACATGGCGCTCGCGCCCGATCCGGACGCCTTTCCCGCTTTTTTCAGGAAGAAGCAGGAACACGACCGGGCGCTCAAGGACTTCCCGGCGGATGCCATTCGCGGCATCCAGGCGCCGACGATGATCGTCATCGGGGACTCGGACATCGTCCAGCCTGAGCACGCGGTCGAGATGTTCCGGTTGCTGGGCGGCGGCGTGGTCGGGGACCTGGTTGGCCTGCCGAACGCGCGGCTCGCGATCTTGCCCGGCACGACGCACATCACGGTAGCGTATCGCGCCGATTGGCTGGTTCCGATGATCGACGAGTTCCTGGACGCACCTGTCACCGCATCGTGATCATCTGAAAACGCTCCGTTGGCAACCCACCGCTATCCGCGAAGGAAGGAAGGTGATCGCATGTCCCAACAGCGGCCCGAAGGGTACCTTGCACTGCCTTCGACCGGCCAGGGTGATCCTGTGCTGGTTCTGCATGCCTGGTGGGGGGTGAACGAAACGATCAAGGGGCTCTGCCAGCGACTGGCGGACGCCGGTTTCGTCGCCCTGGCCCTCGATCTCTATCACGGCAAGATCGCACGGACTATCCCGGAAGCCGAGGCCCTGGGCGGCGCGCTGGATGCCAACTTCCAGCAGGCCCGGGCCGAAATCGCCGAGGCGGCCGCTTTCCTCAGCCGGTGCGCTGGATCATCCGGGCGCGGGTTGGCGGTGGTTGCCTTCTCGCTGGGCGCGTACTACGCGGTCGATCTCTCGGCGAACGCGCCGGATCAGGTCGACTCGGTCGTGTTGTTCTATGGCTATGGCGACTCGGATCTGAGCAATGCGCGCGCCGCCTACCTCGGCCACTTCGCCGAGCTTGACGAGTATGAGCCAGCCGAGGATGTGGCCGCGTTTGAGGAAGCGGTGAAACGGGCTGGTCGTCCGGTCACGTTCTATCGTTACAGCGGTGCGAAGCACTGGTTCTTCGAGCCGGACCGCCCCGAATACAACCCGGAAGCTGCGAATCTGGCGTGGGAGCGCACGCTCGAGTTTTTGAAGCGAGATAGATGAGGCAGTTGCCAATGGCCGTTACGTTCACCACCACGATCACGAAAGAGGAAGGGATGGACGCCACCGGCATCCCCGTGCCCGCCGACGCGGTCGCCGCGCTTGGCCCGAAGAAGCGGCCGCCGGTGGTCGTCACGCTGAAGGGATACTCGTACCGGAGTACGGTCGCGGCGTATGGCGACGTGTTCATGCTGCCGCTCAACAAAGAGCATCGCGCCGCCGCTGGCGTCAACGCAGGCGACGTGATTGAAGTGACGCTGGAGCTGGACACCGCGCCGCGCACGGTCGAGGTGCCGGAAGATCTCGCGGCGGCGCTCGCCGCACGGCGGGGCGCGCGCGAGGCGTTTGACGCCCTATCGTACACCGCGCGGAAGGAGCACGTCCGCCAGGTGGAGACGGCCAAGGCAGCGGAAACGCGCGCCCGCCGGATCGCGTCCATTGTCGAGAAAGTCAGTGGGGGATAGCGAGCGCTATTCCCGCGAAATGGCGGAGAGCTAGCAATGCGGCGGGTGATCTACTCGATGATGGTTACGCTCGATGGCTACATCGCCGGTCCAGATGGCGATCTGAACTGGGGAGCCGTCGACGAAGAACTGCACACGTTCGTCAACCAGAAAGACCGGCAGGTTGGCGGACATCTCTACGGGCGCCGCACCTATCAGGTGATGAATGACTTCTGGGCGGCCCCGGCTGCGGAGGACCCTTCGCAGCCAGAGTTCATCCGCGAATACGCGCAGATCTGGCGCGCGATGCCGAAAGTCGTCTTCTCGCGGACGCTCGAAAGCGTGGGCGACAACGCGGTGCTCGTCCGCGACAATGCGGCCGAAGCGGTCCGCGCGCTGAAGCAGGAGCCAGGCGGCGATCTGATTGTCGGCGGGGCGTCGCTCGCCGCAAGCCTGGTGGCGCTTGGCCTGGTGGACGAATACCAGCTTTACATCCATCCGGTGATGATCGGTCGCGGCACCCGCATGTTCCCGGAAGGCGATTCTCGCCTGCAGAACGCCGAACTGGTGGACCAGCACACGTTCGGTTCCGGCGTGGTCTTCCTGCACTATCGTAACGCTTCGCCTGCCTAGCAGGGCTGGTTTGCGCGTCCCCCTCGCCTCTGGCTCCTCTCCCGAAACGCTCAGCGCGAGGTACCTGGGGCGAGGGGCTTCTGCCAGCGCCGCCAAACTGCACGGCTTAAAGCCCATCACTTCTACGCGAGGTACGCGTCCCGTCCATCGAATCAGAAAGCGGATCGCTTGACATTTTTCAGAAAAACGTGTATTTTACTACTAGGTTAAATAACCAAGGGGTTAAATATACTTCGATGGACGAAGACACACTCAGCGCCACGTTCTTCGCACTGGCCGACCCGACCCGCCGCGCCATTCTCGCCCGCCTCGCCGAGGGGGAAGCGACGGTCAGCGAGTTGGCCGAGCCGTTCGAGATGAGCCTTCCGGCGATCTCGAAACATCTCAAAGTGCTGGAGCGCGCGGGGCTGATCGCGCGCAGCCGCGAGGCGCAGTGGCGGCCGAGCCGCCTGCAAGCTGAGCCGCTGAAAGAAGCGGCCGACTGGCTTCAACAATATCGCCGCTTCTGGGAAGACCGTTTCGATCGACTGGACGACTACCTTCGAGACCTGCAATCCAAGGAGAGCAATCATGACCGCACCGAGTAGTCGCACGACCGATTCCACGCAGCAAGAGGTTGTGATCACCCGTCTGTTCGACGCCCCGCGCGACCTCGTGTTCGAGGCGTTGACCGATCCGAAACACGTCCAGCAGTGGTGGAGCCCGCACGGCTTCACGAATCCCCGCGTCGAGATCGACCTGCGCCCTGGCGGCACGATGCTGGTGGATATGCGCGGGCCGGACGGCCAGATTTACCCCGACAAGAGCATCTTTCACGAAATTGTCCCCCCGGAACGGCTGGTCTTCACCAGCACGGCCTTCGAAGATGAGAATGGCGAGGCACAGCTTCAGGTCCACCACACCATCACGTTTGACGAGCAGGACGGCAAGACCATGCTCACCCTGCGCGCTCGCGTGCTGAAGGCATCGCTCGAAGTCATGGAAGCGCTGACCGGGATGGAGCAGGGGTGGAGCGAGAGCTTCGACAAGCTGGAAGCCGTGCTCAAGGGCGTGCAGTGGGTCAACTCGCGCGATCGCACGCCGATCGCCTACGACCGCTACGGCGACGGTCCGCCGGTCATCATGGTTGTTGGCGCACTGGGCACGCGCTCGCATGCGGATTGGAACCGGGCGGCGCAGGCGCTGGCCCCGCGCTTCACCGCGATCACTTATGACCGGCGCGGGCGTGGTGACAGCCTCGACCTGACGCCCTACGAGGTGCAGCGCGAGGTGGAAGACATCGAGGCGCTGATCGACGCATTCGGCGGGTCTGCCTACCTGTACGGCATTTCGTCCGGCGCGGTCCTGGCGCTCGAAGCGGCCAGCCGCTTGCCGGATAAGGTCATTAAGCTGGCGATGTACGAGCCGCCGTTCATCACTGACGACAGCCGCCCGCCCGTGCCTGCGGACTACATCGCGCGTTTGCAGGAGTTCATCGCCCAGGGGCGGCGGGGCGACGCGGTGGCGCTGTTCATGACCGATGCGGTCGGCATTCCGGCCGAGTTCGTCGAGCAGATGCGTTCCGCGCCGGTGAGCGAGGTGTTCGCGGGTGAGGAAGGGATGGTCCCGCCGGAGTGGGCGGAGCTGGAAGCGGTCGCGCACACGCTCGTCTACGACGCGATGATCATGGGCGATACGATGTCCGGCAAGCCGCTCGACGCCGCGAAATGGTCGACCGCCACCATGCCGACGCTCGTCATCACCGGCGGCAACAGCGCGCCCTTCTTCGCGACCGGCGCGCGGGCGCTGGTGGCTCAGCTTCCCAACGCGCGGCATTTTGTGCTCGAAGGGCAGGATCACAACGTCGCGCCGGATGCGCTAGCGCCTGTCCTGACGGAGTTCTTCGCCGGATAACCCGAAGTCTGCTCGACGCTGCAAGATCGCATCGCACGCTTACGCCGAAAGGAGCACTGAGCATGGGCAAGGTCATGGCCGGGTTCACGATGTCGCTCGATGGGTTCGTCGCCGATCCGAATGACGATGTGTCGCTGGTGTTCAAGTGGTATTCGGCCGGGGATGTGGACTTTCCGCTGCCCGGAACAAACCGCGTGTTCAAGATCTCGCAGGCGAGCGCTGACTACCTGACCGAATCGTGGAGTACGCTCGGCGCGATCGTGACCGGGCGGCGAGACTTCGACGTTTCCAACGCCTGGGGTGGCAAGGCGCTGATGGACCTGCCGACGTTCATCGTCACCCACCACCCGCCGCAGGAATGGCTGCACGAAGGCTCGCCGTTCACGTTCGTGACCGAGGGCGTCGAGGCCGCCATCGAGCGGGCGCGCGCCGCCGCCGGAGAGAAAAACGTCGGCGTGGGCGGGACGCAGATCGTCCAGCAGGCTCTGCGCGCCGGACTGATCGACCAGATCGACATCGATCTGGCGCCGGTGCTGCTCGGCGCCGGGATCCGCCTGTTCGACAACCTGCCGGAGCCGATCGAGCTTGAGATTCAGCGCGTGGTCGAGGGGACCGGCGTCACCCACATCAGCTATCGCGTCGTCAAATAATCCCCGGGCGGGAGCTAGCTTTCCGGGCGCAGGGAGTTTCCAACCCCCTGCGCTTTGTTTTGTGCAGAGCACTTGTGAGATGTATCACAAATTCTAAATATCCTATTAAGTGCAAATTTTCTTCCTCCCTTGTTTCCGCGTATAGTAGACGGCAGTGCGGACACCACAAGGAGAGAGGACCATGAATCGCCGATCGCTGGGAGCGGTGCTGCTTCTGCTCGGGCTGGCGGTGGTTGCGGCGGGGGTCGTGCTGATGGCCGTGATCGTGCCGGGGATGAAGCGCTTCCCGGACGATGTGGACGTCACGCGCGAGTATGAGGGCACGCTCGCCGTGATGCTCAACCCCGCAGACTTCACCTTTCTGGAAGAGGTTCCCGTAACCATCGAGCGCCACGTCTCGGTGCAGGACACCGACGGCGACCTGGCGCTGGTGCGCGAGGAACAGATCCTGCGCGCCGGGGACCAGACGCTGCAAAGCCTGACCAAGAGCTACGCGATCGATCGCAAGACGATGGAGTCGGTCACGTCCGGCTATCCTGACGCCTGGGCCGAGGAACCTGGTTTCTGGCCGCGCGAGGGACTGGTGATCGGCTGGCCGATTGGCGCGGAGCCGCAAAGCTATCGCGGGTGGAGCGACGACTATCGCCAGGTGGTGACGCTCGACTATGACAGCGAGGTGATCCACGACCGCAGCGACATGACGACCTACTACTACACCGGCACCGGCGAGGCGCAGCCGATCGCGCCGGAAGCTGCCGAGGCGATGGGCCTGCCGCTGGCGGTCCCGAAGGAAGTGCTGATCGGGTTGATCGAGCAGACCGATCTCCCGGCGCTGATCCGGAACGCGCTGCCGACCATGCTCGAAAGCTGGGAAGGCGACGTCCCGCTGGAGTATTACTACGCATACGAGGCGGAGTACTGGGTCGAGCCGGAGACGGGCGTACTGATCGACACGCGCAAGCACGAGCTGCGGACCGTCACGCTCGGTCAGGAGCTGGTTGCCGGATCGCCGCTGGCGATGCTGCCCGAAGAAAACCGCGCCGCGTTGCGCGTGCCGGTCTTTGACCTGACCTACCAGGCGGCGGATAGCGCCGTCGCGGACGCGAAATCCGACGCCGAGTCGAACATCGACCGGCTGAACCTGTACGGCACGTACATTCCGATCGGGGCGATCGTGGTCGGCGCGCTGATCGGGCTGCTCGGCCTGTACTGGGTGGTGCGGGGATAGGGCGTCCGTGTCTGGATAAATTGAGAGAATAAGGGGCGGAGCTTGCTCCGCCCCTACAGTTCGTGCCACATGTTTTCTCCTCTGCCCGTAGCGCCGTCGCAGAGGGAGAGGGGCAAGGGTGAGGGCGCAGTTATTCCTGTACGGTCAGCGGCGCGAGCGTTACCGTGAACGGGTCGAACGCGCCGCCGATGTCGTACAGCACGGCGCGGATCTCGGCGGGGCCGGGCGGCATGTCCACAGGCACGGCAAGCTGGTCGAACCGGCTGAGCAGCGGCACCCCGTCCGGCCACAGCTCCTGCCCGAACGTCGGGCTAACCGGTGGCTGGTCCCACTGGGCGTAAAATTCTTCGTCCGCGCCGTACAGTCGCAGGCTGACGCGCAGCCCCGGCACGATCTGCGCGCCGCGCTGCCACCACGTATGGATCAGCAGCGGAGTGCCGCGCGGCACGGGATCGGCGTTCAGCAGATAGCCGCCCAGCAGAACAGGCCCGCCGCCGGGCACCTCGGCCAGCGGCTCCAGCGCGCGGACTCGCTCGTCCACGGCGCGCGGCGAGGTGTGGAGCGTGTACAGCGCCAGCGAAACATCGCCAAAACCAGGCGTCACCGGTTCCCGCGTGCCGATCAGCTCCATCACCCCGCCGACAAGGTTTTGCGGGTCCATGATGTGCCCCTGCCACGACAGCACCCACGCGCGCCGGGCGTTCTGCTCTCCCAGGAAGGGCGTTAGTTCCTCGAGGGCTTCGGGCAGGAACAGGAAGCGGTTGACGTCGGTCAACGGCTCGGGCGGCAGGCCGATCCACGGAACGGCGGCGTCATAGTACGAGGCGGCGGTGAACAGCGTGCCGTCGCGCAGGATCAGCACGTCACCCGGCGCGGCCTGCTGTTTTATGGTGGCGAACGCCTCGCGCAAATAGCTGTTGTAGACCGGGTGCAGGTTGGCGGTTGAGGGTAGGGCGATCACCAGCAAGAACAGCGCGCGCACCGGCCACGCCAGCAGCTTCAGCCGCCGGAGTGCATCCAGCCCCAGGCCGAGCAGCAGCGCCGCGCCGAGCCACGCGGGCCACGCGTGCCGCCCGGAGAGCTTGCCTTGCACGCCGTAGACCAGCCCCAGCAGCGTCACCAGCGGGACGAGCAGCGCAAGCACTGCGAACAGGGCGCGCTTCCACGCGCGCTCGCTGCGGTGGTAGCCCGCCCACCACAGCGGGATCGCCGCCGCGACCAGCAGCGCGATCGCCCAGGCATAGCGCGGCGGGCGCGCCTCAGCCACCATGTTCTGACCGTATGCGAAAAATTCGACGTAGGTCCGCAGCGCATCGTCTGGGGGAACCTGCGCCGCGTAGGCTGTGCCCGCGCGGATGTCCCGCCCGGACAGCGCGATCAGCCACGGCAGAAAGCCGATCACCAGCCCGCCGAACACCAGCGCGAGCAGTGCGATCCGCCGCCGCGTGGGCGCGCGAAACGCCCGCCAGCCGAAATATGACGCCAGCACGCTGATCGCCAGCGCGCCGGTATAGTGCGTGTAGAGCAGGGCCAGCGCGGTCAGCAGTGTGGCGGCGAACAGCGCGGTGCAATGTCGCTCCGGCGCTCCGGTGCGCGTGCCGCAACGCGTCCACAGACCCCACAGCAGCGCGCTCGACCAGGCGAACAGCGCCAGCGCCAGCCCGTAGGGACGCACCTCGAACGCCGCGTAGACGAAGCTCTGCGCCGGGATGAACGCCAGCGCCGCCCACCATCCCGCCGCGATCCGCCCGCCCGCGCGGTGTCCGAGCGCGATCAGCCCTGCCAGAAGCAACAGCGCGCAGAAAAACGAGAGCGCCCGCAGCGCAAACTCGCTCGTTCCCGCGACGCTCGCCCACAGCTTGAGCAGCGCGAAATGCAGTGGCACCTGGTTGTCGATGCGCGCGGTCCACTCGAAGATGTCGGCCCAGCTTTGGCTGGCGAAATGCGCGTTGACGGTTTCGTCGTACCACAGGCCACGTTCGGGCCAGCGCGCGATCAGGCTGGCCGCGCCGAGCAGCACCACCAGCGCCGAGATCCAGGCTGAGGCGGCGCGGCGCGGCATGTCACTCGGCTCCGGTCCCGGCGCTGGCGTCGTCCGTGTTGGGACGCCAGATCTCATACGCGAAGCCGTTCATGGTGATCGTCTCGGTGGGCGTGTAGGCGCGGTAGACCGCGTCGAGCACGGGCGGCGGGAAGAACTGCGCGCGGAACACGACGACGTTGAACTCATGCGCCTCAATCGCGGCGACCAGCTCGGACGGGTCGTATTGCCCGTTTTCATAGAGGTTTTTAAGCTGCGTCGGGTTGGTGATCACGTCCTTCCCGGCGTACAGGCTGAACCCCGCTTCTTCGCTCAGCGCGGGCAGGTCACCCTCGGCCACGATGGCGGCGATGCGCTTTCCCGCGTCGACGTCCGCCTGCGTGGGGATGTGCCCGATCGTCGCGTAGCCCGGCACCCATCCGGCGGAGTCGTAGAAGGCGTATCGGTCGCCGTAGGACGACTCCAGGCCGAGCGCGTCCGCCACCTGCTCGAAGACCGGCCCTTCGGTTGGCAGGTGCAGCACAGACACGCCATACCACAGGTACAGCAGCGGGATCGCGATCGCCGCCGCGCTCAGCAGCCCGTCGCGCTGCCGGGCAATCCACTCGCGCATGCCCGCCAGCCACGCCGCGAACGGGTGATCGTCGGGGATCGTCCAGCCGCCGCGCAACGTGCGCGCCGCTGCGATGCCGCTCAGCAGGCAGGTCGCCGCGATCGCGGTCGCGAAATAGCTGTCCCCCGCGCCCCATTTGCCAGATAGCGCGCTATTCGCCACGGCGAGCACCCACCACACGCTGTAGAGCGACAGCCGCGTGAAATAGACCTCATACGCGACGAGCAGCGCGGCGAGCAGGATCAGCGGGGCGTGCAGGCGGAACCATTGCAGGTACAGGTCGAGCGCCTGCTGCGCCATGAACTCGTTGACGTTCGCCGCGATGATGTGCAGCGTCCACTGGCCGTCCGTGGCGAGGTGAATCCACACGAACAGCCCGCCCGTCACTGCCGCGAACAGCACGCCCCACGCCAGCGCGCGGCGCGGTCGTCGCAGGAACAGCCAACCGAACGCCGCGACACAGGTCGCCAGGGCAAGCTGCTTGGTGTAGCCCGCCGCGAGTAGCAGCGCCAGCCCGGCGATCATGCGCCGCCGGGTGGGGAACGGGCGTTCCGGCACGCTCGCCAGCACGACGATCGCCAGCGTCTCGAACATCACCATCGTCATGTGCTGGCGGAACAGCGGCCCGATGTGGTAGATCGTGTTCGACGCGAGAAACGCCAGCCCCGCCAGGATCGCGATCGTCCGGTGGCGCTCCGCCCGCCAGACCGCATAGCCGATCGCGCTGGCCGTCACCAGCGTGCCGAGGAAGCCGACCAGCCGCCCGTACCAGTAGGCGGGGCCGAACAGCCACGCGAACGGGATCAGCATCACGTGATAGAGCGGGGGATAGTTGCTGGCGTAGAAGGGATAGACCTCGGCGTTGCGGTAGGGCCACTGGCCCTCGCTGAGCATGATCGTATCGACCAGCTCGAAGCCTTCGCCCTGGTCGTAATCAAACGGGAAGCGCATCAGCCCGGCGGCGTAGGCGACGTAGACCGCGAAATACGCGATCATCACGCCGAGCGCCAGCCCAAGAAGCGCGGCCCCGGCCAGCCGTGCCCACGAGCGCTCGTGGGCGGTGGTGCGCGTCAGAATGGCCCCCATCGGTCGCGCTCGCTCAGGCGGGGCGGTCGCCCAGGGGAAGCAGCGTCAGCCCGAGCAGCGCCGCCAGCACGCCGAGCGCCGTCCCGGCCCGCTGCACCAGGCCGAATCCGCCCGAGTCGCTGTCGAGCACTTCCGCCGCCAGCATCGCCACAATCGCCAGCGCCCCGGCGGCGATCAGCAGGCCGCCAAGCTGGCGTTTCGTCAAAGTGAAATCGTCGTCTAACCACCGCCACATGGTCTGTATCCTCTCCCCGGTGCCATTATACGCTACCCCGCACGCGCCCGCCCTGCAACCCCCGCGCGCGCTTGTGCGTATAGGGTAGTGAACTTGGCCGACGCAAGGCTTTTTTGAGAACGTGTTATGCGCTTTGCCCCTATCGAGAGTAGGTTCGCAACATGGACGGCCGGGTTCGTAACACGCTCGAAGGACACACACCCTATAGAACAGGGTTGAACAACTGAATTGTACGAGCAGGAGTGATGGCAATGGATGAAGAAAACCGCACCCCGGACGAGCAGCCGGGTGATGTAACCGGCAGCACGCCCCCATCGGAAGCACCCGCTCCAAACGAGGCTGAGCCCGTGCCAGAGCGGTTGCGCGCCACGATGGACGATCTTGGGCGACGGTTGCAAGCCGACGATGACGACATCGTGCGCGAATACGAGCAGCGTTACTACGGTACGCGTGAGGAGCCCGAAGTGTCTGCAATGCCGATCCCTTCCCCCGTCCGCAAGGCATCTAAGAGCAAGCGGTGGGACGTGGACCGCAACGAGCGGCGCTGGGCCGCGCTCGCGCACGCCAGCACCCTGCTGACCGCAGCGGTCGCGCTGCCGAGCTTCGGCGCGGGCACGCTGCTGACGGTGTTCATCCCGCTGCTGATTTATCTGGCGTTCCGCAACCGGTCGGATTACGTCGCGTTCCATGCGCTACAAGCGTTCACGATCCAGCTTGTCGGGACGGTCGGCTGGTTTACCCTAGTGCTGGTCGGCGGTGTGGCGTGGGGCCTGATGCTGCTCGTGTCGCTGGTGCTGATCCTGGTGCTGGTGGGCGCGGTGCTGTTCCCGATGATCTTGCTGCTCGGCGCGCTGGCGTTCGTGGCGTCGTTCGCGCTGCCGCTGGGCATGGTGATCTACTCGATCATCGCGGCCATCGAGACGTGGAACGGGCACGACTATCGCTATCCGTACATCGCGAAGTGGGTCGAACGCCAGCTCGTCTCAACTGTCTGACACTGCCACCTGTTTTTGTGCAAAATGCCGCGCCCTCGATCGCCTGATCGGGGGCGCGTTGTGTTGCCTGAACGCGCGCGCGGTGTTACTCTTCTCCGCACGTTTCCACCCGATTGCTAACCTCGCAGGCGCGCTGACCCGCGCCTGCGCTAAATACACCACGACAGGGGGCTGCCCGTTATGCTCAAGACACACAACTGCGGCGAACTGCGCGCCGAACACGCTGGCCAGCAGGTCACACTGGCGGGATGGGTCCACCGCTGGCGCGACCACGCGGGACTGGTCTTCTTCGACCTGCGCGATCGCTCCGGCCTGATGCAGGTCAAGATCGACCAGGCGACCGCTCCCGAATCGCACGCCCTGGCCCGCAATGTCCGCGTGGAGTGGGTGATCCAGGTCACCGGCACCGTCGTCATGCGGCCCGAGGGGATGGCTAACCCCGACCTGCCGACCGGCGAGGTGGAGCTGGAAGTCAGCGAGCTGAAGGTCCTCAACCGCGCCAAGACGCCGCCGTTTTATATCAACAAAGACGAGAATGTCGACGAGGCGCTGCGCATGCGCTATCGCTATCTCGACCTGCGCCGCCCCTCGATGCAGCGCAACCTGATTCTGCGCCATAACGTGATCCGCTTCATCCGCAATTACCTGTCGGATCGCGGGTTTGTCGAAATCGAGACGCCGATTCTGTTCAAGACCACGCCCGAAGGCGCGCGCGACTACCTCGTGCCGAGCCGCGTGCATCCCGGCAAGTTCTTCGCGTTGCCGCAAAGCCCGCAGCAGCTCAAACAGCTTTTGATGGTGGCCGGATACGAGCGCTATTTCCAGATCGCGCGCTGCTTCCGCGACGAAGACCAGCGCGGCGACCGCCAGCCGGAATTCACGCAGCTTGACCTGGAAATGAGCTTCGTGGAGCGCGAAGACGTCATGGACCTGATCGAGGACATGATGACGCGCATCGTCGAAGAGCTGACCGACCTTGAACTGCTGACCAAGCCGTTCCCGCGCTTTACGCACGAGGAAGTGCTGCGCCGCTTCGGGACCGACAAGCCCGACCTGCGCTATGGCATGGAGATCGTAGACCTGAGCGAGATCGCCGGGCAGTCGTCGTTCCGCGTGTTCAGCGAGACGGTTGCGGCGGGGAACGTGGTCCGCGCGATTGTCGCGCCGGGTTGTGGTCACTACAGCCGCAAGCAGATTGATGAGTTGCAGGCGATTGCCGAGGCGGAAGGCGCGCGCGGCCTGGCGTGGATGGCGGTCGAACAGACTGACGCGGGGCCGGTGCGCTCCCCGATCGCCAAGTTCTTCTCGGCGGAGCAGCTTGCCGCGATCGTGGAGAAGGCGGGAGCAGCGCCGGGCGACCTCATCCTCTTCGCGGCGGATACGCCTGCCGTGGTCTGCGCCGTGTTGGATGCGCTGCGCCGCGAAATGGCCGACCGTTTGGGGCTGGCTGACCCGCACAAGATCGCCTTCTGCTGGATTATCGACTTCCCGCTGTTCGAGTGGAACGCCGACGAGAATCGCTGGGATCCGAGCCACCACCTGTTCACCGCGCCGATGTGGGAAGACCTGCCGCTGCTTGATACCGACCCCGGCAAGGCGCGCGGCCAGCAGTACGACCTGGCGTGCAACGGCTACGAGATTGCGGGCGGCAGCATCCGTATCCACGACCGCGCCGTGCAGGAGAAGATCTTCGGGCTGATCGGGTTGGATGTGGAAGACGCCAAACAGCGCTTCGGCCACATGCTCGAAGCGTTCGAGTATGGCACGCCGCCGCATGGCGGGATCGCGCCTGGCATCGACCGGCTGGTTATGCTGCTGGCCGGGGAGCCGAATATCCGCGAGGTGATCGCCTTCCCCAAGACGCAGCAGGCCGCCGACCTGATGGCCGGGGCGCCGTCCGTGGTCGATCCGCAGCAGTTGGCGGAGCTGCACATCCGCGTGGTGGACGAGGTGGAAGAGCGGTCGTAGGGCCGCAAGGGCGCTTGTGGTCAAAACACGGGCGCCTGTCCTGGATTTTTGTAGGGGCGCAGCAAGCTGCGCCCGCTGTCAGAAAAATCACATAGGTCACGGGCGGAGCTTGCTCCGCCTCTACTTGCCCGGCTTTCCAATGCGCCGGTCTGCTTCGTGACAGCCTCGGGCGCGATTGTGTGTATACTCTCTTCGACCGGAAACACACAAGGAGAGGGGACGATGACCAGCGGACAGTCAGGAACTCGTGCGGTAGACAGCCTTTCGGCCAATGAGTTCGCGATCGAGATTGATGGCGAGCTGGTGCAGGGCGCGTTTGGAGTGAGCGGACTGACCAGCCTCTCGCTGGTGGACGGGCAGGTGGTGTTCCCGCCGCTGGTGATTACCAAGATGGTGCAGCGCGGGCCGGAACTGGCCGCGAACCGCTGGATTCGCGAGACGCTTGAAAACCCGACTGCGCGGGTAACCCGCAAGCTGGCGATTATCGCGCTGGATGATGGCGTCGAGGTGCGGCGCTGGGTCTTCCGCGAAGCGTGGATTAGCGAAGTCTCGTATTCGGACTTTGACGCCAGCAGCGAGGCGCTGGTCGAAGAGCGGCTGACGATCCAGCACCGGGGCGTCGAGGTCATCTGGGCGGGCGACTAGGCGCGCTCAGAGGCGGAACAGCAGCATAAACCCGACGGCGACCGCGCCGAGTTCTGCCAGCCCGATCCCGGTGGCGACTGTCACAGCGCGCAGGCCGGGCACTTTGTTCATCCCGTGCCCGTCGTAGTGATCCCATGTCTCGCTGCCGAGCAACATGCTGATCGGCAGCATCATGATCAACCCCGCGCCTACCAGCAACGGGCCGGACGAGCTTTCGTCGAGCGTGTGCGCCGCCAGCGTGAAGATCGCCAGGAAGACCGCGAACACGCCCACGCCGATCCCGAAGGCGAGGCCCGATCGCTTGCGCAGGTCGGTCAGATAGGGCGCGTCGTCGAAGTATGGCAGGGCCATGACGACCCACGAGGCCAGGGCGAGGGTGCTGATAAAGGCGCTGAGGACGACGCCCAGCCACGCAAATCCGCTCATAAGGGCTTGGTTCCTGTGACGTTGGCCCGGTCGGCTGGCGCGACCGGCGATCGGTGACGCTTAGTATACTTGCGGGCGCGCCGGAACGTTCGATTTTCGCGTGATGCTAGCGCGCCGTCCGCGCGGCGAGATGGGACGGAAGCCGCATTTGGTGGTATGATTGGGCGCAGTTGCGCAGTGTGCCAGGAGGCAAAATTCTTTACATGTCAACGAATGCGACGACGTGGTTTTATGCGGAGCCGGAGCACAACGCCTATCTGCTTGAGGAGCGCCTCAACCAAACGTTTTGGGCCCACCGCATCGCGGACGTTTCTTTCGACACCCTCAGCGCCGAGCCGCCCTTCAAGATGACCGCTGTCTGGCGCGGCCTGCCGATCACCATCGAGTGGATTCCCAAAGACTACTTCACGCTGACGGCGCCGCCCGGCGCGGACACCGATCTGCTGATCGTGGGCGTGAAGGAGATCCTCGGTTTTCTGCCGTCGGTGTCGTACATCGTGCCGGACGGGCAGATGGTCGTGCACTGGTATTATTCGGATGCGGACGCGCGCGTCCAGCAGATCTCCGGAAATCCGAACTACAGCAACATCAAACGCTATAAGAAGTAGCCAGAACCGACGCAGAGACGGGGGAAAGGCCGCACACGATGACCAAGAAGACGCCGACGCTGGCATTCGATCTCGCGCGAGATGTCCGCGCGCTCGGCGCGATGGCCGCCAATCTGACGCCCTACCTGTACGAGAAAGAGCTGTACGGATACCTCTCCGGCGATCTGCCCCGGCTGACAGTTGGCGGGCTGCTGATGCGCCTGTATCGCCTGACCCGCCTGAGCGATCACCTGTCTGCCGAGCAGCAGAACGTTGTGCAGGACGCCGCGATCAACTTTGAAGCCGAGCAGTCCGAATGGAGCGTGCACTACGAGCACAAGCTGCAGCAAGAGCTTGAAACTCGCCTGAATGCGCTTGCTCGATTCCTCGAAGAATGCCGCGAAGGAAACGCCGCGTGCGCCGCGAGCTACCCGATCGAGGCCGAGAAGCGCACCATCATCGAGCATCTGCGGCGCGAGGCGATCGAGCGCGAGGTGATGCCGCCGGAGTTGGAGGCGCGGCTGCGCCAGCTTGACAACCAGCTCCGCCGCCTGCTGACCGACGGCGAGTTCATCAGCGACCCGATCCTGCAAGAGGTCTACCCACGCGACGAGTTCTGGTGGCTGTACGGATACATTCCGGGCTGACCGCAAAACAATTGGACCGGTGTTCAAACGAAGCCGGTCTTTTTGTGGGGGTTATTCGCGATTTTCCGTTCGCCAGAGAAAATCGTACCGTGCAGAGCCGCGCCGCTCGCTCTTTGCTGTTTCTGTCCTGATCTTTCGCTAGCCGCTAATCACTAACGGCTAACCGCTATTTTCCGCTACCAGCCGTGCTCCAGGCGCGTGATCAGACGCTCTGGCAGCTCTAGCGCGCGCATCTTCTCCTGCGTCACGTTGATCGGGTACGGGACGCGCCGGTGCTCAAAGATCCCATCGTCCACGTGCAGGATGCCGTACGCCGCGTCTTTGTTGGAGTCGCGCGGCTGCCCGACGCTGCCGGGGTTGATGATCAGGCGATGGCCGTTGAGGTGCTTGGCTTCGCGGTAGACCGGCTGTAAGGCTTCGGTGTCGCCCTGGTCGTCGGTCAACTGGAAGATGACGGGCGTGTGCGTGTGCCCCACCAGGCAGTATGATGTCTCGAAGTGCGGAAAGTTGAGCGCGGCAATCAGTGGATCGAGAATGTACTCCCACACTGGCTCGCGCGGGCTGCCATGCGCGAGCGTGTAGTCGCCCAGCACGAAAGTTGTCGGCAGCGCTTCGAGATATGCCTTGTTTTCGGGAGTAAGCGTATCGCGCGTCCAGGTCACAGCGCGGCGCGCGTCGGTGTTGAAGGTGCGAATGTCGAGCCGTTCAAGAGCGGCCCAGTCGTGGTTTCCGGCGAGGCAGAGATGAGGCAAGGTGCGGAGAAGTTCGCAACACTCGTTCGGATCGGGGCCGTAACCAACGACATCCCCCAGACACCAGACGTAATCCCAGTCGCCTTTGGCGTCTTGCATGACCGCCTCGAAAGCGGCTAGATTCGCGTGGATATCGGAGATGACGAGAACGCGCATGGGCTTCAGTTCCTTGAGCTAGATGTCTTCGCAGAATAATAGCATCTTTCGAAAGCCGCTGCGAGGGTGTTAAGGTTGAATTAAGGTTTGTACTGCTAAGCGAACGGCCGGTGTGCAGCGCTATCCCAGCGAGTATAATGAAGTCTCGGCGGCTGGCAAGCGCAGGGAGAACGGCGGGTAGCCGTGTGCTGTCTGTCAGCCAAAAGTAGCCCGTTGGGTGCGACACTTCATGCGCGGACGCGCGTGGGGGACGGTCGGATCCCTGCTCACCGTCAATCACTCACTGCTAACCGCTTGACAGGAGTTCGGAATGGCAGACAGCGGCGAGGGCCGCATCGACCTGGTGGCGGAAGCGCGGCGTCTCGGCGTGGCGCTTGAAGACCTGATCGAGACGCTGCAAGCGCACCAGGATATGCTACGCCAGATCGGAATGGGGCTGCCGCCGGGCACGTTCTCCGGCTTTGCGACCATCCGCGAAGAGATCCGGCTGCTGATTGCCCGTCTGAACGCCGACATGGCCGACCTGGCGCGCTATCGCACGCTGGCAGACACGGCGACGCAGCTTGCCGCCTCGCTCGACGTGCAGCAGGTGCTGGACGAGGCGATGGACTCCGTCATCGCGCTGACTGGGGCCGAGCGCGGATACATCTTGCTGCGCGATGAGGACACCGGCGAGATGGTGTTCAGCGTGGCGCGCAACCTCGATCGCGAAACGCTCGACGAAAGCGGCTTCATGGTCAGCCGGACGATCGTGGACGAGGTAATCGCAACCGGCCAGCCGATCGTGACGACTAACGCCCAGGACGATCCGCGCTACGCCACGCAGGAGAGCGTGATGTTCTTCGCGCTGCGCTCGATCCTGTGCGTGCCGCTGGTCGCGCGCGGGGAGATGATCGGCGTGGTGTACGCCGACAATCGCGTGAAGGATGCGCTGTTCGGGCAGGACGAGCTGGCGCTGCTGGTCGCGTTTGCCGATCAGGCAGCCGTCGCCATCGAGAACGCGCGCCTGTTCACGCGCCTGCAGCGCGCGCTGGCCGAAGCCAGCGAAATGAGCGAGCTGATGGACAACGTGCTCGCTTCGGTCGCCAGTGGCGTGATGACGACCGACATCAACGCGATCATTACGCTGTGCAACGAAGCGGCCGAGAGTATCCTCGGCACGCCGCGCGCCGAAGTGCTCCACCGCCCGCTGCGGATCGCGCTGCCGACGCTTTACGGGTACATCCGCCCCGCGCTGGACGCGATTTTCGCTGAGGGCAAGTCTGAGGTGATCGAGGCGGACCTGTCGCTGCCCAACCGCCAGAATGCGAGCCTGGTGATGAAGCTCACGCCGCTGCGCAGCCAGCCGCGCAGCGAGGAAGCGATCCAGGGCGTGGCGATCGTGCTGGATGATCTGACCGAGATCAAGCAGCGAGACGCGACGCTCGCCATGGTGCGGCGCTATCTGCCACCCGCGATGGTCGACCAGATCCAGAGCCTCGATGAGCTGGGACTGGGCGGGGAGCGCCGCGTGATTACGGTGGTGTTTGTCGAGACATTGCCGCTTGAGGCGCTTCCGGCCGGTCTGCCGCCTGCCGAGCAGCTTGCGCGCATCAACCAGTATCTCACCGCGGCGGCGGACGCGATCCAGGCGCGGCGCGGGCTGGTCGACAAGTTCATCGGCAGCGAAGTGATGGGCCTGTTCAACACGCAGTTGAACCCGGACGAGGATCACGCCTGGCAGGCGTTGCTGGCGGCGATGGACATGCACCGGCGGCTTCAGGAGTTCGCGGATGCAGACGGCGAGCACTGGCGCGCCTGCCGGATCAGCGTTCACACCGGCGTGGCGACGCTCGGCAACGTGGGCAACCCCACCCGGCGCGATTTCACGGCCATCGGGGACATGATCAATGTAGCAAAGCGCCTTCAGGAGCAGGCGTCGTACGGCCAGGTGATTATCAGCGAAGACACGTACCGGCTCTGTCAGGACCGCATCTCCGAGCATGAGTGCGGCTTGGAGATCACCGAGCATACCACGATCCAGGTGCGCGGGCGGCGCCAGCCGGTGACGGTCTACGAGGTCATCTGCACGCGTTAGCGCGCGCCAGGCGGGAAATCATGTTTCAGCGACCGGACCCGAACAGCAGCGCTCAGGACTTGATTCGCGACATCACGCAGCAGCTTGGCGAGTTGGAGCAGATGCTCTGGGCGCAGCAGGAGATGATCCACCAGAGCGGGATCGTCCTGCCGACGACGATGCTCGACCAGCTTGGCGCGCTGCGTGCTGCCAGCGAAACGCTGCGTCCGGCGGTGTTACGCGCCGCCAACGAGCTGGACGATCTGCGCGCGCTGGCCGCGACCACCCGCCTGATCAATTCATCGCTCGACGAAGACTCCGTCTTGAATGAGGTGATGGACACCGCGATCGAGCTGACCGGCGCGGAGCGCGGCTACATCGTTTTGCGGGATCGCGCCACGGGCGAGCTACGTTTCCGCGTGGCGCGCAACGCGGAGCGCGAAGACCTGGACGCGAGTCGCTTTACCGTCAGCCAGACAGTCGTGGAAGAGGTCGCTCGGACCGGCACGCCGATCGTCGCGCAGAATGCGCTGCTCGATCCGCGCCTCAGCATGCACGACAGCATCATCACGCACGCCCCGCGCTCGATCCTGTGCGTCCCCCTGATGGTCAAGGGCCGCGTGACTGGCGTGCTCTACGCCGACAACCAGCAGGTGCCCGACCTGTTCGGCGACGACGATCTCACGCTGCTGATGGGCTTCGCAGCGCAGGCGGCGATTGCGCTCGAAAACGCGCGTCTGTTCGACCAGCAGCGGCGCGCGCTGGCCGAGGTGAGCGAGCTGCGCGAGCTGATGGACAACGTGCTCGCCTCAATTGCCAGCGGCGTGATCACGCTCGACCGGACCGGGCGCATCCTGATCTTCAACCAGGCAGCCGAGACGATCCTCGGCGTGGCGGCGGAAGACGCGCTTGGCCGCTCGCTGCGCGAGGTGTTGCCCGCGATCCACGCCGCGATCGAGCCGCTGGCGGCGGCGGTGATCGACGACGGGCAGCCGCAGGCGATTGAAGTCGAGGCGGAGATGGGCGCTCGTGGCGCGCTGACCCTCAGCCTGAAGCTGACGCCGCTCCGCAACGCGCAAGGGCTGACGGTCGGCATGGCGCTGGCGCTCGACGACCTGACCGCGCTCAAGCAGCGCGACGCCACGCTCGATCTCGTCCGCACGTACCTCCCGCCGAGTCTGGTGTCGAACATCCTCGACATCGAAGACCTGGGCCTGGGCGGCACGGAGCGCGAGATCTCGATCCTGATCGCGGACGTGCGCGGTTTCACCACCTTCAGCGAGTTGATCCCGCCCGAAGAACTGATGGCGACCATTAACCGCTATCTGGCCGTCAGCACCGACGCGCTGCAACTGTTCGACGGGATCATCGACAAGTACCTCGGCGATGCGGTGATCGGGCTGTTCAACACGCCGCTTAACCCGCAGGAAGACCACGCGGAGCGTGCCGTTCGCGCCGCGCTGACGATGGCCTACGACGTACGTGCGCTGCACGAAATTCTGCCGCCGGAGCATCGCATCGGCTACGGGATCGGCGTGGCGACCGGCACGGCGATTATCGGCAGCCTGGGCAGCCCGGACCGGCGCGTGTTCACCGCGCTCGGCCCGCCGGTGACGCTGGCGCGCCTGCTGCAAGAAAATGCGCTCGCCGGGGAGATCATCATCAGCGCAGCGACGTACGAGAAGGTGCGGCCGCTGTTCGACGCAGAGTCGATCCCCCCGCGCAAGCGGCGCGAAGGGCTGATGTTGCCGACGATGTATCGCGTGAGCGGCGTGCGGCGGCGGGAAACCGCCCACGGCTGACATTGACGCTTGCCGCGCCGCGCGCGGAGCGTTACGATCCCCGGCTGCGCGCATCGGATCCCCGACTTCACACCGGAGGCTACTGGCGCCGTGTTAGATGTGTTCAAGGCCGTTCTGGCGGCGTTATACATGCTGGCGAGCACGGCAATCGCGCTCTATTCCGGCAGTTTCTTTGTCCTGATCATCATCT
>Ga0134097_1000989_pt1 | contig 23708 bp, 17 predicted proteins | sample 8_3taG_FD_94450 | JGI IMG/M metagenome (GOLD analysis project Ga0134097, IMG submission 94450) | Switchgrass degrading microbial communities from high solid loading bioreactors in New Hampshire, USA - 8_30_10_142_A2 metaG | ecosystem: Engineered > Bioreactor > Semi-continuous > Anaerobic >... | reverse complement strand
CGGCTCGCCTGCGCGCCGCGCGTCGAGGAACTCCTGCAAGATCACCGCCGCCGCGACTGCGTCGATCCGCTCAGGGCGCTCGCGTCCGGCCTCGGCCAGCAGTTCCTCGGCTTCCTGCGTCGAATAGCGCTCGTTCCACAGATAGACCGGCACGTTCACCGCAGCCGCCAGCCGCGACGCCCACAACTGCACGCGGTCCGCCTGGGTGTAGGCGGTGATCTCCGGCGGCGACACTGGCAACCCGACGACCACCGCCACGACGTCATGCGCTGCGATCACCTGGTTGATACGCGCAAAATCCTCGCGCTTGGACGTGCGGCGAATCAGGTCGAGCGGGCGGGCGAGCAAGCCGGTCGGGTCGGAGAGCGCCAGCCCGATGACCTTCAGACCGTGATCCACGCCGAGCAACCGTCCGGGGAACAGCTCGTCGCTCACGGCTGGGCCACCTCGACGCGAATCCGCATTGGCAGCACCGGCAGCCGCCCGAAAATGCCGGGCCAGACGTCGATCTCCGGCGGGTAATTCGGCTCCAGCACCAACTCGCGCTCCAGGCGGCGGCGCGCCTCGGCGACGCTCGTCCCGGCGATCCGCTCGCGCACGGCGTCGGCGTCGATCGCGATCGTGCTGCTCCCGCGCACGTCCATCAGGAACGTCACGCGGCCGTTCGGCTCGATCTGCTGGATTGCGCCGCGCGTAAAGGTCAGCGCGCCGGGCGCGACCTGCAACCCCGGCCGGATGCGCGGGCGCAGTCCGGCATACGCTACCTGCCGCGCGAGGCGTTCGTCCACGATCACCGCCTGGACGCGCGCCCGCAGGTCCAGGCTAACGCTATCGACCGTTTCGCCTACTACCGCGCTGTAGGTCATCCAGGCGGGGCGTTCCTCGATAATCGTGACCGAGCCGGGCACCAGGAACTGATCGCCGCTGTACTGGTGGAGCAACAGGTCGCGGGCGCGCTGCAACACCTGCTGGCGAGCCAGCACGAGCAGGCGGCTGTGGTCAGCCTCGGTGACGATTTTCCGCTCCTGGAACGTGCCGCCGACGGTTGCGTTGGGGTTGGTGACCGCCAGCGCGCCAGCCAGATTGCCTTCGACGCGCGTGATCGCGCCGGGCGGGACGTTCCCTTGCGTTCCGGCGTGCTCCGGCAGGGCGCGGATGCTCACGTCGCTGGCGGCAGCTTCCCCGGCGGGCAGGATCACTTCCTCAAGCGTCTCAAAGCGCACGGGGAAGGTATCTCCCGTCGCGAGAATTGTACCGGGTGGGACGATCAGCGGGCCGTCAGTCAGGTTGGTGAGGCGGGCGCGGCCCTGGGCGAGCGTGGCCCCGGCATCTTCGCGGCCCGACGACTCGATCGTGACGTGGCTGGTCGCTTCCAGCGAGACGACGGTCGCGGGCATCCGCGCGTTTTCGATGTCCACGTCCGATAGCTCGGGATCGGCTGTGATGGCGACCGTCACGCCGATCTGGTCGGTCGCGGGCGTCAGCCGGACCGTGGCGCTCGGCGCTACTACCCAGAACACCACCGCCAGCGCGCCGATCAACAGCAGAAAAACGATCCACCGCCCCAGCCGGGACGAGCGCCGGGCTCGCATCGCGGCACGCTCCGCCAGCCAGGCGGCGTGTTCGGCGCGCTCGGCACGCAGGACCGGGTCTTGTAGGCGCGTGGTGAAGACTTTGGAGCGTGGCTTTTTCCAGCGGGTGCGGCGCGCCGCGTCGATCGTCGGGAACACCGAGATATTCAGGTCGCGGGCATATTCAATCACGTCCGGAGCGGTCGTGACGAGCGCGAGGCGCATTGCCATCTTCTGCGCCTGCCGCTGGACGAGCAGCAGATCGAGCTTGCGCCGTGGAAAGGTCATGCCGCCGTCCGGCCAGACGAGCAGCACATGCGTCGAGCGGATGAACGTCAGCCGGTCGCGGATCGAGAGAATGTCGTCGTGCGGTTCGAGCCGCAGCACGTGCAGGGTGGGTTTCATGGCGCGTACTGTAGCACAGGAGCAAAGAGCAGCCAAGAACAGCAAAGGACAGCGAAAAGCAGGGAGTAGGGAGTAGGCAGTAGGGAGTAGGAAATTCCCTACTCCCTACTCCCTATTCCCTACTCCCTTTGCTCTTGCTTTTATCGCTGCTTTTAGCAGGCTTTGGCTGTCTTTAGCTTTCGAGCGCCTCGCGGACCAGCTCCGACGCCTGGCGCAGCGCTTCGGGCAGGCGATCGGGGTCTTTGCCGCCCGCCTGCGCCATGTCCGGACGGCCGCCACCCCCGCCGCCGATCGTCTGCGCGATGGCGCGGATGATGTTCCCCGCGTGGATGCGTTTGGTCAGGTCCTTTGTCACGGCCGCGATCAACTGCGGCTTGCCGCCATCCGCCACCATGCCGAGCACGACCACGCCGCTCGACACGCGATCGCGGAACCAGTCGGTCATCTCGCGCAGCGTTTCGGGCGCGGTAGGCGGAACTTCCGCCACCAGCACGCTCGCGTCGCCGACTGTCTCGACCTCGTTCAGCAACGCCTCGAACTGGACGCGCGCAAGCTGGCGCCGCAGGCGCGCGATCTCGCCCTGCTGCGCCTTGATCTCGTCTAGCAGCGTCTCAACACGCGGGGCGACGCTCTCCGGCGTGGTTCCGAGCCGGGTCGCCGCTTCGTCAAGTTGGCGCAGGTGGCGGCGAATGTACGCTTCCGCGCCGCGCCCGGTCAGCGCCTCAATACGGCGGATGCCCTGCGCCACGCTGCCCTCGCTGGTGATCACGAACGGGCCAATCACGCCGGTCTGGTCGACGTGCGTGCCGCCGCAAAGCTCGTAGCTGAAACGGTCGGACTCGTCCCGCAGGATGTTGATCGTGCGGACGCGCTCGCCGTACTTCTCGCCGAACAGCGCCATCGCGCCCTCAGCCCGCGCCGTTGCGAGATCCTTCCACACCGCGACGACGGGCATGTTCGCCAGGATCGCCTCGTTGATCTGATGCTCGATGGTGTCGAGCTCATCCGGCGTGATAGGCTGGTCGTGGCTGAAGTCGAAGCGCAGCCGGTCCGGCGCGACCAGCGAGCCGCGCTGCTGGACGTGCGTGCCGAGCACCTGGCGCAGCACGGCGTGGAGCAGGTGGGTCGCGGTGTGGTTGCGCATAATGTCCAGCCGCCGTTCGCCGTCAACCTGCGCGGTGCAGCGATCGCCGGGGCGCGGCTGGCCTTCGACCACCTCGCCGCGATGCACGATCAGCCCGCCGACCGGCTGGCGCACGTCTTCCACGTCGATTGTCCAGTCGGCGCCTTGTAGCACGCCGGTGTCGCTCACCTGGCCGCCGGATTCGATGTAGAACGGCGTCACGTCGAGCACGACCTCGACCGTGTCGCCCGCCTGCGCCTGCTCGACGAGCTCGCCGTCGCGTAGGATTGCGAGCACGGTGGCGTCGCAGCTTAGCGGGCCGTACTGCTCCTGGCGGACGCCGCCGTTCAGCCGACCGGCCTGACGCAGCGTGTTCAGCGCGGCCTGATACGCTTCGGGCGTGACGATCGCGCCAAACGCGCCGCCATCCTGCCCTCGACTGATTTCCTCGTGACGCGTCTGCGCCTCGCGGAAGCCCGCCTCGTCGACGGTGTAGCCCTGCTCTTGCGCGATGTCCCGCGTGATCTCAAGCGGCAGGCCCTTTTCGGCGTGCAGCCGGAACGCCAGCTCGCCGGAAAGCTCGCCGCCTTTGGGCAGCCCGTCGAGCATTTCGGCCAGCTCGGTCAGCGCGCGGTCCATCGCGCGGCGGAAGCGCACTTCTTCGTTCGTAATCGTGCGGCGGATCGCTTCGCGGCGCTCCGGAAGCTCGGTGTAGTGCTGGCCCATCTGGTCGATCACGACGTCCGCGATCTCGGCCAGGAACGGTTCCTCGAAGCCGATCTTGCTGCCAAAACGGACCGCGCGCCGGATCACCATGCGGCACACGTAGTCGCGGCCGGTCGCGCCGGGGCGGACGCCGTCGGCGATCAGGAACGTGGCCGCGCGGGCGTGGTCCGCAATGACGCGATAGGCCACATAGTTCGCCTGGCGCTCGGCGTCGGAGTGGCCGGTAAGCTCCTGCACGCGATCCATCAGCGGGGTGAACAGGTCGGTGTCGTAGTTCGCGCTGACGCCCTGGATCACGCTCACGATGCGCTCTAGCCCCATGCCGGTGTCGACGCCGGTGCGGGGCAGCGGCTGGTCCCACTGGCCGGTGTGCGCGGGATCGGGCTGGGTGCGGTTGTACTGCATGAAGACGATGTTCCACAGCTCGAGGAAGCGGTCCGTCTCCGCCTCAAGCGCGGGGATGATGCCGTCGATGCCTTCCTGCGGGCGCTGGTCCCAGTGGATCTCGGTTGTCGGGCCGCAGGGGCCGGTTTCCGCCATCTGCCAGAAATTCGTCTTCGGGCCAAGCCGCGCCACCCGCCGGGGATCGACGCCGATCTCGTTCACCCAGACGTTGTACGCCTCGTCGTCGTTGTGGAAAACGGTGAACGCGAGCCGGTCTTCCGGCAGTTCGTAGACGCGGGTGAGAAGCTCGTAAGCGTAGTGGATCGCCTCGCGCTTGAAATAGTCGCCAAAGCTGAAGTTGCCGAGCATCTCAAAGAAGGTGTGATGCCGCGGCGACGGGCCGACGTTTTCCAGGTCGTTGTGCTTGCCGCTGACGCGCATGCACTTCTGCGAGGTCGTTGCGCGGGAATAGTCGCGCTGGTCGAGCCCCAGGAAAACGTCTTTGAACTGCACCATCCCGGCGTTCGTGAACAGCAGGGTGGGGTCGTTGCCGGGGACCAGCGAAGACGAGGCAACCCGCTTGTGATGCATCTCTTCAAAGTATTCAAGGAAAGCCTCGCGCACCTGCGCGCTGGTCATGTGCTTCATAGTGACGGTTCTCTTTCAGTTTGGATCGTATGGAAATCGACCCGGCAATTATAGTGAGCCGCGCGGTCATTAGCAACGGTCAGACAGGGCGCGTTCACCTCATCGGCCGTTCGCCAACGCCTCGCTTCGGCGGGGCTGTTTGGTTTACTGGTAGCGTAGAATTTCGGCGACGGTTTTCTGGCTGGCGCGAATGCCGGGGTAAATAGTCGCCAGAGTTGTGATAATCAGCACGCCGACAAGCCCCACCACCGGCGCCAGGGGCGTGTACTCGAAGCGGATCACCTCGTTGAATGGCACCGAGCTCAGCAGCAGGCGGCTGAGGTAATAGCTGATCGGCAGGGCGACCAGCCACGCCGTCACCCCTACGACGAGCCCTTCCGCCAGAAACTGCCGGATGATCACTCCCGACGTCGCACCGACCGAGCGCATGACGCCGATCTCGCGCTGGCGCTCGTGCACGGACATCGACGTCAGCGTGAACAACCCGATCCCGCCGACCAGCCCCATCAGCACCGAGGCGAAGCTCATCAGCGCGCCCAGGCTGAGGATTGTATCGGCGATGCGATCGGCGAAATCGACCTGCTCGGTGTAGACCGGAACCGGTCGCGCAAACAGTCGCGGATCGAACGGATCCGCCAGGTCGACGCGGAAGGTGCGCGGTGTGAACTCCCGGTAATCTTCCTGCACGATCTCCGCCAGCACGGCCCAGTGCACCGCAATCAGGCGGGTGTCGGTCGTACTGAACGTGCCTTCGGGAGCTTCGCGCAGAATGAGGCTAGCTTGCGCCGGGTCGATGCTCAGCACGCGCAGGATCGGATAGGTGAAGGCTGACGGGTCGAGCAGCGTGCTGATCAGCGAGTCGTCGGTGGGGCGCAGGCGGAGCATGTCGCCTTCCGCCACGCCGAGCGAGTCCGCCAGCGCGCGGCTGATAATCACGCCCGGCATCTCGACGTCGAAATCCGGCGCCAGGAAGCGGCCGACTCGTTCGTCGATGCCAACCGCCCACACGGTTTCTCCGGATGAGGCTTCGAGCGCGCCTGCCTCGGCGTCGGAGACGCGCACCTCGCGCCAGTACGCGTTTGGTTCCGGCGCGTCGCGCAGCGTGCCGACGAACGACGCTAGCTCCTCGGCCGGCATGAAGGCGGTTTGCAGCGGGTATTCCGCGATGCCGATGATCGGGAAGGTCCGCGTGTTCTCAGCGGAGCTGAGCGTCATATCGTCGCCGACGGACTTGTCGAAGCGATCCGCGATCTCGGTCGTGATCACAATCCCGCTGCGGCTGGAATCGAGCAGCCAGCCATCGCCCTCGACCAGCGTGATGTCGCGCGCGTTGGTGACCGGATCGACTGCCGTGACAAAGATGGTCGACGCCTCGTCTTCTTCGCTGGCTGTCGTGTCGGCGGGCGGTTCGCTGGCCTCGTTCGTCGCGCCGACCGGATCGTTGACGGTGACCTCGACCGCCACGCCTGGTTGCACCTCGGAGATCGGTTCCTCGGTGAACAGCGTCTGCATCACGCTGAACACGCTCATGCGCGCCGTCTCGACCGACAGATCGAGCGCCAGCTCAGCGCGGATGTCGGTAATCACGCCGTTGAGCCGGTCGAAAACCGCAAACATGCCCATGAAGGCAGCGGTCGCAAACATCAGCGTGAGCATGGTCAGCGCGAGGCGCGAGCGGTGGCGTAGGATGTTGTTGATTGCGTGATCGACCGTCAGCGGCAGGGGCAGGCGGGCGATCAGCGCCGGGATTGGCCCGCGCCCGTAGCTGGAGATGATGCCCTGGTCCGTCATCGCTTCGAGGATCGTCACGCGCGAGCCGTTGATGACCGGAACGAGCGCGGCCAGCACGGGGACGACCAGCCCCATGCCCAACCCCAGCGCGATCGCGCTGAGCGGTGGCGATGTGTCTTCAAGCACGGTGTTGGCGATTGGAGCGGCGGCAATCGCGACGGATCGGCCCAGCGGCAGCCCGAGCAGCACGCCGGGGATCGTGCCGATCAGTCCGTAGGCGAACGCCAGCCCCAGATACATGATCAGCACGTCCTTCCACGTTGCGCCGATCGCTTTCATCGCGCCGATCTGCTCGCGTTGCTCCGCGATGACGGTGTTGATGACGTTCGTGACCAGGAAGTTCGCTACGATCATCGCGACGATGGCGAGGATCGTCAGCACGCGGCTGAACTGGCGCGCGCCGACGATAAACGCGTTTTCCTGCGGGTTGTCGAGCAGGTAGAAGCTGATCCGGTAGGGCGTGAGGTTTGAGATCACGCGCCGGAACTCGGACGAGCGTTCGCGTGCGGTCGGAAAATCGGTGAAGCGCGCGTAGATCGAGCTGAGGCCCGTAAAGCGCAGGATGTTCTGCGCGTCGGAGTAGGGCAGGTAGATGCTTTCGGAGTTTTCGGTGCTGCCGAAGTAAATGTACGGCTGGAAGATGAACCCCACCACGGTCAGGTCGACCGTGCCGAACCCGTTGCGTTGCACGACCAGCGTTTCGCCGAGGCGGATGCCGTACTTCTGTGCCATGCGGAGCTCGATGGCGACTTCGTTGGCGCCCGCGGTTGGATAGCGCCCGCGCACGAGACGCACCGGCTCCAGATTGATGCTGCCGAACGGCTCGGAGTAGGCGTACATCTGCCCGCTGCGGAATTCTTCGTCGTCCGGCAATCGCCACTGGAAGCCGAACACCGCTTGCCCTTCGACGTCGGTCACGCCGGGGCGGCTGCGCAGCAGTTCGAGCACGGCTTCATTGTCTACCCGCTGCCCGACCGGCTGATCAAGAAATACCTTCAGCATCGCCATTTCCTGCGGCTGAAGATCCTTTTCAAGCTGCCGGGTCATCAGTTCGCCGACGGTGACCAGCACGACAACGCCCAGCACGCCTACGAAGACGCTTAGCGAAACGAGTAGCGTTCGGGTCTTGCGTGAGGTCAGATCGCCGATGATTTTTCGGCGGTGCGTTGGTAGCATGCGGTGCCGTGTGCCTTATCGAAGCGGTCGCTGCCGCGCGGCATTCTACTGAGTCTTGACATTCGGGATCAAGGGAGCTGCGCCGATTCAGTCTCGGGGCGGTCCGCGCCCGAGCCTTCCGGGCTGCGACCCGCGGGCGCTGCGTCCCACAGCTCGGTGAGGCGCTGCGCGCTTTCGGCGCTTAGCTGGCGCATGGTTTGAAGCTGCGTGGGATGCACTCGCCCGCCGATCGTCCGCAGACGATCGCGCCCGCCGGGGCTGATGAAGCGCAAATCGGCAGCCACCGCGCGCAAACTGATTTCCTTGAACGGCTCGCCCTGACCCGATCCTTCGCAGACTTCGCGCGCAATCACGTGAAAGGGCGCATCCCACAGCCGGGGATTGCCCAATAACTGTGCAGCGGTGTCGCGGTCGCCCACCCAGCCGACCGTCAGCTTGCCTACCAGAAACAGAATATCCGTCACCGGCTGCACCGTCACCATCCAGATCACGTCTCCCGGCGCGACGCGGCTGAACTGGCGGCTGCCCATGTTCCGCAGCGTCGGAACTGCTTCGTCATAGCGTGGCTGGACGGTCGGCCATTTCCAGTACTTGAGAAAATGTGCCACAGTGCTCCTGACCAGGGATCGGATTGCGAACGGGCCCGCTCCGCACGGGCCGCCTAACTCAAATAGAGCGTAGCGTATGATATGGTGGCGTGACAACCCGCCCGCCGCGCAGGATCGTCGTGATCTCCCGCCGGTCGTATGGTATGATTGTACGCCAACAGAGCGGTAGCCGTTCGCCGTTTGCAGCGAGCCAAACGCTGCTGCGAGTTGGCAACTGCTAATCGCTAGATCGCTTCAACTACAGGCCGTCTTGCACGGCGCTGCGCGCAGGAAAGGACGCAGAACGTGACTATCGTGACAGCGACAATTGACGAGCAGGTCGAAGTCTTGATGTCGGGGACCGAATATGGGGACCCACAGACGAAAGCCAACATGGCGCAAGAGCTGCGCGCGCGGCTGATCGAAGCGCAGCGCGAAGGGCGTCCGTTGCGCGTCTATTGCGGCTACGACCCGCGCCGTCCTGACCTGCACCTGGGGCACACCATCACCATGCGCAAGCTGCGCCAGTTCCAGGATTTCGGGCACGAGGTCACGTTCCTGATCGGCACGTTCACCAGCCTGATCGGCGACCCGTCGGACGTCGACAAGACGCGCGAGCAGCTTACGCCAGAGCAGGTCGAAGAGAATGCGCGCACGTACCAGGAGCAGGCGTTCAAAATTCTCGACCCGGAGCGCACCAAGGTCCGCCGCAACGACGAGTGGCTTGCGCCGCTCGACTTCCGCGACATCATCCGGCTGGCGCAGAACTTCACCGTGCAGCAGTTCCTGACACGGGAGAATTTCGCGAAGCGCATGGAGCAGGGCGAGGCGATCTACCTGCACGAGATGTTCTACGCGCTGATGCAGGCGTACGATGCCGTCGCGCTCAAGGCGGATTGCCAGGTCGGCGGGCAGGATCAGTTGTTCAATATCCTGGTGGCGGGGCGCAAGCTCCAGCAGGCGCTGGGCATGCCGCCGCTGATCGCGATCATCATGGGCGAAAGCCTGCCGGGCACGGACGGCGTAGTCAAGATGAGCAAGAGCATGGGGAATCACATCCCGCTGCTGACCACGCCGGAGGATATGTATGGCAAGGTGATGAGCGTGCCGGACTCTGCCATGCCGATCTATCACAAGCTGCTGCTTGGCTGGGGCGAGCACGAGCTAGAGGCCCTGAAAGAGCGCATGGCAACTGAGCCGATGCAGGTCAAGAAGGACCTGGCCTACAAGCTCGTCTCGATCTTCATGGGCGAGGAAGCGGCGGAGCAGGGCGCGCGCCACTTTGCGACCGTCATCCAGGGCGAGGGCCTGCCGGAAGACATGCCGGTTTACACGATTAGCGGCCCCACGCGGATCACCGACATCCTGGCCGAAGCCGGACTCACTGCCAGCAAGAGCGATGCCAAGCGCCAGGTGCAGGGCGGCGGCGTGCGGCTCGATGGCGAGCGCGTGACGAGCTTCGAGGCCGTGATCGCGCCCGACCAGACGCCCGCCGTGCTACAGGTCGGCAAGCGCAAGTTCGTGCGCGTCGTGGCAGGCTAACGGGGCGGATGCGGCTGCAAATCACCTTCGGCGGCGACGGAGAAGCGCTGTTTGGCCCATTCGCGCGGGTCTTCGCGCAGGCGTTTGGGCGGGGCCAGCATCTGTCTGCGCCCGCCGAAGGCTTCGCGGGGCGCGTGCTGCGTGGGACGTCCGACGACGCATTCACCAGCCTGAGCGACAACCCCCATCGCCAGATCGTCTTCCTGCTGGACTCGGACGGCCTGGCGAGTTTGATCGGCCTGTCGGGCGTGGAGATTTTGCGGCACATCGGCTACGCGGACGATACGATCCGCGATCTGGTCGAGCGAGGCACGCGTTTCAAGCTGGTGCTGATCCCCTCAGCGACGCTTAAACCGGCGACCTGGGACAACCTGTTCGCGCTGGTAGGCGAGGTGTATCCGGAATGGCGCGAGCGGATCGAGCGGGCAGCGCCACGCCTGTGCGATCTGACTTATGACGAAGCGCTGGCTGAGGGCGGCGAGGTTGCCGAGGTGCGCCGGTTTCTGCACGACGAGATCAACGTCAATTCGCTGTTTGCGGGCGACGGCTTCACGCGCCACCCGGATAACCCCGACGAGCCGGTGTGCGCCGAATATCTGGTGCTGAACCAGCCGCTGGAAGCGTTCGGGAGCTATTGCCTGATCGAGTTTCCGGTGAGCGCGCCGTGAGTAAAAGGCAGCGATAGAGCAGCTATAAAACAGCAGAAAAACAGCCGGAAAGCGAAAGGTAGCTCTCCGGCTGCTTTTTGTGCGTCGTCTGTGAATGGTTTTCGCTTATTCCCTGCCACGACCATTATCGCTGTGCGAGGTGTCGTCGCGTTTCAGCCGCTCGCGGGTGATCGTCGGAGCGGGCAGCCCATCGCGGGCCTGCGCCGCACGCTCCCGCATCCGCCGGGCGATCGCCTGGGGACTGAGCAGCATCAGCCGGCGCCAGAAGCGCACCAGCGGGCGGCGCAACCAGGCGAGCGCGTACTCGCCCTGGCGGCGACCCCACGTCAGGCTGCGGGTGGGGCGGCCTGGCGCGGCAGACCACTCGACGATCATCGAGGCCCAGGTCAGCCCGCCGCCGAACCCGACGAACGCCACAATGTCGCCCGGCTGGAGCCGCTCGCACTCTGCTACCTCGGCCAGTGCCAGCGGGATCGATGCGGCAGACGTGTTCCCATAGCGTTCGATGTTGCTGTAAACCCGTTCCTCGGGGATCTTCAGCGCCTTGGCCGCGTACTCGATGATACGCTGGTTTGCCTGGTGCGGGATGACGAGCGTCAGGTCGTCCGGCGTCAGCCCGGCCTGATCGAGCGCGTCGCGGATGCTGTCGCCGATGATCCGCGTGGCGAAGCGGTAGACGCCCTTGCCGTCCATGTAGATGCGGTGCATCTCGTGCTGGCCGTCCTGCAGGTAGGTGTCGCGGCTGCTGACCGTCGGAAGGGTGAGCATGTCCCACCCGGAGCCGTCCGAACGCAGGACGCTGCTCAGCACGCCGCCGGGAATGTCGCTGCCCTGCAAAACCACCGCGCCCGCGCCATCCCCGAACAGGATGCACGTTCCACGGTCGGCCCAGTCCACCACGCGGCTGAGCGTTTCCGCGCCGATCACCAGCGCGCAGTTGATCTCGCCGGTGCGGATCTTGCTGGCCGCCATGTCGAGTGCATAGACGAAGCCAGAGCACGCCGCGCTGAGATCGAACGCCCCGGCGTTGGTCGCGCCGAGATAGTCCTGCACCATGCTGGCCGTGCTGGGGAAGATGTATTCGGGTGTGGCGGTGGCGACGATGATCAGGTCGATGTCGCTCGGCAGCAGGTCGGCCACGTCGAGCGCCTTCTGCGCGGCGCGCGTGGCGAGGCTGGTGGTCGTCTCGCGCGGCTCGGCGATACGCCGCTCTTTGATGCCGGTGCGTGACGTGATCCACTCGTCGTTCGTGTCCACGATCGCTTCGAGGTCGGAGTTCGACAGCACCTGCGACGGGACTTCCATTCCCCAGCCGACGATGTGCGCGTAGCGCAGCGTCCGGGGACGGCTCGCCGAGGCGCCCCGACTCTTGCGAACGGGGCGGATGCGCGGGCGTTCTACAGACATTTAGCCGTTGTACTGACTGAATATCAGCACGGCATTGTGGCCGCCGAATCCGAACGAATTGGACATGACGTGTTTGATCTCGGCTGGAACGCCAACGTTCGGGACGTAGTTCAGGTCACACTCCGGATCGGGCGTGTGCAGGTTGATCGTCGGCGGGACGAACTGGTTGCAGATCGCGGCGATGCTGAACACCGCCTCGACGCTGCCCGCCGACCCCATCAGGTGCCCCGTGACGGACTTGGTCGAGCTAATCGGGATCTTGTAGGCATGCTCGCCAAAGACGCCCTTGATCGCGATCGTCTCGCTCACGTCGTTGAGCGGCGTGCTGGTTCCGTGAGCGTTGATGTAGCTGATATCTTCCGGCTGCAACCCGGCGCTTTGCAGCGCGCGGCGCATGGCGGCCTGCGCGCCTTCGCCGTTTTCCATCGGCGCGGTGATGTGGTAGGCGTCGCACGTGCTGCCGTATCCGGTCACCTCAGCGTAGATCGTCGCGCCGCGCGCCTTGGCGTGCTCCAGTTCTTCGAGCACTAACGCCGCCGCCCCTTCCGCGATCAGGAAGCCGTCGCGGTCCTTGGAAAACGGGCGGGATGCGCCTTTGGGGTCGTCGTTGCGGCGCGATAGAGCTTGCATGTTCGACAGGCTGGCGACCGCAAGCTGGACCATCCCCGCCTCGGTGCTGCCCGCGATCATCATCGTGGCGGCGCCGCGCCGCACGATCTCGAACGCCTCGCCGATCGAGTTGTTGCCAGTCGCGCAGGCGGTCGAAATCGCCATATTCGGCCCGCGCAGGCCAAGTTCAATCGCGATCTTCCCGGCGGGGCTGTCCGGCAGCATCATCGGCAGAAGCAGCGGGCTGACGCTCGCAGGGCCCTTCTCGAGCACGCCTTTAATGCCGTCGATCAGCGACTGAATCCCGCCGATGCCGGTGCCCATCACCACGCCGAACTGGTATGGGTCTTCCTTGGTCAGATCGATCCCAGAGTCTTCCAAAGCCTGCTTGCTGGCGTACAGGCCAAAGTGCGTGACCCGGTCGGTCCGGCGATATTCGCGGCGCCCCATAAACTCTTCCGCGTCGAAATTCTTGACCGGGGCGCCGATGGTCACCTTCAGACCGGCTTCTTCGAACTCTGGCATGTGCTCGGCGCCGGAAACCCCGTTCGCCGCGTTTTGCCAGGCTTCGTCCGGATTATTACCAATCGGGCAGATAATCCCCATGCCCGTGACGACTACACGCTTCAATTCCACGGGTGAAACCCTCCGCTGGTGAGTATGTACCGGACGGCCTCCGGCACCGATTGAGCTGATACACCGCGCGGAAAAATCCGGCGGGCAGGGCGTATTATACCACCATGTACCGGGTTACCGGCCGCCCGAATCAACTCGCAAGCTATAACCCTTCGGCGCGCCAAAGGTTACTGTTTCACGCTGCGCCGGGCTTGATCTACGCGGCAGCATGGTATAATTCCGCGCCGAAGGAGCGAGCCGTATGATCTTGATCACAGGCGCGACCGGGATGGTCGGGCGCTATCTGGTTCCGCAGTTGGTGTCGGCGGGGTGGAAGGTACGGGTGACGGTCGAGCCGGGCCGCCACCGGCATGACGCGTGGCCCGAGGGCGTTGACGTCGTCCAGGCAGAGCTTAACGACTCTGAGGCGCTCCACCGCGCGATGCAAGGCGTGCACACCGTCATTCATCTGGCGAGCGCGCAGTGGTGGGGCAAGCGCCGCGATCTTGAGCGCATCGACGTGCAGGGCACGCGACAGGTTATCGCGGCCGGGCGGTCGGCGCGCATTGGGCGGATCATCTACCTCAGCCAGCTCGGGGCCGAACCGTCATCCGGCTATCTGCTGCTTCGCATCAAGGGGCAGGTCGAGGCGCTGATCCGCAACAGCGGGATCGCGTACACGATCATGCGCTGCGGCGTGGTCTTCGGGCCGGAAGACCGCTTCGTGAACGGGATCGCGATGCTTCTGCGCACCAACCCGGTGATTTTCCTGCAGCCGGGCAAGGGAGAGAATCTGCTCCACCCGCTGTATGTGCTCGACCTGGTGAAAGCGATCGAGAACAGCCTGGAGCGGATCGACCTGGTAGACGCGACGATCGAGATCGGCGGCGCGGAGTACGTCACCTTCAACGAGCTTCTGCGCACCGTCATGCGCGTGACGGGCGCGCACCGCACGATCATCAGCCTGCCGCCGCATACGCTGCGCGCGCTCACCGGCCTGATCACGCGGCTGGTCCCGCGCTGGCCCGCGACCGTCCAGTGGTTCGACATCCTCGCCAGCAACCGCACCGCGCAGCTTGGCAACCTCTACGAGTACTGTGGCGTGCGGCCGGTCCGCTTTGAAGACACGCTGCTGACGTACATGCCGCAGCGGCGCTACCTGCCGGAACTGTTCCGGTTCATGCTGCGGCGGCCTGTCTAAACAGAACTGCGGGGAGTAGGGAACTTCACCTACTCCCTACTCCCCATTCCCTACTCCCTTTATTTTCGCGCTACCCTGCGGGGGCCTCGACCGGACGCATCGCGCTGTACTCCGGCCAGATCGGGATCGTCACCGGCTCGCCAAAGTCAAGGTGCGTCTGGCGTAGTGACTGGTAGGTTCCGTCGCGTGCCATATCTTGCAGCGCATCGTTGACCATGCTACGGAAGTCCGAATCGCCGCGCGGCAAGGCAAGCGTGACCGGCTGCAGGTCAAACACGTCCTCAAGCAGCGTCACGGTCGACGGATCGCCCTCGCGCATCAACGCCTGCAGGCGCAGGCTATCCCCGAAGATCGCGGAGATGTTGTCCTCGACGGTCATGGTGTAGATCGCATCGGATTCGCGCGTAATCTGGAATGTGCGCAGGTTTTGCTCGACGTTGAAGAACTCGGCGTACTTCATGATCTGCGCCTCGCCGTCGGGATCGTCCGCGAAGTATCCGATGATCCAGTTTGTGCCAAGCATGTCCTGAAAGCCGGTGATGCGCGAGTTCGCGGGGACCAGCAGACGGTCGCCGTGCATCAGGTACGGCAGCGAATAGTCGAACTCGTCCGCCGCATTCCAGCGCGGGTAGATGCTCACAGCGATGTCCGCCGCGCCGCTTGCCACGAACGAGGCCGGATCGTTGACTGAATCCGGCACGTATTCGACCGTCGTGTTCCAGCGCCGCGCCATTTCTTCGACCAGCGCGCGATTCAGTTCGTTCATGATGCGGATGACGGCGGGCGCTTCCTGCCCCTCGGCCGCGATCCCCGCCACACGCAGAGGCTGGCCGCTGGCGAGCCGCTCTCGCACGGAGTTGGCAGGCACGACTAGCTCCGGCGCGAAGTCGTCCAGGCCGCGCGTGTCTTCATATAGATCGTCGTACACCGGCACGAGCGTCACGAAATCCATCGGCTCGCTGCCGAACCATTCGGCGTAGATCTGCTCAAGGCGGCCGCTGGCTTTCAGGCGCTGGAGCGAGCGATTCAGCAGGCGATAGAGGTTGTTGTCGGACCGGCGCATGACGATCGCGTACGGCTCAAGCATTACCGGCTCGTCGACCAAGCTCATCTGCTGGCGACCGGCGCGGCGCAGGCTGTCCAGCGGGCCGACCATCCCGTCGACCTCGTGCCCGGCCAGCGCGTCGAGCGCTTCTTTTTCCCCGATGTAGGTCACAATCTCGAACTCGACGCCGTTCGTCTCGGCCCAATGGCGGAGCGCGCGCTCGCTGCGGCTGCCGATCTCGACCGCGATCTTATGCCCGGCAAGTTGCGCCAGCGTGCCGTACGGCTCGCCCTGGCGTATCACCATGCGGTGCTCGTTGAGGTAGTAGGGGTGGGTGAAGTCGAAAATCGTCTCGCGGTCCTGGCTGAGCGTCTGCTGGCCGATCAGCACGTCCACCTCGCCGCTGAGCAGCATCTCGTTGTCGTTCTGCCGAGTGACCTGGATGTACTCCACCTGCACGCCCAGCTCGATCGCGATCGCGTTGAGGATGTCCGCTTCATAGCCGTCCAGCTCTCCACGCTCGTTGAGCCACGCGAACGGCGCGGCGTTGAAATACGTCCCAACGCGCAGCGTATCGTCCGCCTGAATGCGCGCCAGCGCCGACTCGGTCGCGCGGGTCTGCGCGATGGGCGTTGGCTCGGCCGGGATCGGCGTCGGCGGGACGCGCGTCGGCGCGTGGAGCGTGAATGTCGGGCTGGGGAGCGGCGTCTCAGTCGGGATCAGCGTCGGCGTGGCGGTCGGCTCGGCAGGCTGCTCCTCAGGCTGATCCGCAGGCGGCTCGGCGGGCTGTTCCCCCGGTTGCTCCGGCGCGGGAGTCTCAGTCTCCTGCAACAGCGTGGATGCCGCCGAACGCGGTGTCGCGTCCGCAGTGAGCAGCGCCGCTCCGAGCGCGGCCATCACCAACAGGGCGAGCATAGCTAAATGGACTTTTCGAGTCATGGTTCGGTCACCGTTTTGACATTCGTGTGATAGAGCCGGTGCTCTTCGATGTACGCGCGGACGGCGTCCGGCGTCTGATAGCGGATGCTTAGCCCGGCGCGGACGCGTTGCGCGAGCGCGCTGGCAGAGATTTCAATCTGCGGCGCGTCGATCCAGTCGACACGCTCCCGAATACCCGGAATCTCGCGCTCCAGTTGCGTCAGATCGGGCGCGCTGCCAGGCCGCCGCATCACGCCCAGGCGCACCAGCCGGATCAGCTCGTCCGGGCGGGACCACCCCGGCAGGTCGCGCAGCGAATCCCCGCCGATCAGGAAGATCAGCGTCGCGTCGGGGTATTCGGCTTGCAGCAGGCGGACCATCTCGACGCTGTAATGCGGGCCGGGCCGGTCGAGATCGACGCGGGAGAGGGCGAAGCGCGGGTTTCCGGCGATGGCCCGCTCGACCAACGCGACACGATGCTCCGCCGACGAGCGCAGCGCGCCCTTGTGCGGTGGATCGGCGGCGGGCACGAACAGCACGCGATCGAGGTTGAGGCTGTCCGCCGCCAGTTCTGCCAGAATGAGGTGCCCGTAATGTGGCGGGTCGAACGTCCCCCCCAGAATGCCGATGCGCTTTACCGGCGCGGACTCGCTGCCCATGTGGCGCGCCTCAGTCGCTCCACTCGAGTTCCATGTCGCCAATGTGGACTGTGTCGCCCGGCTGGACGCCCGCGTCGCGCAGGGCCTGGGTGATGCCCATCGTGTCGAGGATGCGTTGGAAGCGCGCGACGGCCTGATCGTAGTCCCAGTAGGTCATGGCGACGGCGCGCTCGATCCGCTGCCCGCTGACGCGGAAGCTGCCGTCCGGGTTGCGCGTGATCTCAAAGGCGAACGGGTCTTCGCCCAACGTGTAGACCGGCATCTCGGCGGGTTCTTCGGGTTCTTCCGGCAGTTCGTCGAGCGCTGCGATCGCCCGGCCGAGCAGCTCGCGCACGTTCTGATGCGTCGCCGCCGAGATTGCCATCGGCTCGTAGCCAAGCGCCACAAGCCCATCGCGAATTTCGGGCCAGCGCTCCTGCACGTCGGGCAGGTCCATCTTGTTGAGCGCTACGATTTGCGGCTTCTTGACCAGTGCCTCGTCAAACAGCGCCAGCTCGGTGTTGATCTGGTGGAAGTCAGCCAGCGGGTCCTCGGCCATGCCGTCGAGCAGGTGAATCAGCACGCGGGTGCGTTGGATGTGGCGCAAAAAGCCGTGTCCCAGCCCAGCGCCAGTGTGCGCGCCTTCGATCAGGCCGGGGATGTCCGCCAGCACCAGGTCGCGGTCGTCGTACGTTACGACGCCCAGGTTTGGCTCCAGCGTGGTGAAGGGATAATCGGCGATCTTCGGCTTGGCATTGCTGACGACCGAGAGCAGGGTGGACTTTCCTGCATTTGGCACGCCGACAATCCCGATGTCGGCCAGCAGCTTGAGCTCCAGCGCGAGGGTGCGCGTCTCGCCCGGCTCGCCCTTTTCGGCGATACGCGGCGCCTGGTTGGTGCTGGACGCGAAGCGCGCGTTCCCGCGCCCGCCACGCCCGCCTTTGGCGACCAGAACACGCTGCCCCGGCTGGACGAGGTCCGCGATGAGCGCGCCGGTGTCGGCGTCGCGGACGATCGTGCCCGGCGGGACCGCGATGATCAGGTCCGCGCCGCTGCGCCCGGTCTTGTTGCTGCTGCCACCGGGCTGACCGTTCTCGGCGGCGAAGTAACGCTGCTGGACAAACGAGCTCAGCGTGTTGAGCGTCGGCTCGACCTGGAGGTAGACGTCGCCGCCTTTTCCGCCGTCGCCGCCCGAGGGGCCGCCACGCGGCACGTATTTTTCGCGGCGGAAGTGCACAATGCCGTTACCGCCGTCGCCGCTCTTGACCTGGATTATTGCTTCATCATATGCCATGACGCGGGAGTTTAGCGCGGGGCGTAGGGAGCGTCAAACGCGCAAGGGCAGCCAAAAACAGCGACGAAGCAGCAAAAAGCAGCGGAGTGGGTGGCTCTCGCTGCTGTTTCTAGCTGTTCTTAGCTGTACTTAGCTGTACTATCACTGCTGCTTAGTGATCGCGCTCGACGACGAGACGCGCCAGATCGCGCAATTCGTCCACTGCGGGGGATGGCGGCAGCACGTTCAGCGCCTCGACCGCGCGTCTGGCGAACTCCTCGGCCTTGCTGCGCCCCTTCGCGATCGCTTGCTCGACGGTCGCGCCGCGCAGGATGCTCTGCTGCAAGGCTTCGGGTGAAATGTCGTTCTCGGCCTCAGCCACGGGCACGGAGCCGGTCGCCCCGCCGGAATTGCCCTGGATCGCGACCGCGATCCCGCGACCCTGCGCGATGTCGATCCCGGCGTTCTTGCCAAGCTGCGAGCTATCCGCTGCAAGGTCCAGCACGTCGTCGATCAACTGGAACGCGATGCCGAGATTGAAGGCGTAATCGCTCAGCGCGCGCACGTGCTCGGCGGGCGCCTTTGCAGCCGTTGCGCCAAGCTCGGCAGCGGCGACAAACAGCGCGGCGGTCTTCCGCGAGATGATCTCGAAATACGTCTGCGTGTCGAACGTGCCCTCGCGCGCCGCCTGAATCTGCATCGTTTCGCCCTCGACCAGCGCGGTCGAAGCCTTCGCCAGAATCAGGTTCAGCTCGGTGGAGTAGGGCGCCATCAACTCGTAGGTGCGCGTGAAGAGGTAGTCGCCGGTCAGCAGGGCGAACGTCCCGCCCCAACGCGAGTTGACCGTTTCGCGGCCCCGGCGCAGCGTGCCGTTATCGTTGATGTCGTCGTGGACCAGCGTCGCAGTGTGGATGATCTCGACGGCCGCGGCGAGGGGGATCGCCTCGTCGAAGTCCTGCCCCCCGGCGGCCTGATATGCGAGCAGCAACAGGCGCGGGCGAACGCGCTTTCCTCCCGCGCCCAGAATGTGCTGGCTGGTTTCAGTCAGCAGCGGCACGGCGCTGTCAGCGATAGAAATCAGCAGTCTCTCAAGCTGCTGGAGTGCGTGATCTACGGCCATGCCGCCTCCCAAGCGCCACGCCTTGCATGTGTGCAGGCGTGGGGATATCCGATGATTTGTGTCTTTTAGAACTTTCTAAACAGATTATATCTTGCCCGGTCCCGAATTGCCAGACCAATCAACGGCCGCCTGCCATCTATTTCGGAGTGAATGCGGTTCAGAATCGGTAGAGTCTGCACGGATCACTCGAAGTCTACCCGGTGAATATCACGGACCTCTGGCTGTTGCCGGGCCTGCTCGATGATGGTGGTCAGCAGCAGGCGCGCCAGCCCGAAGAAGTCGTGAAGCTGCTGCAAGCGGCCGCGATAAAACTCTGCCAGCGCCCGTTCTTCGTCATTCATCTCCGGCTGGGCGCTTTCCAGCATTGCGGCGTTTTCCTGCAGCACGCGCAGCGCCTGATTGACGTCGCGCAGCTCCCGGCTGGACAGCACGTTGATCAGAATCTGCCAAAAATCGGACTCGGCGCGATAGTACTTTCGGCGATCGTCTTTCACCCACACCTCGCGCACGATGCCCATGTGTTCCAACGTGCGCAGGTTGGTGCTGACGCTGGCTTTCGAGATGCCTAGCTGCGCCATCAGGTCGTCGAGACTCAGCGGGTGCGGGCTGAGCAACAACGCCCCGTAGAGCTGGCCCATCACCTTGCTGAAGCCGAAATAGCTCGCAAGCTGCCCAAGCCCTTCGATTACGCTGGTGTTCGCGGCCTGAAGGGTGGGGTGGGCGGAAACTTCAAACGTCGGATCGGTCATTGTTCCTCGCTAGCGCATGCTGGGCAACGGAGATGGTAACAACCCAGGCCGTGCGCTGCAAGCCCTTTCAGACAGGTTGCTGAAAGGGCCGCGTAGGGAAGACGTTGTTTTTTCGGGAAGATGGCGGCGCTATAATCTGGGCGACGGCGCTGCTCGATTATGCGCCGGTTGCACAGAGGGGGTTTCAATGCGGATACGAGCGGTCGCCGGGATGACCGTCGCAATCCTGGCCGCGCTGATCTGGCTGGCGCTCGCCGTCCAGCCGGTGGCCGTGCTGGCCTGCGCCAGCCCATCAGACGTGTCTCCGATGACTTTGCCGCCCGAGGTTGTCCCTCCACGAAGCAACGATTTCCGCCCGTCGCTGATGGTAGATGGCGTGCTGGCGCCCGGCGCGCTCGGCCTGCCCGGCGAGCAAATCACGTGGATTGTCACGCTTCGCAACGTGGGCACTGCGCCCGGCACCGATATCATCCTCACCGATCAGGTGCACGAGCAGCTTCGCATCGACCGCGTGGAAGTCAGTCGCGGTGAGTTCGCGATCAGCGAGCAGGTGGTGGTCGCCAGGACGCCATTTCTCGCGCCTGGCGAGGAAGTGCAGATGCGCGTCGACACCACGGTGAGCGAGATCCCGTCCGGTGGTAGCGTGGCGAGCCGGGTGCGGCTCTCCGCGCAGGGGCCGGGGGGCGCGATCGAGGATGCGGCGCTTGCTGAGGTCTTCGTGCCGACCGGCCTTCCAGCGACCGGCTACCCCCCGGCGGAGTCTTCGCCCGCGCAGACCGGGCTATCCGTGATGACGGTGGCGCTGCTTGGCATGGTTGCGGTGATGCTCATGGCGACGTATGTCTGGTGGCGCGGCAGCGTGAGGCGGATCTAAGCGATCAGCAGTTAGCGGTTAGCGATTAGCGAGAGCAAAAAAACAGGAAGGCGCGGTAGCCACCAGCCAGGATGGTCTGTAGGGGCGGAGCTTGCTCCGCCCGTGATTTTGTAACTGCTAAGTGACCTACGGAAAACCAAGAGTGGATTTTTTTCGGCGCGGAACCTCACCACGGGGATTAAGAGGTGAGGTTTTTCACGCCGGTGTGTCCGGATCGCCCCAGCCGAAATCGTCGCCGAATAGCTCGTCGGGGTCCTGATAGCCCTCGGTGCCACGCGCCAGACCGGCGCTTTCGGCCAGCGCATCCAGGTAGTAGATCAGGTTTGCGCCGGGGCACTCGCTGAAATCGTTGAACTCCCCATGCCCGGCGAGGTGCGTCAATTCCAGCCGCAGCGCGAGCCAGTCGATCAGGCGGCTTCCGGCGGCAAGCTGCTCCGGCGTGGGCGACTCTTCCTGAAAGTTCCCAAAGAACACGACGCCCACGCTGCCGGTGTTGTATCCGGCGACATGCGTCCCGCGCACGCGCAGGTCGCGTCCTTCGAAGATTGCCCCGCTTTTCCCCACGCCAAAGTGGTAGCCCACGTCCGCCCAGCGGCGGGAGTCCATATGCTCGGCCTGGATCTCGCGCATCGTCGCTTCGTCATCGTCTTCCACGATGACCGAGTGATGGACGACGACCGTCCGGTAAACGTCGCGCAGGTCGCCGGGGTAGATGAACCAGCCCTCGTTATTGTCCTGCGCCCAGAATCCGGTTTCGTTCAGCGCGCGGTGATCCGGCTCGCGGGCGCCCCATTCCGCGCGGGAGATGATCGCCGGGCGATCGATGCGCTTGAGGATCGGCGGGCGTGGGGTCATCAGGGAAGGGGGCGTGCCTTCGGGCGCGGCGCTCACCTCGGAACTCAGCAGCAGATACGCCGCGCCGCCCACACCCGACACGCTGCACGCCGCCACGCCCAGCCCCATCAACCCAAGCAGTTCCCGCCGCGTCAATCGCACCATCGAATCACCTTAGCTTTCATGTGGCTTACCGGCCAGGATCATACCCGTCCGCCGCCGCGCCGGACAATATTTTCCGGAAATTTCTTACAATTTCCGTTGAATTTCTGGTATAACAATGCTACGCTTGTACACTCATTCACATTCATATTATCGGCGCTCCTGAATCACCCCAGGGAAAGGAGGGAGACGGTCCAGACTGCTCCGCGCCGCAGGTGGGAAGCTCCTGGCGCCGTCGTGTTGATCCTCATGGGTAACTCACGCAACATTCCCGATATTGTTGTTGGCCGGCTCCCGGTGTATCTCCGCGCGCTCAGCCTGATGCTGGCGGAGCAGTGTGAATATACCTCGTCGCACGAGCTGGGCGAGCGCCTGGGAATCAGCTCCGCACAAATCCGCAAAGACCTTTCTCATTTTGGCGAGTTCGGCAAGCAAGGCACAGGTTACAACGTCGCTTTTCTGCACGAGCAGATCCGTCAGATTCTGCACGTCGACCGCGAGTGGCCGATGGCCGTGGTCGGGGCAGGCGACCTCGGACGCGCGATCGTCCATTATCGCGGATTCGTGCCGCGCGGCTTCCGCGTGGTGTGCGTATTTGACAACAAGCCTGAGCGCGTTGGCGAAGAGATCGCGGGCATCGTCGTCCAGCCGATGGAAAAGCTGGCTGAGGAACTGAGCGCTAAAAACGTCCAGGTGGCGATGATCGCCGTGCCGCTGGAAGCCGCGCAGGACGTTGCGGACCAGCTTGTGCAGGCGGGCGTGCGCGCCATTCTGAACTACGCGCCGATCAATATCTCGGTCCCGCCGGATGTGCAGGTTCAGTACATCGACCCGGTGGTGCACCTGCAGCACATGACCTTCTACCTGAAATAGCTGCCCGACACAGTCGCCGTCTTGTGCGGCAGCGCGAGGAGCGCCCGACGAATGTTCGAGAATGTCACCCTGGCCTTTATCGGCAGCGGCAACATGGGCGAGGCGATGATCCATGGCCTGCTGAAGCAACGCATGGTCCAGCCCGATCAGATTATCGCCGCCGATCCGCACGTCGCGCGCGGCGAGGAGCTGTGCGCTCGCTATGGCGTCCGGGTTACCACCAGCAACGCCGAAGCCGCGCATGAAGCCGATATTCTCGTGCTGTCGGTCAAGCCGCAGGTGCTTGAGCGGGTGTTTCCTGATGTGCGGGATGGGGCGCGCTCGTGCTCGCTGGTGCTGAGCATCGTCGCGGGCGCGCCGATTCGCCTGCTGGCGGATGGCATTGGGAATCCGTCGGTCGTGCGCGTGATGCCGAACACCCCCGCGCGGATCGGCCAGGGGATCAGCGTGTGGACGGCGACGGAGCATGTCCCCGACGAGCAACGCGAGCAGGCTCGCCTGCTGTTGAGCGCGCTCGGCAAAGAGATCTACGTGGACGACGAGGACTATCTCGACATGGCGACCGCGCTCAGCGGGACGGGTCCAGCCTACGTCTTCCTGTTTATGGAAGCGATGATCGACGCGGGTGTGCACATGGGCTTCTCGCGGGCGGTCGCGCAGGAGCTGGTCATCCAGACGATGCGCGGATCGGTCGAGTATGCCGCGCAGTCCGGCGATCATCCGGCGGAGCTACGGAATCAGGTCACCAGCCCTGGCGGCACATCTGCCG
>Ga0134097_1000951_pt1 | contig 24418 bp, 25 predicted proteins | sample 8_3taG_FD_94450 | JGI IMG/M metagenome (GOLD analysis project Ga0134097, IMG submission 94450) | Switchgrass degrading microbial communities from high solid loading bioreactors in New Hampshire, USA - 8_30_10_142_A2 metaG | ecosystem: Engineered > Bioreactor > Semi-continuous > Anaerobic >... | reverse complement strand
GTCATACCGTATCAAAGACAAAATTCAAAATATTGAACTATCAAAAAAATGAGCATGAGAATTTCACCAAAATTGGTAAATATCTCACGCTCAAAATTGGTAATTTTTATATTGACATTAACATGATAATGAAATATTAGCTATCAGAGCATATAACACAAGCATTGAAATAGAGTGATGCGAATAGATATAAGTATTTATCATATAGATGTATAGTATAAAATAGTTTTATTTAATGGTTAATTATATATTAAGAAAGAATTAATAGCGGTATGAACCGCTATTTTTTATTATAAATTTGATCAAAATCATATATTTCTTTAAGTAGTTATATAAAAATCGTAAAATTGACTAGTGTCAATAATTTTTATATTATTCATATCTATAATAGAGTTGTCTAAAAAAATAGAAAAAAGCGAGGTAGCATATGAAAAATAAAGAATTCATGAAATTAAACAATATGAACTTAAAGTTATTAAGTAACTATATACCAGTTGTAGCTAGAGTTCATGGTGCTCATCATCTAGAACTTCATGAAGTACAACGTCTTTTCAATGAAATCATGCTAATATTAGCAAACGATAGTGAAAATACTTTGCATACTTTGTTTATGCAATTAAGAGAAGTTACGGATAATTATAAAGTTCCAAATGATGTATGCGAAACATATGAAACAGTATATCGATTATTACAAATGATAGATGCTTCCTATCACAGATAAGAGTAGGTGTGAAGAAATGGTATATAAAATATTAAGGAAAAAGCACTTAATAACCTTGATAAGTGGCATACTAATCGTAATGAGTTTTATAAGTAAAAATTTGGTAGATCATGAAAAATTAGAATCAATTCTATTGATATGTGCATCATTATTAGGGCTATTGCCCATCATGATTCAAGCATTCCAAGCACTTAAAATAAAAGTTGTTAGTATTGAACTATTAGTAACTATTGCGGTAATAGGGGCATTGATAATAAGTAATTTTGAAGAATCTGCTATTGTAACTTTTTTATTTCTCTTTGGTGCTTACTTAGAACAACGAACCTTATCAAAAACGCACTCAGCCATTAAAGAACTTATTGAAATGGCTCCCGAAAGCGCTTGGCGATTAACAGAAACAGGTGATTATGAAGAAGTTGATGTGAATAAAGTACGTGTTGGTGATAAACTACTTGTTAAAACAGGCAATAAAATACCCGTCGATGGTGTTGTAATATTTGGTGAAGGTTATATTAATGAAGCGAGTATTACTGGTGAATCTATACCAGTACATAAAACAATTGGTTGTAAAGTTTATGCAGGTACAATTGTTGATAATGGCTCTTTACATATCATTGCTGAACGAGTGGGAGAAAACACTACTTTCAGCAAAATCATTGAATTAATCGAAGAAGCCCAAGACGCAAAATCCCATGCAGAGCGTTTTATCGATAAATTTGCGAAGTATTATACACCACTAGTATTATTAATCGCGTTTATTGTATATCTAGTAAGTTTAAATATTGAATTAGCTATCACGATTCTTGTGTTAGGATGCCCTGGTGCATTGGTGATTGGTATTCCTGTGGCTAATGTGGCTGGAATAGGTCGAGGAGCAAAAAGTGGTATATTGTTTAAGGGTAGTGATGTAATTAATGCTTTTAACAAAGTAGACACAATGATCTTTGATAAAACGGGTACATTAACAATTGGTAAACCACAAGTTAACGAAATCAGGGTTTATGATGAAGATAATATTCAATATATTAAATCTTTGTTAGTAAGTATCGAAAGAACAGTTGATCACCCTATTGCCAAGACGATAATTGATTATTTTAAAGAAACTAATCAATTATCAGTGCAAGAAGTAAATGTTGTTAAAGGTGGAGGATTAAAAGGTATTATCGATAATAATCATATTATTGTAGGCAATTTAAACTTCTTAGAAAAAGAAGGTGTTGCAATTCCTGATATTGTATATAAAGATGTAAAGGAATTAATGCTTAATGGGCATACTATTGTACTTGTAAGTGTTAATGGTCTATGTCGCTTATTAATCGGAATAAGAGATCAAATTAGACCCACGGTAAAAAATGAGTTAACGAACTTAAGAAAATCTGGAATAAAGCATTTTGTCGTTTTATCTGGTGATAATCAAGGTTCGGTAAATCTTCTTACGAAAGATTTAGGTATAACAGAAGCATATGGTGGTATGTTGCCAGAAGATAAAGTTAAGTACATAGATAACCTTCAAAAACAAGGGAGAAAAGTCGCGTTTGTTGGTGATGGGGTAAATGATAGTCCCTCATTAGCACGTGCGAACATTGGAATCGCTCTAGAAAGTGGCACTGATGTTGCGATCGAAACTAGCGATGTTGTTCTAATCAACAATGATTATAACTCTTTAACGCTAGCATTAAAACTATCGAGAAGAATAGTAAAAACTATGAAACAAAATATAGCCATGGCATTAATTGTTGTAACTATGTTATTGGTAAGTTTGATTTTTAGTGATTGGATGAATATGTCTATAGGAATGTTTGTTCATGAAGCAAGTATATTAGCCGTTATTTTAAATAGCATGCGGTTATTAAAGTATAAACATAAGTAATAAAGGAGTGGAAATATGAAAAAAGCAATCATTTACTTAGAACCATTAGTTTGTCCTTCTTGTACGCAAAAGATTGAATCTTTAATACGTAAAGTTAATGGGGTAGAAAAAGATTCTATTAAAGTTTTATTTAATGCAAGTAAAGTAAAGTTTATATTTAATGAAGATGTTATAAGTATTCAGAATATTATTAATGAAATAACCAAATTAGGGTATCAAGTATTAAAATATGATGTTCAAGTAGTATAATGGTTCCGAGAAATGAAATAATAATACTAAGTATAAAAGTAGCCCCTCTTGGTAATTTGTTTATCATGAGGGGCTTTTTATTGATTTTAGGATAATAAAAATATTGTCAAAAAAAATAATATTTAGATATTATTCCGTTTTGTAACAACTATACATACTTGATTATATATATTCATCGACAAAATTTGACATAATTTATTTGATTAAATACTTAGTTCATCAACCAATATAGTTACATGGTGGTAAAACTTAGAATCCAAATCGTGTTAGCACTCAACTTTGAGTGTATTGTTTTTAACTCAACTAATAGTTTCGTATTATTCAACTAACGGTTTAGTAATATATACTAACGGTTGCTAGCAAGACATATTTGTTAATGATATAATGATAACAAAAATTAAGATGGAGAAGTGATGTGTGGAAGATAAAAAGATGACGACATGGTATGTAGTAAAACGACAGTTAAAACTACTTCTTACAGAGAAAAGATATTTTCCTTTCTTTATGATGTTTATCAACATGTTATTTGCCGGTATGTTTCCTGTAGTTGCAGCCTTTATTCCTCGCTTTATTATTGATTTTCTTGTTTCAAGTAGTAATGATACTGAAATTGTAAAGACCATTATTATTTTAACTAGCATATCATTGCTTTGCGGTGTTATTGCGACTATTGGTGAGTTTTATGATATGGGATATTTTGTTGGGGTAAGGTTAAAAGAATTTGCAAAAATAAATAAAAGATACCATGAAATTGCTTATCCTTATTTAGAGGATCCACAGTTTGTTGATAAAGCTAAAGTAGCTTTTACAGCTCTTGACAGCAACAACATAGGTTTTGAGAATATTTATCACGGGTTCTTCCGCTTTTTACCAACAATCTTTTCTGTTATTCTTTATTGTATTATCATCGGTCTTTTTCAACCATTAATTTTTGTTGCTTGTATCTTCGGTACAATAATTACTGTGATTGTAAACAAACAGATTGCGAAATATGTCGATAAACGTAAAGAAGACCGTGCTCGCGCCTTTCGACAAAAACAGTACTTTTATGATGTTTGTTATGATTTTTCCTATGGTAAGGATATTCGCATGTTTAATCTCAAAGATAAGTTAATAGGAGATTATCGTCGTAAGGCTAATGACTATATTAATGTAATAAAAGATATCGCGAATAAAAAGTTTGCGATTGGCTTATTAGAATTACTGATGTTACTCATTCAAGATGGTGTAGCTTACTTCTTCATAATTTATGGTTATTTTAATAACATGATTACATTAGGTGAAGTTGCTTTATATGTAGGTGCTGTTATTGGTTTGTCGTCGACATTAAGAAGATTAACAGAAATTCTTAGCACTTTACAAGTCGATGCGAATTATTGTAAGAGTTATTATCTGTTTATGGATGATACATCATACTTTGCGTCATATGGTAATCGTAAAGCTTTACCTAAAACGGAAACATTAGAAATCGAGTTCCGTAATGTCTCATTTAAATATCCAAATACTGATAAATGGATTCTTCAGAACTTCAATTTTAAGATTAATAAGGGTGAACGATTAGCCATTGTCGGAACCAATGGAGCAGGTAAATCAACCTTAGTGAAACTTATTACAGGATTATTTGATGTTGATGAAGGTGAAATCTTGGTAAATGGCTTTAACATTAAAGAGTTTGACCGCAATGAGTATTGGAAGATGTTTTCTGTAGTATATCAAGATGTCTTCATTTACGCTGGTTCTGTATTAGAAAATGTCATTGGTACCGATAATACTTTAGAAGATAAAGAACGTGGCATAACTTGTATTAATTTGGTTAATTTAAGTAATAAAATCAAATCATTACCCAAAGGCTATGATCAGCAATTATTAAAAATCATCGATGAAACAGGAATTGAACTGTCAGGTGGAGAAAACCAAAAACTCGTAATTGCGAGAAGTTTATATAAAGATGCTAATATGGTAATTCTTGATGAACCAACAGCTAGTTTAGACCCGCTAGCAGAAGCAGAAATCTATGAATCGTTTGATAATTTAGTGAAAGATAAGACAGTAATCTATATTTCTCATCGTTTAGCATCAACGAAGTTTTGTGATAAGATTGCTTTATTTACGGAACAAGGTTTAAGTGAATATGGAACTCACGAAGAGTTAATGGCGTTAAAGGGTAAGTATTATGAGATGTTTATAACCCAAAGCAAATATTATCAAGTTGAGGAGAATACTTATGAATAAACCAAAAAGAGTATTTTTTAAATTCATTAAATTTGCTTATAAAGCCCATAAAAGTTATTTTTATATTATCTTATTTCAAGCATTGGTTTTAAGTGGGTTAAACATCTTTAATGCTTATTCACTTTCACTTATCATAAATTCTCTCGAAAAGAAAGATTATCAATTATCTATAATCATAGGTGGGTTAATTGTCCTCATAAATTTGATCTTTAATTTCTTAAATAAGTTGTTTAAACGGTTAATTGAAGTAGAAGAAACAGCACTTAAAGAAGCTGTTCATGTACAAGTTACGAGTAAATTAATGCGTCTTCCTTTTGCTTATTTAGAAGATCCGCATTATCTTGATTTAAAAGAACGAGCTAAATTTGCAATTGAAAACCAAAATACTATCTCAAACTTTCTTAACTCTGTTTCCCAATTACTTCAATACTTTTTCACTTTACTTGGATTAATAACAATAATCTTACTATTTGATTATTGGATAGTAGTCGTCTTAGTAGCGGCAATAATTGTCAATGTTGTTCTTTTACTGTTATCTATGAAAACACAAATCAAATTCTATCATGATTTAATCCCAATAAATCGTAAATTCGGTTATTTTTATAACACTATCCTTGATGAAAAACGAGCTAAGGATTATCGAATGTATTCCATTGGTCAACTATTACAGCAGAAAAATATAATTTATGCTAGCGAAACGCAAAAATATATTCAGCGATTTTTTGCGGTAATGGGTTCACTTGCCACTGGTGCTCAAATTACTAACCATATCCAAACAGCCTTAATTTATATTTTAGTTGCTTTAAAAACAATTAAGAACAAATTACCTATTAGTACATTTTCTCTATATATTTCCTGTGCTTTATCTTTTAGTCAAACGGTAACGAAAATGATTGATGTTGGTATTACTTATTTACAAATGCTGCAATATTTGGGTCCATTCATCCAACTAATAGAATTAGAGGAAGAAGAGCAATTTGGTTCTATTCCATTAACAGAAGAAATAAAAACCATAGAATTCCGCCATGTTTCATTTAGTTATCCTAGAAGTAAGGAATATATTCTTAAAAATGTCTCATTTACGATTGAACCTCATGAAAAAATTGCGATTGTTGGATTGAATGGGGCAGGGAAATCAACATTAATAAAATTATTATGTCGTTTATACAAACCCAATGAAGGTGATATTCTCGTAAATGGTGTTTCAATCTATGAATACGAGTATAACTCATACATTAAGCAAATTAGTGCAGTTTTCCAAGATTATAAACTTTTTGCCTACACTTTAAAAGAAAACATTTTAAATGAAGATGGTGATGAAAAGATTGCCTATGAAGTCGCTTGTAAAGTTGGTTTAAAGGATAAATTGAATCAATTACCAAATGGTATTAATAGCTTATATACAAAGAGTTTTAGTGAAGGGGGAATTGAACTATCTGGTGGTGAAGCGCAAAAGGTCGCTATAGCCCGTGCCCTTTATAAAAATGCATCACTAGTTATCCTTGATGAGCCCACTAGTGCTTTAGACCCACTGACAGAAGCGGAAATCTACCAAAACTTTAATGATTTAGTTCAAGATAAAACAGCAATTTATATTTCCCATCGCATGAGTTCATGTGTATTTTGTGATCGTATAATTGTCTTTGATCAAGGTGAAATAAAGGATTTTGACTCTCACGAAAATCTTATTAAGAAAACTGATCGTTTATATTATAAAATGTTTATGACACAAGCACAAAATTATCAATAAATAATTTAATAATTCAAGTTACATTTAATCGTGCATATTTTAATTAGATTTTAAGTATTAAAATCGACAAAAACATGTTATAATCCTACATAAAGGATGTGGGAAAATGATTGTTTTTGTCGGAGCAAGTGCCAGTGGCAAAACAGAATTAGCAAAAATACTTTGTAACAAATATAACTATAAAAAATGTATTACCACTACCACAAGACCAATGCGTCCTAATGAAAGACAAGATGTTGATTATCATTTCCTTGATAAAGTTACTTTTGAAAAAATGATGAAAGATAATTTATTTGTTGAAGTAACGGAATATCAAGGCAATTACTATGGTATCCAAAAACAAGATGTCATAAGCAATGGTGTGGTAATTGTTGACCCTAATGGTGCCAACGCTTTGATTAAAGCATTTGCGGACAGAATCTATATTGTATTCGTGGATTCCCCGCAAGAACTACGTAAAAAGCGAATGTTACAACGAGGTGACGCAGTAGAATCAGTCGAAAATCGCATCTTAAAAGATGAAAATATCTTTAAGAAAGAAAATCTATTAAGAGTTAATCTTCATTTGAAAAATGAAAACAACTCCTTAGAGGAGTTAGCATTATCAATTCATGAAGCATATCAAAAGTTTTTACATGATTTGGATAAAAAACCTTCTAATCAATGATTAGAAGGTTTTAATATAATTGATAATTATTGAGTGGCTATAAGTTAAGTGTTATAATCTATGTATGTAATAAAGTAATATAAGGAGATTTATATGCGATACGAACTGCTTATTTTTGACGCTGATGATACATTGTTTGATTTTCAGAAATCAGAAAGAGAAGCTTTAGAAAGATGTTTAAAAGAAGCAGGATTAACACTTAATGGGAATATTATTTTATCAACATTTATAGATATTAATTTAGCGATTTGGCGTGAACTTGAACAGGGTTTAATATCCCAGCAAGTCTTAAGAGTGGAACGTTTCCGCCGTTTAAAACGAAAACTCAATTTACAATTTGATGAAGAAATAGTGGCGAAGAGATATCTTGATTTTTTAAGCGATGCTTCTTACTTATTTTCAGATTCTGAAAAAGTTATAAAAGCATTAGCGAGCGCATACAAATTAGTATTACTCTCTAATGGTTTAAGTTATGTACAGAATAAAAGATTACGAAGCTCCATCATGGCACCTTATTTTGAAGACATTATTATTTCTGAGGAAGTTGGATACGCTAAACCTGATCCACGGATATTCGCATTAACTTTAGAAAGAGTAAATCATTTCAATAAGCAAAACGTTCTTATGATTGGTGATAGTTTAACTAGTGATATCCTTGGTGGAATAGAATTTGGTATTGATACTTGTTGGGTTAATCGTAAGCATTTATTAAATAATACTAACATAAAACCAACTTATGAAGTTCATGATTTAATAGAATTAGATGAGTTATTAAAATCGAGGGAGTAAAAATGATTGAAGTTAAGAAAAGTTATGATGCCAAAGATGCTAAGTGTAGCGAAATCATCATTAATCTTTACTTAATGATGAAAGAATTACAACCTGGAGAAGTTATTGAAGTTACTACTTACGATTTAGCTGCTTATGATGAAATATCCGCTTGGTGCAGGATGCAAGGACATGATTTAATGTACTATGAAGAACTTGGTATTCTAAAATCTAAATTTTACATTCAAAAAGGGAAGGGTAGATAAACATGAAAACCGCAATTAGCATTACTTACGGTAAAAATAATGCTGAACGAGCAACATTTGCGTTTATGATGGCTAATAATAGCCTTGCTTCAGGTCACGAAACAGTAGTATTCCTCAATCTCGATGGGGTATATTTAGCAACAGATGGTTATGCAGATGATATACACGTTGAGGATTTACCAAAGATGAAAGATTTGCTTGATAAGTACCTTGATAATGGTGGCGTTCTATGGGTATGTGGCACATGTTTTAATAAGAGAAAACTTAATCCTGAAAGTTTAATCAAAGGTGCGAAAATTATTGGACAAGTAACCTTCTTAGAATTTTTGTCACAAGGTGCAGTTTGTATTAATTACTAGAAAGCGATTGAAAAATCGCTTTTTTGTTGTAATTTACTTGAGTAAAGCGCTTACAAATTTTCGTTAAAACAACTTGAATGTGCTTGATTTTGTTTATTATTTCACATATAATAGTAAATGGATATCTATGGAAGCACTTATGTACTGGTGTACATACAGGTCTTCAAAACCTTGTTGTGAGTGTAAAAGCTCATAGGTGGGTTCGATTCCCATGTGCTTCCGCCATTTTTATTTTAGAGGTGATTATTATTAACACCAGAGATGAATTAATCGACATCACAAGATATAGTTGTGGCGGTGGTTGAGCTGCTAAAGTAGGACCGGAGGTCCTTGGTCGTATCGTTAGTAAGTTACCAAAACAAGTTGATGCTCGCCTTGTTTTAGGATTTGAAAATAGCGATGATGCAGCAGTTATTGAACTTGATGAGCACCGTTACTTAATCAACACGGTCGATTTTTTTACGCCCATTTATCATGATCCCTATGTATTTGGTCAGATAGCTAGTGCTAATGCCCTAAGTGATATTTATGCGATGGGTGGTACTGTGCTAAATTGTTTGAATATATTATCATTTCCTTCCGAAGTAAATGAAAATATAATTTCGGAGATTTTACGAGGTGCTTACGATAAAGTTAACGAAGCTAATGGAGTAATTGCGGGTGGTCATACATTTTCTACTGACCACATTATTTATGGTTTATCGGTTAATGGTTTAGTTGAGAAAAGTAAATTGAAGACTAATAGTGGTGCTTTACCACAACAAAAACTCATTTTAACAAAAAAAATCGGTACAGGAATCTATTCAAAAGAAATTAATATCAATAAAGATGCAGAAGATTGTCAAGAAGTAGTTAAATCAATGATTACACTTAATAAAAAGGCTTGCGAAATTATGCATAAATACCGTGTCAGTGCTGTGACAGATATCACGGGATTTGGCTTAGTTGGTCATTTATGCGAAGTTGCCCTTGCAAGCAATGTATCAATTACGATTTACTTAGACAGTATACCATTATTTAAGAGAACAAGAGAACTAGCATTAAAATACCCGAATGGTGGTATGAAACGTAATTTTGCCCATTTCAGTAAATATGTTGAAATTTCTCATAATATAAATTCACAAGAAAACATCAATATCCTATTTGATCCACAAACCAGTGGGGGATTATTAATAGTAGTTGATGAAACAGATGCTGATAAGTTATTACATGATTTACATCAAGAAGGAATAACAGCAGCTAGTATCATTGGGGAGACAACAATCTTAACTGATAAACATCTTAAGGTAAAGTAAGGAAAAAGTGAGAGATTATGAGTGATCTATATCGGGAGATACCTCAAGTTGCGAAATTATTAGAAGATGCATCTATTAAAAGTTTTTTATCACGTTTTTATATATCAGAGATAAAAGAAGTTATTGACGAGACTTTAGCTGATCTAAGAACAAAGATTAAAAATAACGAGTTAAAAGAAATAAAATATGAAGAAGTTGTTAGATTAATTGTTGAAAAATTAAATAAAAAGCAAATCTATTCACTAAGAAAAGTCATTAATGGAACGGGTACTATTATACATACCAATTTAGGCCGTTCCTTATTATCTGAAGCAGCTATAAAACACGTAATTGAAGTCTGTGCTAATTATAACAACCTTGAATATAACCTCGTTAAAGGTGAACGTGGGAGCCGCTATGAGCATGTCGAGGGAATGATGGCACGCTTAGTAGGTAGTGAAGCATGCCTTGTAGTAAACAATAATGCGGCTGCAGTATTACTTTCTGTTTCCGCGTTTGCGAAAAATAAAGAGGTAGTTGTTAGTCGAGGTGAATTAGTGGAAATTGGTGGTTCCTTCCGTATTCCAGAAATAATTGAAACATCTGGGGCAATCTTACGGGAAGTAGGAACAACCAATCGTACGCATTTAAGTGATTATGAAAAAGCTACTAATGATAATACAGCCATTTATTTAAAAGTTCATCCATCTAATTATCAGATTATTGGTTTTACAAACAATGTAACTAACGACGAGATAGTTTCCCTTGCGAAGAAGATGAATAAAGAACGAGTGAAACCAATTATAACCATAGAAGATTTAGGTAGTGGGTGTTTAATTGATTTAAGTTCAAGTGGTTATAAAGAAAATCTTGTAAGCGAATCGATTAAAAGTGGTATTGATTTAGTCACCTTTAGTGGTGATAAGTTACTAGGTGGACCACAAGCAGGTATTATCGTCGGCAAGAAAAACTTAATAGATCAATTAAAGAAACATCCATTATTACGCGCTTTTAGAGTTGATAAAATGACTATTGCGGCTTTAGAAGGTACGATTCGCGATTATTTTGATGAAGAAAAGGCAAAAAGAACTATTCCGACATTAAAGATGATCTATCTGTCGGAAAGTGAACTTCGTGAAAGAGCCTTGATGTTGTATGAACGTATTAAGTGTATCGAAGGTATAAGTAGTGAAGTTATAAGCGTGTATTCTACAATAGGTGGTGGCTCATTGCCACATTGTCAATTAGCTAGTTATGGGGTAGTGATTAAAATTAGCAATTATCCCGCTCATGAAATAGAGAGAGTATTAAGAAATCAAGAAGTACCAATTATAGGTAGAATCGTGAATGATAAATTTTTGCTCGATGTGCGAACACTTCTTGATTCTGATATAGATATTATAATTAATACCTTAGATAGAATCGGGAGAAGTCTATGGAAAACTTCGTAATTGGTACAGCAGGACATGTCGATCATGGAAAGACTTCACTTATAAAAGCTTTAACAGGCATTAATACCGATACATTATTAGAAGAACAACGACGGGGTATATCTATCAACTTAGGATTTGCCTATCTACCTTTGGATGATAAGTTAACAGTGGGTATAGTCGATGTTCCTGGACACGAACGTTTTATCAAGAATATGTTAGCTGGTGTCTGTGGCATGAATCTCATTCTCTTAACTGTCGCTGCTGATGATGGTATCATGCCGCAAACACGGGAACATATGGAAATCATTGAGTACCTTCATATCAAAAATATTATTGCAGTTGTTACCAAAACAGATTTAGTAACAAGAGAACGAGTAGAAGAAGTTAAAGAACAGATAAAAAAAGAGTTTCATATCGATAAAATCGTTGAGTTTAGTATCAACAAACCTGAGACAACAAAAGATGTATTACATGCAATAAGAGAAAATTACTTAGCTTACGAACATGAAGAAAATCAAATTTTTAGGTTACCAATCGATAGAGTATTTGTTGTTAAAGGTTTCGGAGTAGTAGTTACAGGTTCATCATTATCTGGTCAGGTGAAAATTGGTGATGAATTAGAAGTTTTGCCTAACAAATTTAGAGTTAAAGTTAAAGGCATTGAATGTTTTAATCAAAAGCGATTGATTGCCTATAAACATATGCGCGTAGCTTTAAATCTAGCAGGAGTAAAAAAAGAAGATTTATCGCGCGGTAAAATGCTTACCACTGTAGGTGCTTTTTCTAAGCCTACAAAAATTATTGATGTAAAGATCACAACATCAAAATACCTCAAAGACCCATTAAAACATTTAGAACATGTTAAGTTTTACTATTTAGCTAATGAAATTAAGTGTCAGGTAAAACTACTAGAACATAAAGAAGTAAGTGGTTCAATGACTGTTTATGGTCAGTTGCTGCTTGAAGAAGAGATTTATGTAAGCATCAATGATCTTGGTGTATTAAGAAGACTTAATCCCGTGCAAACAATAGCGGGTGTTGAGATTATTAATGTATTTGGTGAGTATGTAAAGAAAACTGATACTCATTATCTCGACTTTTTAAAATTATTCGAAAAGAAAGATTATGATAAGTTAGTACCCTTATTGATTGATAAATATCCATTTATAAGCATTGATGAACTTAAAAACAGACTAAATCTTACCAATAAAGAGTTGTTAGAGAAAATTATTGAAAAAGTAGGTTATCTCTTAGTTAATCAATCATGCCTTACTTTTAATAAATTTAATGAAATAAAGCAAAATGTATTAATTAAAGTGAAAGAGTATCATGAAAAACATTCTTATGAACAAGGATTAAATAAATTGTTACTTCAACAAGAATTAGGACTAGAACATTTAAACACCAAGGTTTTCACTGAACTATTAGAAAAGTTACCTGAAATTATAATTATAAACGATAAGGTTAAAATGAAAGATCACATTGTTAGATATAATCCAGAGGAACTTGTAGTTGTTAATAACATTAAGAAATTTTTAGATAGTTTTAATTATAAACCACCAAAGATAAACGATGTTCTTATAAATGTCAAAGGTAAAAATGTAAAAAGCATATTCTATTCATTAATAAAGAATCAAGAGTTAATTAAGTTAGATGAAGAATATTGTTTAACCAAAGAGAAGTTCGCGACGATGCTAAGTTTACTTGATGACTATTTTAAATCTCATTCCATCCTCACCCTAAATGATGCACGAGATCTCCTTGACACAAGTAGAAAATATTTAGTGTTAATCTTAGAGTACTTAGATAAGATTGGTTATACAAGAAGAGTAGAAGAGGGTCGAGTAAAGAAATGATATTAATTGTCACTAATAATCCACAAGTATATGAAATGTGTAAAGATAAAAATATTATTTATTTGGAAAATCAAGGGTTTGTCGATGTGTTAGGTAAAGTAAGAGATTTAGTACATCATAACTACATGTTACTAACACATCCATTAGCAAGTAATCTTATGCCTGATAAAACTATCTATAAAACAGTTATACTAGAGCAGGGTTCAGAGTTAGATTATGGTTCATTAAATGTAATTGAAGATGCCGTTTTTTTTGCGAGTAAGGTAAAACGTAAGTTAAGTACAACATTATTAACTGAAGATATATTAGAAGACATGCAACTTGTTGATTTAGAGATGGTAAAAGATGTTTTACAGGAAGTAATGGAGGGGTAAATATGATACGTGAATGTGATGTATTAATTATCGGTGCTGGTCCAGCAGGATGTAGCGCTGCGATTTATGCAGCAAGAGGAAAACTCGATACTATAGTATTAGACAAAGGTAACCCCGGTGGGCAAATTGTGATTACCGCTGAAGTGGCTAATTATCCTGGTTGTCCTGATGATACTGGACCTGACCTAATGAAACGAATGGTTAAACAGGCTGAGGATTTTGGAGCCAAGTTTATTTGTGATGAAGTAATCGGGGTTGATTTTTCTGGTAAGATTAAAATCGTTAAAACACCAGAAAATGAGTACCACGCTAAAGCTGTTATCATTGCGACAGGTGCTAATCCACGAAAACTAGGTTGTCCTGGTGAGTTAGAATTTACAGGAAAAGGTGTATCCTATTGTGCTACATGTGATGCGGACTTTTTTCGCGATTTAGAAGTGTTTGTAATTGGTGGTGGTGACACTGCCGTTGAAGAAGGTCTGTATTTAACTAAATTTGCGCGTAAAGTTTATTTAGTACATCGACGTGATGAATTGAGAGCTGCGAAAAGTATTCAAGAAAAAGCCTTAAAAAATGAAAAAATAGAATTTATCTGGAATACAGTGGTTGAAGAAATCAAAGGGGATGGAGTAGTCCAATCCATCGTTTTACGAAATGTGAAAACAGGAGAAATCACTGAATACCATGCAGATGAAGACGATGGTATTATTGGTGTCTTCCCGTTCATTGGCGTTATTCCTAACTCAAAATTATTTGAAGGAATTATCAACATGGAAGATGGTTATATAAAGACTAATGATAAGATGGAAACCAATATTCCAGGTGTTTATGCAGCAGGAGATGTACGGGTTAAGACCTTAAGACAAGTGGTAACCGCAACAAGTGACGGAGCGATTGCGAGTTTCGAAGCTGAGAAATATATTTCAGATAACTTTTAAATGGAGGGATAATATGTTAGAAGTTACCAAAGACACATTTGATCAAGAAGTACTACAAGCAAGCGGCTTAGTACTTGTTGATTATTGGAATGAAGGTTGTGAACCTTGTAAGGCATTAATGCCACATATGGAAGAATTAGCGAAAAAGTATCCTGAAGTAAAGTTCTGTAAATTAAACACTTCATTAGCACGTAGACTTGCCATTTCCCAACGTATTCTTGGTCTACCTACGATTTCCTTATATCGTAATGGTGAAAAGATTGATGAAGTAACAAAGGAAAACGCGACAATTAAAAACATTGAGGATATGATTAAGAAGTATTTATAGGAGAGGGAGGGGGTTGAATGAAACTCGAAATTGGTAATATTTATGTAAAAGACGTGGTATTGAGTAATAGAACAGCACTTGAAGACCATGTACTTTACATAAATGAAGATGATATTAAGAAAATTGTCTTAGAAGATGAACGAATTAAAAACATCACGGTTAAATTAGCGAAACCAGGTGAAAGTAAACGTATCACGCCAGTTAAAGATGTTATTGAACCAAGAGTTAAAGTAGATGGTGGTGGAAGCATCTTCCCAGGCATCATCGGTAAGGTTGATACGGTTGGAAGTGGTCGTACTCATGTATTAAAAGGGACTGCTGTAGTTACCGTTGGTAAGATTGTTGGTTTCCAAGAAGGTATTATCGATATGTCTGGTCCAGGTGCTGATTATACACCATTCTCAAAATTACTAAATATTTGTGTCGTTATTGAGCCTAAGGAAGGGCTTAAACAACATGATTATGAAACAAGTGCCCGCTTAGCAGGCTTAAAAGTTGCTTCTTTTATCGGTCAAGTCGCAAAAGATATTGAACCTGATGAAGTCCTAACATATGAAACAAAACCAATTACAGAGCAATTAGCTGAATATCCAGATTTACCAAAAGTTGGTTATGTCTACATGTTACAAACCCAAGGATTGTTACATGATACTTATGTCTATGGTGTTGATGCTAAACAAATTATACCAACTTTGATTTATCCAACTGAAATAATGGATGGTGCAATTGTAAGTGGAAACTGTGTATCAGCATGTGATAAAAATACGACTTACCATCATTTAAATAATCCTATCATTGAAGAGTTGTATAAACATCATGGCGTTGATCTGAACTTTATTGGTGTTATTATTACCAATGAAAACGTCTATCTAGCGGATAAAGAAAGATCTTCAAATTATACTGCAAAACTAGCTAAGTATTTAGGTTTAGATGGAGTAATAATCTCCCAAGAAGGATTTGGTAATCCCGATACAGATTTAATTATGAACTGTAAGAAAATTGAACTAAATGGTATTAAAACTGTTATCGTAACTGATGAGTACGCAGGCCGTGATGGATTAAGTCAATCTTTAGCTGATGCTGATCCACTTGCGACCGCAGTAGTTACGGGTGGTAATGCGAATGAAGTAATTGTTTTACCACCGATGGATGAAGTTATTGGTACTTACGATTATGTAAACACCATCGCTGGTGGTTATGATGGATCATTAAAACCTGATGGATCCATTGAAGTTGAAATCCAAGCGATTACAGGCGCAACCAATGAATTAGGATATAATAGATTAAGTGCGAAAACAATTTAAAGGAGGAAAAACATGAGCATCTTTGAAAACAAAAAGTATATTCTCATTGGTGACCGGGATGGCATTCCTGGTGAAACTTTGCGTGCAGTAGTTGAGCACATTCCTGGTAGCGAAGTTATCTTTGCGACTACTGAGTGTTTTGTCTGAACGGCCGCAGGGGCTATGGATTTAGAAAATCAAAAACGGATTAAAGAACTAACGGAAACCTATGGTCCTGAAAATATTATCGTCGTTTTAGGTGCTGGTGAAGCTGAAATTAGCGGTCTCGCAGCTGAAACAGTTACACTAGGCGATCCCACTTATGCTGGTTGTTTAACGGGTGTAAGTTTAGGATTAGGTGTCTATCATGCGGTTGAACCAATCTTTAAAGCTGCTTGCCCACAAGATGTCTATGAAGAGCACCTTGGAATGATGGAAATGATTCTAGATATCGATGGTATTTCCAATGAAGTTAGTTCAATCCGTGAACAATACTCACAATACAATAAATAGTTTGATTTTCTAATCCATAGAAAAAGGCTCAGGTTGAGCCTTTTAAGAAAGAAAAAGAATAGAAGAGAAGGGATAGTATGGCATATAGAGTAGTTCATTACATTAATCAGTTCTTTGCCAATATTGGTGGCGAAGAGATGGCCCATATAACCCCAGAAGTACGTACGGGCGCACTTGGTCCAGGTTTGGGGCTCATGCGTGAATTTCAAGGTGAAGTAGAAATCGTCGCAACCGTCATCTGTGGTGATTCCTACTTTAATGAAAATCCTGAAGCAGCCATTAAAACTATTATTGAGTTAATTAAACCTTTTAATATTGATGGTTTTATCGCTGGTCCGGCATTTAATGCTGGTCGATATGGTACAGCATGTGGTGCAATCTGCAAAGCCGTTCAAGATGAACTAAAAATTCCAGCGATTACTGGTATGTATATTGAAAATCCTGGTGTAGATCTCTATCGTAAAGACATCTACATCATTGAAACCGCAAATGCAGCTACAGGTATGCGCAAAGCCTTACCTCTTATGGCTAATCTTATGAAGAAATTACTAAGAGGGGAAGAAATACTTGATCCTGAAATTGAAGGATATATACCTAAAGGAAAACGCAAGAATTATTTTGCGGAAGAAATCGGAGCAACACGTGCGGTCAATATGCTACTTAAGAAATTAAAAGGTGAAGAGTATAAAACGGAATATCCGATGCCTGAATTTGACCGTGTTCCACCAGGAAAAGCTATTAAGGATTTAAGTAAAGCACGAATTGCATTAGTAACATCTGGTGGAATTGTACCGAAAGGTAATCCAGATCATATTGAAAGTTCATCTGCTTCTAAGTTTGGTGTTTACAATATTAGTGGCATAGAGTATTTAACAAATGATAAGTATCAAACTGCTCATGGTGGTTATGACCCCGTTTATGCGAATGAAGACCCTAATCGAGTCCTACCCCTTGATGCCTTACGTGACTTAGAAAAAGAAGGTGTGATTGGTTCTATACACCCATATTTCTATACCACAGTCGGTAATGGTACCGCTGTTAAAAGCGCTAAAGCATTCTCTGAACAAATTGCCGAACGCTTACGACAAGATGGTGTAGACGCTGTCATCTTAACTAGCACCTGAGGTACCTGTACTCGTTGCGGTGCAACGATGGTAAAAGGTATTGAAGCTACAGGTATTCCAGTAGTACATATATGTACGATTGTACCTATATCCAAAACAGTTGGGGCAAATCGAATTGTACCTGCTGTAGCGATTCCCCATCCATTAGGAAATCCTAAATTAACAAAAGAAGAAGAATACAAACTAAGAAGAAGAATCGTTGAAAAAGCCTTAAAGGCGCTAACAACTGAAATTACTGAACAAACAGTATTTGAATAAAAGGGGTGTCACAACACCCCTTTTTATGGGAGGTTAAAAATATGGCAAAAGCGGTTTTGAAAGGTGCAAGTTATGCTTTAATACATGTGCCTAATTTACTTGAACACATGGGAACGACACAAACAACATCAAGTCCTGATAGTGATTATATTAAGAATCTCAAAAATCATTTACGTACCTATGAACAAGTTATTAATTATCTGCCTAATCAAGTTTATATTGGCAATTTACATCCTGATGTTTTACGTGATTACCCAAGACCATTTTGTTCTGTTGATTATCGAGATGGTAAAAGATTTGGTCCTTTTGGGGAAATTATGACTGAAAACGAGTTTTACTTATTTATTAAACTGGCTGATAGTTTTAATCTTGTAATGTTAGAAGAAGAATTTTTAAATGAAACATTAAATGAATATAAAAAGCATCCATTATGTAAAGAAGAAGAAATAAAACTTCTAGAAGGCAAAGGAGTTAAGTTAGCCTTAATCGAAGATGCTCTTAAAGATGGAGCGCAAGGATTATACTATCAAAGCAAGTTAGTTGGTTGTGTAAAAAAAGCCCATGATATTGATATTAACTTATCTAGTCATGTGATGTGTGAGAATCTTGTGGCCAAAGCAAGTGCTGCTTTAGCGATTAAGCACTTGTTAGCCCAAGGAGTAGGTGACGCAAGCCACATCAATTATGTCATTGAATGTAGTGAAGAAGCGTGTGGCGATATGAACCAACGTGGTGGTGGTAACTTTGCGAAATCCATCGCAGAAATGACTGGTTTAGTAAATGCAGGTGGATGTGACGTTCGTGCTTTCTGTGCTGGACCAACACATGCTTTGATTCACGCTGCAAGTCTCGTGGAAGCTGGCGTTTATGACAATGTCTTAGTTGTTGCGGGTGGTGCGACCGCTAAACTAGGGATGAATGGTCGCGACCACATGAAGAAAGGGTATCCACTCTTAGAAGATGTATTAGGTACTTTTGCGATACTTGTTTCTAAGAATGATGGGAAATCTCCTGTTATCCGTACTGATATTGTAGGAACCCATCATGTAAGTGCAGGTAGTAGTCCCCAATTAGTTATGAAAGTCTTAATTGAAGAACCATTAAAACGCAATAATTTAAAAATTACTGATGTTGATAAATACTCAGTGGAAATGCAAAATCCTGATATCACTACTCTTGCAGGTGCTGGTGACGTCCCATTAGCCAACTACAAAATGATTGCGGCTCTAGCTGCCCTCAATGGTGAAATCAGTAAAGAAGATATCATGAAGTTTACTGATGAACATGGTATGGTAGGTTGGGCACCTACCCAAGGACACATACCATCTGGTGTTCCTTATTGTGGTCATATGTTAAAAGAATTAACGACTGACACCAACATCAATCGCGTCATGCTAGTAGGGAAAGGGTCGCTTTTCTTAGCGCGAATGACTAACCTCTTTGACGGTATAAGTGTAGTAATTGAACGTAACAAAGGTCAAGAAGAAACAAAAGGAATTATTAAAGCAGAAATTAAGCAACTCATCGCGGAATCCCTAAAAGAGTTTGCGATTTCACTTCAAGCAAAGTGGGGGCAAAAATGAACACTGATATTAAAACCTTAATTAGTGAGACCTTTCTCGAAATCGCAAATGCGATTGAAAGTGGTCGGTTTGTTGAACGCCTTAAAATTGGTTTAACTACTTTAGGTAGTGAATTAGGTGTTGAAGAAGTTATTAAAGGTGGAGTTGCGGCTAGTAAGACAGGATTGTTTGATGTTGTATTAATTGGACCAAAATGCGATACTGATTTAGAAGTAATTGAAGCTAACGACGAAAGAGAAACCCATCAAGTTATGAATAAATTACTTGATGAAGGTTATCTAAAAGCATGTGTAACCATGCATTATCCTTTTCCCATTGGTGTGGCCACTGTTGGAAGAGTAATAACTCCTGCTAAAGGAAAAGAATTAATTTTGGCTACAACTACAGGTACAAGTGACACTAATCGGACTATAGCGATGGTAAAAAATGCGATTTATGGCATTATTACCGCAAAAGCTTTAGGTATCAGTAATCCTACAGTTGGTATTTTAAATGTTGAAAATGCACCTAGTGTAGAAAGATTTTTGCATAAGCTTCATGAAAATGGTTATAAAATCAATTTTGGTGAAAGTATTCGTCATGATAAAGGCTCCCTCATGCGTGGTAATGATTTAATTAATCCTAATTGTGATGTGATGGTAACAGATACTTTAACTGGTAATATTTTGATGAAACTTTTCTCTAGTTATAATACAGGTGGAAATTACGAAGTATTAGGATATGGTTATGGACCTGGTATTGGTTTTGACCAAGATAGAATTATTAATATTATATCTCGCGCATCCGGGGCACCTGTAATAAAGAATGCCTTAATCTATGCTTATGAAGTTATTAAGGGCAACATTAAAGGTATCATAAAAGCAGAATATGATAAACTCCAAAAAGCTAACCTTGATGCATTGATAGAAGAACTTAAGCAAAACACCAATACTAATACTAGTACTACGACGAAAGTAAGACCAGCGAAAGAAACTGTCTCAGAAGAAATCTTGGGAGTGGAAATATTTGAACTAGATAATGCGGTTAATATCTTAATGGATAATGGTATCTATGCTGAAAGCGGCATGGGTTGTACTGGCCCAGTAGTCTTAGTGTCACCAAATCATAAAGAAAAAGCTATTGGTATCCTCAAAATGCATAAATATTTATAGGTCTTAAGGACATCCTTAAGACCTTTTTAAATATTATCAAAATGTATTAAGACCCTTGAATTAAACTAATTAGATTCAAGAAAAGAGGAAATAGTGTGGTTTTAATTAGGGTAATAATAAAATTAAAATAGTAGTAATGATAATAACTATCCTTTTAGCTTTAGTTTCGATAGTGATTACAAGGATGAAGAGTTTAAGGAAATAAAGAATGCATTAAGTGTCTTTTAATTACTTATACTAAAAAAACGTAAGGTTAATTAAAGGATAATTATCTTAGTTACTTATTCGAATAATTGAAAATTAAACCAGCGCAACTTTTCATCAATAGGATTTTTAAACTTTTGATAATTTTTGATTTGATTACGCTGTAACTCTTCCGCAATTTTATAGGCTTCAGCGAAATATTTCTTATATTCTAGACTACGTATAACTTTAGTATTAGGCTTATATATTTTAGTTAATGCATCTATTATTCCAAATGAATCAACATGATTGTTATAACTGTATAAATAGTTATGTCTCCATACTCCAGTATGAAGGTTTATTTTATATTGGGAAAGGAAAAGATAACCGTAACGAGCGATAAATCTAATCGCATTTATTATAAAATCAACATCTTCATCAGTCATCAAGTAATGGAAGTTAACTCTGACAAAGCCTGGTCGTAGCGCACCTATTATATCAACACGATTTTCAATTAGTTTCGAAGTTCCTTGATCAATTTGTAGTAATCGATGTGCATATGGACCCGCACAAGCACATCCAGCTCGGGATTGGATACCAAACAAGTCGTTTAGTAAGCGACTAACGAATTTATGATGAAGTAGTTTATCTTGATATTTTATGTTAAATGATAAAATACTGATTCTTTTTTTATAGTCTTTTGGACCGTAAATAATCAAGTTTGGTTCATTACTTAAACTCTTTATGGCTTTATTGAGATACTCATCCTCAATTCCGATGATATTATTTATTCCAAAATAGTGCTTAAATTCAAAAGCAAGGGCTGCTTTAAGGATTTGAAGGATACCAGGTGTACCAGCATTTTCTCTAGCTTCCACATCATCAACAAACTTGTAACAATATGGACTAACAAATGATACTGTACCACCACCAGGAACAGTAGGAGGATAGAAAGGACTGTATAAATGTTTATTGATAACTAAAATCCCACAAGAACCAGGACCACCGATAAATTTATGTGGTGAAATAAAAACAGCATCAAAATAACATTCGTTATCTTTGTTCATATTTATTTCAACATAGGGTGAAGAGGCCGCAAAATCAAAAAAGACAAGTCCACCATGTTGATGCATTAGTCTTGCGACGCGGTATACATCAGTTTTTACTCCTGTGACATTAGAACATGCAGAAAAAGAGCCAATCTTAATACGTTCTTTATATTTAGGTGCTTTTAATTTGTTTTCAAGACCTTCATAATCAAATTCACCTTCATCATTGACCGCGATTTCTACAACTTCCGCAAGACTTTCTTTCCAAATCAAATAATTAGAATGATGTTCATAACCGCTAACGAATACTACCGGTCGATTATATTTGATATCTTTACATAGTTGTTCAATAATTACTTCATTATAACGACTATCGCAACATGAACTACTTTCTTCTAGTTGTAGTTGGCGTTTTAATCCAGGTGTAATGTATAAACCGAGAATTTCGCAAAGTTTTTTGATTGCCGCTGTTGAACCAGTACCTACAGGTATAATATAGTTATTATCATTGGCGTTAATTAGTTTTTTAATAGTAGTTTCCGCTTTTTTTATTAAGGCTGTCATTACTTCACCAGTAAAACTATCGGAAGTATGGGTATTACCATAGATTTCTTGAATACTTAATAAATAATTTTCTATAAAACGAAGTGTTCTACCACTAGCAGTGTAATCAGCATAGGTAATAAGTCTTTTGCCATAAGGTGACATAAAGAAGGTATTGTTTCCAATAATCTCTTCTCTTAATTTATCAATAACAAGATTCATACCATTTCCTCCGAAGGGATTGTTACTATAAATTACATAAAAAATTGGAAAAATATGACAATTATAAATAAAGTGGTAATATTTACATTTATTTAAGTTGATGAAATAGTAAAAACTATAAATAAGGAGGAATGGATATGGATCATAACAAACATACATATTATTACGATAATAATGAGATTAAAAATCCTAATAAAAAAAGTGAAGATTGGAATGAAATCGCCAGCGAAAGTGCTTATAAGTATCGAAACGAAGGTGAGTCAGTTTATAATGAAAACTATATGAAGAAAATAAAAGAAAATGTTGAAGAGTTTGCAGAAGAAGCATTAGATGAAAGCAAAGCAGTAATCAACAAAACTAAATTAAAAAGTGAATCATTCAAAGATAAACTTGAAGAGTTTGCGTCTGATTGTGCTGATACAATTAAAAAAGTAGGGAAGAACATCGCTGAAGTAAGTAGAAATGTACTTGAAAAGACGAAAGAAAAGATTAGTGAATTAACAAAGAAAAACAACAATAATGATAACATGTAAAAAGGGTCAGTTAGCTGACCCCTTTATCGTAATCAATGAGTGTTTTTATAATTGATTCTAAGGCTATTTTTAATTCCTCTAATTTCATAGTAAAATGATTGGGTTTATTTTGTGTATCTAGATAAGGTATATGAATAAAACCACCAATCATTTCGGTATTATGTATAACATGCATTAAATAATAAAAAACATGATTACATACATAGCTACCAGCAGATAATGAAATAGATACAGGAATATTATTTTCTATAAGCTTATCATAAATCAATTTTAATGGTAGTTTAGCGAAATAGGCTACTGGACCATCAGGGATGATTAGTTCATCATTTGGTTGATTACCACGATTATCTGGTATACGCGCATCATTAAGATTAAGTGCAACTCTTTCGAGTCTAATACTATTACTTCCTCCCGCTTGTCCGAAACAAAGGACAATCTTAGGTTTATATTCTTTAAGGTACTTTAATAGTATTTCACTCGATTCATAAAATATTGTAGGTAATAACTTACTGATGATATGATAATCATCTATTATCATGTCATTAAATACTTTAACTAACTCCCATGATGGATTAATTGATTCACCGTCAAAAGGCTCAAAACCTGTTAATAGAATTGTTTTCATTATCATCACCTAATTTTATTAGAATAGGGAACTTATATTTATTATATGTCTAATACTACTTAACATCAACAGTTATTAACAGATATAATAGTAATACACATTACACAGTTTGTCATATGATTAATTTTTCTTTTCTAAGAATTTAGACTAGACAAGTTAGGGAAAATCTGATATTATATTTCATGGTCACGCCGGTATAACACAAAGGCAGTGTACTTCCATGGTAAGGAAGAGGTTGACGGTTCGAGTCCGTCTACCGGCACCAT
>Ga0134097_1000937_pt1 | contig 24690 bp, 15 predicted proteins | sample 8_3taG_FD_94450 | JGI IMG/M metagenome (GOLD analysis project Ga0134097, IMG submission 94450) | Switchgrass degrading microbial communities from high solid loading bioreactors in New Hampshire, USA - 8_30_10_142_A2 metaG | ecosystem: Engineered > Bioreactor > Semi-continuous > Anaerobic >... | reverse complement strand
CATGAAAGCGGCGGCCTGTTCCTGGGTGATGAAGCCATCGAGGGTGTAGGACGCCGGGAAGGAGCCGTACTGCTCGAAGTAGCTCGGGAAGTCCTCGTCCGTCACAGCATAGGGGATCGGCACATACAGCGAGTTGCCGAACGGCCCCTCAAGCTGGCTCTCGTCCACGGTGTTGCCGCAGAGGATTTCCATGGCGACGCGGACACCATCAGCCGCCACACCGGGCGGGTTGACCACGCCGATGGAGGTGAACTCAGGATGCTCGGCCAGGACTTCGTTCCACAGTTGCAGGTAGCCGGCACGCGCTTCACCGACGACGATCGGCCACTCGGCGGGGTTGGCGGTGCGGATGGCGGTCAGCACACCGAACGCCATGCCGTCCTGCGTCCAGACGCCGTCGATGTTGGGCAGGCTCGCCAGGAAGTCGCTCATGACCTGCTGGCCGGTCGCCTGGTCCCAACCACCGCTCTCACGTCCGACGATGTTGATGCCGGGGTACTGCTCGAAGACTTCCATCGCGCCAGCCATACGCGCTTCGTTGGCCGGATGCCCGACAAAGCCCTCGATGATCACGATGTCGCCTTCGCCACCGAGCTTGTCGGCCAGCCACTGGGCGCTGATGCGAGCCCACTCAGTCTGGTCGATGACCACGTTGTAGACGCCTTCCGCGCCGATCTCCTGGTCAATGGCGATCACCACAATGCCCTGGGCAGCCGCTTCTTCCAGGTCGAAGTTCAGCCCCGCCACATCACCCGGGTTGATGATGATGGCATCCACCCCGGCGTTGACCAGGTTCTGGATCTGCTGCTGCTGACCGGCCACGTCCGTGTCGGCGCTCTCCACGACCAGGTTCACCTCGATACCCGCGGCGTTGAACTCCGCCACCGCGTTCTCGAAGTTCTGGATCATCTGCGTGCGCCACTCGCTGCCCACAAAGCTGTTCGACACCCCGATCGTGAACGGCCCCTCGCATTCCTGCTGGGCGGCGACGGGCTGGGCGGCCAGGCCGCCGAAGACAAACACCGACGAGAAGACTATTGCAAAGACCGTTAACAGGTGAATTCCACGCATAATCTGCTCTCCTTTAGTTTCTGGGTTTCTGTGCTACTGACAAAACACCAGCTTTGAACCTGCGTATGGTCGCCGTGCACTCTCCTTTTGCTGTTACAGGCTTCCGACGAAAATATGCTCCAGCGCCAGCGCCACCGCGCCGGTGACACCGGCATCTTCCCCCATGGGCGAATAGTCGATCCGCAGGTGTTGTGTGGACAGCGGTAGGGAACGGGATAGCACGCCCCGCCGGATCGTCGCCAGGAACTGCGTGCCAATCTGAGCCACGCCGCCGCCGATCAGAATCAGGCTGGGGTTGAAGAAATTTACGACGCCTGCCAGCACGCCGCCGATCAGCGTCCCGCTGGTCATGATCAGCTCCATCGCGGTCTGATCGCCCGCGGAGGCCGCCGCGCCGACGTGCTCCGCGGTGAGGGGGCTCACTCCAGAGGCGAGGTATTGCGCGAGGATCGGGCTGCGACCGCTTTGCGCGGCGTCCATGGCCTGCCGGGCGAGCGCACTGCCTGACGCCATCGCCTCGAGGCAGCCGATGTTTCCGCAGTGGCAGACCGGGCCGTTGCGATCTGCCTGGATGTGGCCGATGTCCCCGGCGCTTCCGGTGCTGCCACGGTAGATCTCGCCGCCGACCACGATCCCGGCGCCGATGCCGGTTCCGACCTTGACGAAGACGAAATGATCGACGCCCTTTCCGGCTCCGGCGCGAAGCTCGCCCAGCGCCATGATGTTCACGTCGTTGTCGACGACGACGGTGGTGTGCGGGAATGTTTCCTGGATTTTAGGCCGGATCGGATAGCGTTCCCATCCCGGCATGATGGGCGGAACGTTCAACGTGCCGTTGGCGAAATCGACCGGCCCCGGCACGCCGATCCCGATCGAGCGCAGCGCCTCGCCGGACCCCGGCACGCGGGCGATCAGGCTCTGCGCGATCTCGACCACTCGCCCCAGCACCGGCTCTGGCCCGTCGCGCACGTCGATTGGCTCGTTGTGGCGCGCCAGCACGTCGCCACGGAAGTTCGCCAGCGCGATATCGACGCTGGTTGCGCCCATATCCACGCCGAGCACCGTCGCAAAATCCGGGTTGAAGTCGAGGAACCGGGCGCGGCGCCCGCCGGTGGCGCGCCCGCCAGCAATCTCCTGCAGAATGCCGCGATCGATCAGGTCTTTGACCAGACCGGTGACGGTCGCGCGCGACATGCCAAGCTGCTGCGCGAGGTCCCCGCGCGACATCACACCCCGAGCGCGCATCAGCCGCACCACGCGATAGTGCTGCTCGGGCAGCGCCTCGCTGAAATGGTGGATCGCTTGCTGCGGTGGGCTGTGGGTGTTCATCGCTGCGCCGCTAATACTATGAAACGCTTTAATACATGCAAGAACTTTTCGCGAGTCGATCAGCTTTGAACATAATTGTACACACTTTTGTGCGTTTTTGAAAAAAGTTCGCGTATTTCAGCGAAAAAAGTCCGCTCCCTGCGAGCGGACTTCCGCAGTGTAGATGCGAATGTGCGGGGCTATCGCTCGAGGACGAACGTCCCGGCGCTGGCGTCCGCTTCGGAAAGCGCCTCGACTGCCAGCGTGCCGTCGCGCGCTACGAGCCACGCGCCCGGCGCGCCGTAGGACTCAAGCTGCACACCTTCCCCGCCCGGCGCGGCGGTGATCCGCCACGTTGCGCCGGCGGCGAATGTCTCCGAGTCGTCATCCGTTTCCAGCATGACCTGTCCCTCACGCACGCGCAGGTAGCTGCCGGGGCGATCGGCTGCTTCAAGCGACGATGCGCTTTCGTCCGCCAGACCGGGCATCACGCGGAACAGCGTGCGCTGGACTGGCGTCTCGCCATCGCTCAGGATCGCCTGCTTGCCGTCATGCGCGAGGTAAGCGCCATCCTCGCTCGCCACCCGGAAGCGCACCGGCAGCGGACCGTCTGGCAGCGGAATGCCAAAGTTCGGCGTGCCGTCCGCGTTCCAGTACAGCTTCTGGACGCGTGCGTGCCGGTTCGGGTCGTAGAGCGGATCGCCCTCGATCTCTTCGTAGTTGCGCGCGTGATAGACCAGCAGGTCGTCGCCCTCAGGCGAGACGGTGAACGAGTTGTGACCGGGGCCGTACTGCCCGGTCGTGGCGTTGGTGAAGAAGACCGGCTCCCGCGCTTTCGTCCACGAGTCCGGATCGAGCAGGTCGCTGTCTTCGTCGGCGGTCAGCAGGCCCATCGCGTAGTTCGAGTCGGTCGCGCTGCCCGAATAGGTGATAAAGATGCGTCCGTTTCGCTTGAGGACGGCCGGGCCCTCGTTCACCCAGAAGCCGATGCGCTCCCAGCCGTAGGTGGGGCGCGTTAGCTCCACCTGTGGCTCGATGATCGTCCACGGGTTGCTCATCGCGGCGATGTAGAGGTTGCTGTTGCCGCGAACTCGAAAATCGCGCTGCGCCCACACAAGATAGCGTGTTCCGTTGTGCTCGAAGGTCGTCGCGTCGAGCGAGAAGGACTCCCACTCGGTTTTGATCTGGCCCTTTTCTTCCCAGGTGCCTTCGAGCGGGTTTTCGGCGGCATTTTCCAGTACGTACATGCGGTGATCGAACGGCGCATCGGTGCGCGCGGCGGCGAAGTAGATGTACCACTTGCCGTCGATGAAGTGAATCTCCGGCGCCCAGATGTGCATGCTCATGAAGCCGTAATCGCGCTTGTGCCAGATGTCCACCGGTTCGGCCGTGGCGAGCCCGGCGATGGTCGGGGCGCGGCGTAGCTCGATCCGGTCGTAGGCCGGGACAGAGGCCGTGAAGTAGTAGTACCCGTCGGTGTGCCGGTAAATCCAGGGATCGGCTCGCTGGGGGATGAGCGGATTCACGATGTCTTCCAGTCCGATCGAGCCTTGCGCGAGAGCCAGGGGATGCGATTGAGTCATGGTCATCACCGCCAGAAGGATGAGTAAGCTGAAGAGGTGCCACTTCCGCAGCCGTGCGCCGGTGCAGTGCATATTGTTTTACTCGCTTCCCATATCGACTGTCGGCCACCCGTCCTCGTCCCAGATGATCGGCAGAATCCGCAGGGTGGGGATGCCGACGCGCCGCGCGTCATAGGCGTGGCACACGAGATAGTCTTGATCGCCGTCTTGCAGGATGGCGTTATGGCCGGGTCCGCGCCAGCGATCCGTCGCAAACGTGACCTGCGTGCCCCCGTCTTCGAGCATTGGCGCGCCGTCGCGATCGACGTATGGCCCGGTCACGTCTTCCGAGCGGCCGACCATCACGCGGTAGGTGCTGGTCACGCCGCGACAGCACTGGTCGAACGACACGAACAGATAGTAGAAGCCGCCTTTTCGGATGATGAACGGCGCTTCGACCGCGCGCGGGTGCTCCGCCCGGCTGGCAAGCGAATACAGCGTGTCGTCCTCGGCGGACGGCTTGCCGGTTTCGGGATCGAGGCGGCGCATTTTGATGCCGCTCCAGTGGCTCCCGTACGACAGCCAGGGGATGCCCTCGTCGTCCAGCACGACGTTCGGGTCGATCGCGTTGTGATCTCTGCTAGTGTGCGTCTCGACCACCAGCCCCTCGTCGACCCACTCGTAGTCCGGGCTGTCGCGGTTGAGCGTGACGTTCGTCGCCAGCCCGATCACCGAGCGGTTGCTGCCGAACGTCGACACTGAGTAGTAAAGGTGATAGCGGCCGTTGAAGTACGAAATGTCGGGCGCCCAGATCGAGTCTGCGCGGGGGATCGCTTCGCGCGCCCACGGCGGCAGCCCTCGGAACGTGTTGCCAATCAGCTCCCACTCGACCAGGTCCTTCGAGGTGCGGATCGGGATCCACGCCCCGGTGCAGAACAGGTAGTAAGTGTCGTCTTCCTTGATGATGCACGGATCGTGCACCGGGCTGATGTTTCCGGTCAGTTCCATGTCTTCCTGTGCCAGAGCGCGGCGCAGCAGCCGCCGGTCGGAGAGCGCCAGCGCGCTGCCCACGATCAGCGCCTGCTGCAAAAAGCGACGTCGATCAAGTTTCATTTCACCCCCGTCCCGGTCAGCGAAATGCCCCGCAGAAGCTGGTTTTTCGCCAGCAGGAACAGCACGATCACCGGCACGGTCGCAATGACATACGATGCCATGATCGTCCCGGCCCCGAAGATGGCGTGGTAGGCTGTGCGCACCTCGAACAGCGACAACGTCAGCGGGTAGATGTCGCGATCGCGGATCACGATCAGCGGCCACATGAAGTCGTTCCACGAGTTCAGAAACGTGATCAGGCCGACGGAAACCAGCGCGGGCCGGATCTGCGGCACGACGATGTACAGGAACGTCTGGAACATGTTGCAGCCGTCCAGGCGCGAGGCTTCTTCCAGCTCCACCGGAACGGCCAGCATAAACTGGCGCAGCACAAACAGCGCAAAGGCCGGGCCGATCCCAGGCAGAATCACCGACCACAGCGTATTGAGCATGCCCGCTTTGTCTAGGATCAAATAGACCGGGATCAGGAACATCTGCACCGGCAGCGCGAGCGTCAGCACCAGCAGCCAGAACAGCACGTTGCGCCCTTTGAACTTCAGGCGCGCGAAGGCGTACGCCGCGGGCGTGGATGTCGCCAGCACTCCGGCGACCATCGCCGTGCTCACCAGCATGCTGACGCCGAACGATCGCACGATGTTCACGCCCCGATCTGGGTTAAACAGGATCGTCTCGTAGTTCTCAAGCGTCGGGTTCTTGGGGATCCATGTGACCGGGTACGTCGCGGCATCGGCGTTCGGCTTGAACGACGTGGACAGCATCCACAGCACGGGCGCGAACCACAGCAGCGAGAACACAAATACCGCGATGGGGAAGACCGCCTTGCGGGCCTGCCGTCCCACTTTCCCGGTCGAGATTTGCGGCATGGCGCGCAGGGACTTGGTTGCCAGGTCTGTGTGAGTCATGTGTCCGCCTGCCTTCTCATGCCTCGCCAGTTCAGGTAGGTGTAAATCGCGACGAATACAAACATCATCGCGAACATCAGCCAGCTAATCGCCGCCGCCTTCCCGATGCGAAAGTCGCGGAAGCCGCTGTCGTAGAGATACAGCGTCAGAGTGCGGGTGCGCCCCATTGGGCCGCCGTTGGTGAGAATGTACGCCTGGTCGAACATCTTGAACGAGCCGATGAACGCCAAGGCGCCCACCAGCACCAGCTTGTCACGCAGCAGCGGCAGCGTGATAAAGCGGAAGCGCGACAGGCGCGACGCGCCGTCGACTTCGGCCGCTTCGTATAGCTCGCTCGGGATGTCTTGTAGCCCGGCCAGCAGCAGGATCGTGTTGAAGCCCGAGGTCCACCAGACCGTGATGAGCGACAGCGTCCACATCGCCTTGCCGGGGTCCGACAGCCACGCTTGCTTCGCCAACCCCAGCGCATCCAGGTAATAGTTGATCATGCCGGACTGCGTTTCGAGCATCCAGCCCCACATCCACAGAATGGGGACGGATGGCAGAAACGAGATCGACACGAACGCGACAAACGCCCACGTCCGGCCGCGGAAGGGCCGGTTCAGAATGAGCGCGAAAATCAGCGGGACGATGATCAACAGCGGGACGGTTTCAGCGACAAACGTCACGGTGTTTTTCGCCGTGACGGTGAAGCGGTTGTCGTCGTAAAGAAGCTGTTTATAGTTTTTCAGCCCAACCCATTCCGGGTCGGTGAAAAGGTCCCATTCAACGAAGCTGAGGTAAAAACCATAGATCAGCGGGGCGAGGATGAACACGGAGAAAAACGCCAGGTAAGGCAGGATGAACATGTACGCCTTCAAATTGGCGCTTAGCCCTCGCCTCAATACCCCAGTCTGGGCAGCCATGCGTACCATCCTTTGACCGAGGGCTGCCGGGCAGGAATCGGATCCCGTCCGGCAGCCCTGCGGTGCAAAACTCAATTAGCGTTAGTCGGCGTACTCTTCGATGAGATACTGGATTTCCTCGGCGGCGCCCATGATGGCTTCCTCAGCCGAGATGGTGCCCAGCAGCGCGCCGTCGAAGTATTCAAGCAGAATCTGCTCGGCCTCGGGCCAGTACTCGACCGGCGGGACCATCTGCAGATATTCTGCCGCGCCCTCGCCGAAGATCGTCTGCGCTTCCAGCGCCCGGTGCGCTTCGCTCTCCAGCACCGAGTAGCGCGGTGCATACGCGCCCGCCGCAGCGAGGTCCGCCGTGTGATCGGCCAGCCACGCGCCGAAGACCAGGCCCGCCTGATGCTGCTCCTCTGGGACATTCACCGGGAAGGTCATCGTGTGGACCGAACCCCAGGCCGCCGCGTTGCCGTCCCACGTGGGCAGGTTCGCGACTTCCCAGTTCAGCTCCGGCAGCGAATCGAAGAAGCCGATCATCCAGGGGCCGTTCAGGTGCATCGAAAGCTGTCCAGCGCCGAACGCCTGCTCGCCGTCCGCCGGCTCGGCCGGGCAGACCTGGTACTCGCGGATCAGGTCGACGAAGAACTGGAGCGCCGCGACGCCTTCCTCGCTGTCAAACGCGACTTCGGTCAGGTCCTCGTTCAGCAGGCTGCCGCCCATGCCCCACAGCACCGAGTACCACTGCCACAGCACGCGGAACGGCCATCCGCCGAAGCAGTAGTAGCCCCACTGATCGATCGCGCCGTCGCCGTCGGTGTCCTGCGTCAGCGCCTGGGCATACTCTACAAACTCATCCCAGGTTTGGGGCGGGCCTTCGAGCCCGGCCGCTTCAAAGTGATCGGCGTTGTAGTACAGCGCCGCGTGGAAACCGGCCAGCGGCACGGCGTAGATGCGGTCGTTCGCCATCGCGCCGTTGATGGTCGAGGGCACGAAGTCGTCAAGGTCCGCGTGGAAGGTGGACTCGAATTCCTCAACGGTAAACGAGGTGATGAAGTCGCTCTCGATGAAGCGCGGGAGCTTGTCGATTTCCAGCATGGCGACCGCGGGCGCGTTGCCAGAGCGAATAGCCAGCGTCAGGCGCGCGTTGTAGTCGGCGCCGCCTTCTTCGACCAGGAAGTTCACGCGGATGTCTGACTGTTCTTCGTTGAACTGGTTGACGAGCTCTGCGTAGTAGGCCCCGTCGGGACCGGTGAGGTAGGTGAGGAAGTCGATTTCAACCGGACCTTGCGCCTGCGCGACCGGTGCGAGCAGCACCGCTACGATCAATGTGAAGACAACAAGAAGTTTTCTCATGTGCCTGTCCTCTCATGTCTAAGCACGCTCGAAGGAATGCTTAAGTGAGCCGCGAGTCCGAACCCGGTGTGACCTCCTTTCCGCCAGGCAGGGTGAAGTCGAGAGTGGAGATGTGATACGAAGTGGGAACTGTCCGAGTCATGCCGCGCATTCCGCTATGGTTCCTCGGGACAAAAAAGAAAACAGTCAATGAAATCGTATTCTCTTAATCGTATTCTATGATTGTTCTGAATCCGTGTCAACAGCCCTGCTCGCGTCTCGCTTGCGCTGGGACCGTAGCGAGAAGCGGAATCTGCCGGGCGGGGCGCTGCTCGTTGCGTTTTGTACAAACATCTGCCTATAATAAGACTTGAGTTACCCTGTTACGGGCGCTCATTTGTCGTGGTCTATTGCGATTTGTTGCTTCAATTGCCGTTTCACGAGATTTGATCACCGGGCTTTCGGGCGGCGCGGCTCGAAGCTTGCTGGCTCAGGGGTCGCCTGAGCGGTCTTCCGGACACTGACATGACATTTTGTAGACTGCACCAGAAGGAATCGGGGCAAATCCTATGGCGCATCTGTCGCCCGTGCTAGAGATTCGCGGCGTTTCAAAGCGATTTGATGCTACTCAGGCGCTGGACAACGTCTCCCTCACGCTCTATCCGGGTCAGGTCCACGCCCTGCTCGGGGAGAACGGCGCCGGAAAATCCACCCTGATCAAGATCATGACCGGCATCCACCAGCCAGACGAAGGCGAAATCCTGCTCGAAGGGCGGCCGATCCATATCGCCAACGCTGCCCAGGCGCAGCTTCACGGGATCGCCGCGATCTACCAGGAGCCGATGATCTTCCCCGACCTGAACGGCGCGGAAAATATCTTCATCAGCCACCAGCAGCGCGGCGCGGTCGTAAACTGGCGGCGGATGTATCGCGACGCCGAAGATATCCTGTCGCGGCTGGGCGTCTCGCTCGACGTGCGGAGCCAGGCGCGCGGGCTGACGCTCGCCGCACAGCAAACGGTTGAGATCGCGAAGGCGCTGTCGCTGAAGACACGCGTCCTGATCATGGACGAGCCGACCGCCTCGCTCTCTGTGCACGAGGTCCAGCAGCTTTTCCACCACATCCGCACGCTGCGCGACGAGGGCGTCGCGGTGCTGTTCATCAGCCACCGCCTCGAAGAGATCTTCGAGATCGCCGATCACGTCACCATTCTGCGTGACGGCAAGCTGATCTCGTCCGCGCCCACGTCCGAGGTGACCACCGAGAGCGCAATCCGCGACATGGTCGGGCGCGACATGGAGTCATTCTTCGTCAAAGACGACGTGCCGCGCGGGGACCGGCTGCTGTCGGTGCGGGGGCTGACACGTCATGGCGTGTTCTCGGACATCTCGTTCGACATCCATCACGGCGAGGTGCTGGGGTTTGCGGGGCTGGTGGGTTCTGGCCGGACGGACGTCGCGCTGGCGTTGTTCGGCGTCAACCCCGCGCACGAGGGCGAGATTATCTACGAGGGGCGGCGCGTGACCATCCACTCGCCGGACCAGGCGACGAAGCTCGGCATCGCCTACGTGCCGGAAGACCGCCGCGAGTTTGGCCTGGTGATGCCGATGGCGCTGTCCGCCAACATTTCGCTGCCGATGCTCGGCCGCTACCTCAACCGGCTCGGCATCGTCCGGCGGCGCGACGAGGATCGCGTCGCGGAAGCGTACCGCGAGCGGTTTTCGATCCGCACCCCGTCGGTTCGCGTGCCCGCGCGCAAACTGTCCGGCGGCAACCAGCAGAAGGTCGTGCTGAGCAAGTGGCTGAATACCGAGCCGCGCCTGCTGATCCTCGACGAGCCGACGCGCGGGATCGACGTTGGCGCCAAGGCCGAGGTGCATCACATTATCAACGAGCTAGCAAAGCAGGGGCTGGGTATTCTGCTTATCTCCAGCGATCTCCCCGAAGTGTTGGCGATGAGCGACCGCATTCTCGTCATGCGCGAGGGGCGGCAGATGGGTATCTTCACGCGCGAAGAAGCGACTCAGGAGGCGATCATGACGGCGGCGATGGGGCAAGCTGTGGCGGTGGAGGGCATGTGACATGACCTCGATCCGGCGCATCCTTCGCCCTGAGCAGATCCGCGAGCTGAGCCTGCTGCTGATCATCGTCGGCGTGGTGCTATTCTTCGGCAGCCAGATCGACAACTACTACACGCCGCGCACCTTCCAGCGCATTTCGTCGAGCGTCATGATCATCATGGTCGTGGCGGTGGGTGAGACGCTCGTCGTGCTGACGCGCAACATCGACCTGTCCGTTAGCTCGATTGTGGGCCTCACGGCGTACGTCGCGGGCCAGCAGATCTCGCAAAACAACGATATGTCGCCTGCGACGCTGATCGCGCTGGCGCTCGGGCTGGGTGCTGCGCTCGGACTCATCAACGGGCTGCTGGTCGCGTATGGCAACATCCCGGCGATCGTCGTGACACTCGGCACGCTGGCGATCTATCGCGGTGTGTTGGTGCAGTATGGGGGGTCGAAAAACATCCTGGTGCGCGACCTGCCCGACTGGCTGGTCGACCTGCCGCGCGTCAATCTGTTTACCATCGGGGAGTTCGAGATCCGGTTACTGTTCGCCGTGGCGCTGGCGATCGTGATCGTCTTCCAGCTTGTGCTGGTATATCTGGCATATGGCCGCCGCCTGTACGCGATTGGATCCAACCCGGACGCTGCGCAGATGGCCGGGCTCCCCACGCGGCGAACCGTTCTGCTGGCGTTTGTGCTGTGCGGTGCGCTGTCGGGCCTGGGCGGGTTCATGTACCTCGCGCGTATCGGGACGATCAGCTCCAACGCGGCGCAAGGGCTGCACATGCAGGTGATCGCGGCGGTGGTGGTGGGTGGAGTCAACATCTTCGGTGGCTCTGGCACGATGATCGGCATGATGCTCGGCGCCGTGCTGATGGGCATCCTCGAGCAGAGCCTGATCCGGATGCAGATCAACGAGTTCTGGAAAGACGCTTTCTTCGGCCTGTTTATTCTGCTCGCCGTGGCGACCGACGCCCTGCTGATGAACCGCGTCCGCGACCTGTGGGCGCGCAGCGCGGCGCAACTTCACCTAGCGCGCAGAACGGCCCCGCAAAAGGAGTAACCCGCCTTGCCACGCTTGCGAGACTGGAGAGAGCTGCTGCGCTGGGAGACGCTGCTGGCGGTGATCCTGCTGTTGGTGATCGCCGTGAACATCCAGATGTCGCCTCACTTTCTGGGCACGCGCAACCTCGTCAACCTGTTCCAGCTCTCGATTGAGAAGATCATCGTCGCGTTGATCATGACGTTCATCATCATTAACGGCGAGATCGACCTCTCCGTCGCGTCGGTGATGGGGCTGAGCGCCTGCCTGTTTGCGTGGCTGTACGAGCAGGGCACTCCGGCGGAAGTGGCGATCCTCGCGGCGCTGGCGGCCGGGATGCTGTGCGGCGCGTTTATGGGCTTCTGGATCGCGTATGCGAACCTGCCGTCGCTGGCAGTGACGCTGGCCGGGCTGATCCTCTATCGGGGGATGGCGCGCATCCTGCTCGAAGACCGCTCGGTCGGCCAGTTCCCGCACTGGTTCACCCGCCTGGGGCAAACCGACCAGTTTGGGCCGCTGTCGTTCGGGATCGTGCTGTTTGTCGTGCTGTTCGTCGTCGCGCTGATCGCGCTGCATTTCAGCGCATTCGGGCGGCACGTCTACGTGATCGGGAACAATCGCAGCGCGGCGCGTTACGCCGGGTTGAAGGTGCGGCGGACGAAGATGGCGTTGTTCGTGCTGTCTGGGTTGATCGCAGGGCTGTGCGGGCTGCTGCTCGCCGCGCGCCTGGGGACCGTCCGCGCCAACGCCGCCGAGGAATTCGAGCTGGACATTATCACGATGGTGCTGCTTGGCGGGGTGAGCATCTTCGGCGGAACGGGCACCATGATCGGCGTCGGGTTGTCGATTCTGGTGGTGCTCAATCTGCGGAATGGCATGTCGCTGGCGCACTATTCGGGCAACATACAGACGAGCGTCGTGGGCGCGCTGCTGATCGCGTCGGTCCTGCTGCCGAACCTGCTTCGGGACGCGCGACAGATGTGGTTGCGACGAGGGGCGAGGAGGCGGCCGCGACCGGTGGCCGGTGGACAAGAGGAGGAGGAATCGCGACAAACCGTAGATCCAAAACCCATCGCTCGTTCGTAAAGTTGGCTGCACAGGCCGCACAACTCAAGGAGGAAGTCGCATGGGTACGAAGAAAGTTCTGACCAGTCTGGTATTGATTGCGCTGCTGTTGGCCCCGGCGCTGTCGGTGATGGCGCAGGATGGCCCGGTGGAAGCCGAGCCAGGCCACGAACTGAACATGATTTTGTTGCCCAAGGACCCCGGCAACCCGGTCTTTGTCGAGGCGCACGAGGGCGCGATGGAAGCGCATGAAGAGCTTCAGAACCCCGGCGAGCTGATCTTCACCGGTCCGTCGCCCGAGAACGCGATCCCCGGCCAGATCGAGATCATCACCAGCGGCACGACCGAAGGCGTGGACGCGATCATGATCTCGGCCAACGCGTATGAGGAACTGGTTCCGGCGACCACCGCCGCGCGCGAAGCGGGCATCACGATCGTCACGTGGGACTCCCCGGTGCTGCCTGAAGGCGAAGATCTGTTCATCGCGCAGGTGGACTTCAGCGAAACGGGCGTCGTGATGGCCGATATGGCGCTTAACCTGCTCGGCGAGGAAGGCGGCCAATTTGCGATCCTCTCCGCCACGCCAGACGCCTCGAACCAGAACGCGTGGATCGAAGCGATGCAGGAAGCGCTGGCGAGCGATGAGAAATACGCCAACCTTGAGCTGGTCGACATCGTCTACGGCAACGACGTGCCGGAAGACAGTTACAACCAGGCGCTCGGCCTGGTGGACAGCCACCCCGACCTGCGGCTGATCATGGCGCCGACGACGGTCGGTATCGCGGCGGCGGCCAAGGCCCTGCAGGACGAAGGGCTGTGCGGCGAGGTCTTGCTCAGCGGCCTGGGTCTGCCCTCGGAGATGGAGTCGTTTGTCGAGGCCGGGTGCGCGCAGGAGTTTGCGCTGTGGAGCTTCCACGACCTCGGCTACCTGACCTACTACGTGTCGTACCTGTTGGCGTCCGGCCAGATCACCGGCGAGGTGGGTGAGTCGTTTGTCGCGGGCCGCATGGGCGAGTACACCATCGAGGAAGACCCGAACCGCGAAGGCGGCAAGCGCGTCCTGATGGGGCCGTTCAGCCTCTACAACGCTGATAATTTCGACGAGTGGGCTGGTGGCGCTGAGGAAGAAGAGGCCGCCGAGGGTGAAGACGAGGGTGTCGCGCTCGACGGCGATGCGCTGATCAACGAACGCTGCACCGTCTGCCACACGCGCGACCGGATCGACGCGCAGGACAAGGATGAGGCGGGCTGGACCGCGACGGTCGACATGATGATCAGCTTCGGCGCGCAGTTGAACGAAGAAGAGCGCGCCGCCGTGATCCAGTATCTGGTGGAGACGCACTAAGCGCTGTTTGACACCGAGTAACAAGGAACCCCGCAGACGCGAACGCCTGCGGGGTTTTTGCTTGCTCTAGCAAGCGGGCGCGCCGCGTTACTGCAGCGGACACGCCTCAGTCAGCAGCGCCGGGATGTCCGGCTGGCCGCTCACTTCGACCAGATTCGCGTTGTACAGGTGCCAGACGTCCGGCTCAGGGATCTCCGGCGGCTGCAGGTTGGAGCGACGCGCGATGAAGCAGCCGGCGTAGACCACCTCGGCGCCGTCGTGATGCTGCGCGATCAGCACGGTTGGGATGTCCACATACAGGCTCCCCGCCGCGCCGCTATAACGGGTCGGCGGCTCGACAATCACCTGGACGCTCGCCGTATCCGCAAAGCCGCTGGCGAATTCCTCGAACGGCTCGCGCGGCGTTTCCCAATAGCCATACGCGCGCTGATAGTCTTGCAGGTTGATCGCGTTGTAGTACGACGCCAGCAGGGCGACTGGGTTGGTCAGGTCCTCGAACGGCTCGCCTGGCTGCGCAGGGGGAACGGGCTGCTGGGGCGGTGTGGTCCCGCCGGTCCGCTGGAAGGTTAGCTGCCCGCCAAGGTACGCGATCACGAGCTGGTCGCCCGCCAGTTCGTACCGCTGGGCGAAGCGCAGCCCCTCAAGGTAAGCCTGCTCCTGCCGCATCAGCTCGTCATCCGTGCAGGCCATCAGCGTGCTGACCACGTTCTGCACGGTCAGCGTATCGCCCGCGACCGAGTACTCGCCGCCGAAGCCGTTGCAGCCGCCGTGCCCGGTAAGCTGCGACGCGCTCTCGAACGTCAGCGTCAGGTTGCTGTTGCCGAGAACTGGGGTCTGCGCGTCAGGCGCGCCATACGATACAAGCCGCCATTGCGTCCCGACGAGAGCGTTCGTATTCGACTGCGCCATCGCGCCCGGCGTCAGCATGACCAGCAGTGCGAGCGCCGCCAGAATTCCAATCGCTTTCCACATATGTCACTCCTCATAATCACCTTGCACGATCGGGCCGCCTTCGCCCGCAAGCGAGCGAAAGACCGGTCGTCATCTATTAGACGTTATTCACGCTAAAGATGTTCCCTTCAAAGGGGATCGAGCGGGTGGCCTATTTCGGTATGGGCCGCCGGGCCCATTTAGCGGGTGCTCAACCGAGCGGGCGCGTGCTGCCCCGGATCACCAGCTTCGGCGAAAGCACGCGCTGGATGGTGATCGTGATCGCCTGGTCGCGTGTCATTTCGCCGGGGAGTTGCCGTTGTGCGGAATGATCGAGGGCAGATCTCGCAGGCGAACCTGTAGCGTGCCCGACGGGGTAAAAAGTGTTATTGTCGGGCAGTTGCGCCGCCCGTTTGGGGCTTATTCTGTGTTTGATTCTGTATTCGGAACGCGCCAAGGAGTTTTGCGATGTCTACGGACGTGGAAAAGCAGATTGACGCGCTGCTGGCACGCATGACCCTCGCCGAGAAGGTCGGGCAGATGGTCCAGGTCCCGATCTCGCACCCGCAGCTAGAGGACCGTATCCGGCGCGGTGGGGTCGGCTCGGTGATCTACTCCGGCACGCCGCTGCCGGGCACCGGCCCGCAAGATCCGGTCACGGCGGGGCGGCTCAACCGCCTGCAACGGATCGCGGTCGAAGAGTCGCCGTCGCGCATCCCGGTGCTGTTTGGGCGCGACGTGATTCACGGCTATAAGACGGTCGCCCCGATCCCGCTGGGGCTGGCGGCAAGCTGGTCGCCCGAGGTGGTCGAAGCGGTCAGCCGGGTGGCGGCGCGCGAGGCGTCGGCGGACGGTATCCGCTGGACGTTTGCGCCGATGCTCGACATCGCGCGGGACCCGCGCTGGGGTCGAATCGCGGAAGGCTTCGGCGAGGATCCATACCTCTGTGCGACGCTGGCGCGGGCGGCGGTGCGCGGCTTCCAGGGTGATGATCTGCGCGATCCGGAGTCGATTCTCGCCTGCGCGAAGCATTACGTGGGCTACGGCGCGGCCGAGGGCGGGCGCGACTACAACACTGTCGAGATCACGACCGCCACGCTCCGCAACGTCTATCTGCCGTCGTTCCATGCGGCGGTGCAGGCGGGCGTCGGGTCGATCATGTCCGCCTTCCCGGAGATTGGCGGCGTGCCAGTCACCGCGCACCGCGAGCTGCTGACGGACATCCTCAAAGATGAGTGGGGCTTCGATGGCTTTGTGGTCAGCGACTGGGCCGCAGTCGATGAGCTGCGCTATCACGGCGTTGCGGCCGATCGCGCAGATGCGGCGCGGCTGGCGGCGCACGCGGGTGTTGATATGGATATGGCGGCGGACGTATACGCCGAGGAATTGGTCGCGGTGGTCGAGTCCGGCGCGCTGCCGGAAGCGGTGATCGACGAAGCGGTGCGGCGCATCCTGCGCGCGAAGTTCCGCCTGGGGCTGTTCGAGCAGCCGTATACCGACGAAGCGCGCGCCTCGGTGCATCTCAGCGCAGAGCATCTGCAAACGGTACGGGATGCGGCGGCGCGCTCCCTGGTGCTGCTCAAGAACGACGGCATTCTGCCGCTGGAGCGCGACGGCGATCTGACGATCGGCGTGTTCGGCCCGCTGGCGGACGCGCGGCGGACGTTGTTTGGCTCGTGGGTGCTGGACGGCGTAGAAAAAGCGGTCGTGTCGGTGCTCGATCGCGTCCGAGAGAAGGCGGGCGCGGGTGTGACGGTCCGCACTGCCGAGCTATGGGACGACGCACTCAAACAGGCGCCGCGCTGCGACGTGGTGATCGCGGTGATGGGCGAGGCCATCTCACGCTCCGGCGAAGACAACTGCGTGACGACGCTCGATCTGCCGCCGGGGCAGCAGGCGTTCCTCGACGCGCTCCACGCGCTGCAAGTGCCGACGGTCGTGGTGTTGCTGGCTGGGCGCTCGCTGGCATTGGAGCGGGTCCACCAGACCGCGAACGCGATCCTGATGGCGTGGCATCCAGGCACCGAAGGCGCGCAGGCGATCGCCGATGCGCTGTTCGGCGATGTGAACCCTTCCGGCAAGCTGCCCGTTACCTTCCCGCGGACGGTGGGGCAGGTCCCGCTGTACTACAACCATCGCCCGACCGGGCGCCCGCTGCCGCGCGACCGGCGCCACACCCGCTACGCTGACCAGTTAGACACGCCGCTTTACCCGTTCGGCTATGGGCTGAGCTACACCGAGTTTGAGTATCGCGATCTGCGCGTCACGCCGGATGGCCCGACATCGGTCACGGTCAGCGCCGAGGTCGCCAACGTGGGCGATCGCGCGGGCGACGAGATCGTGCAGCTTTATATCCGCGACTGTGTGGCGAGCCTCAGCCGCCCGGTGAAAGAACTGAAGGGCTTTGCGCGCGTTTCGCTGGCGCCGGGTGAGTCGCAGACGGTCACCTTCCGCCTGACGGAAGCGGAGTTGGGCTTTTACGACGCGCGCGGCCAGTGGACGTTCGAGCCGGGCGAGTTTGACGTGTGGATCGGGCCGGATTCCACGCGCGGGCTGGCCGGACAGTTTACGATCAGCGGCGCATAACAGCGCCGGAGCGTGCGCTGGAGCCGTATGGCTGCGCGTGCTGGCAACGGCTCCGTACTCGGAACAGACGCGCGATCAGAAACCTTTGTCTGCAAGTGGAGACTTTGCGGGGCGGGCGGCGTGCTCGCCCACTTGTTTTTGCGCATTTGCACGCGAAAAGTCTCCATCCTGCACACCAAGGTCGTATACTGAGAAATGTCTCAATCAAACTAAGGAGAGGGTGACCGCCAGTGTACGACGAAATCACCATCCGGGGCGCACGGCTTCACAACCTGAAGAACGTCTCATTCTCCATCCCGAAGAACCGGTTTATCGTCTTCACCGGGCTGTCCGGGTCGGGCAAGTCCACCATGGCCTTCGACACGCTGCACAAGGAAGGCCAGCGCCAGTATATCGAGTCGCTGGGGCTGATGATGTTCGTCAGCCGCCCGCCTCTCGAGTCGGTAACGGGCATGTCGCCGACGATCAGTGTGGACCAGAGCAACAGCAACCGCTCCCCGCGCTCGACGTTCGGCACGGCGACCGACGTCTACACCTATCTGCGCGTCGTATTCGCGCGGATCGGCCACCGTCCCTGCCCGAACTGCGGTGCGGACGTCCCCCCTCTGCACGAGTCGGATGAGGCGCCTGAGATGATCTGGGATGACGAGAACAGCCTTGACGGAGAGCCGGAGAGCTACGTCTCGTGCCCGAACTGCGGCCACATGCTGCTCGCGCTGGATATGGGGTCTTTCTCCTTCAACAAGCCGGAAGGCGCCTGCCCCGCCTGCACCGGCCTGGGCAAGATCTACACCGCCAATCTGAAGCTTGTGCTGGACGAAGACAAGAGCGTGAACGAGGGCGCGGTCTTGCTGTGGGACCAGCGGCTCATCTCGTACCATCTGGGGACGCTGCTCGCCGCCGGGGAGCACTATGGCTTCACGTTCGACCCGGACACGCCAGTCCGCGAGCTGCCGCAGGCGCAGCGGGATCTGCTGCTCTACGGCGTGGAGTCGCCCCAGTTCCGGCGGCATTTCCCGCAGGTCGCGCCGCCGAAAACTGTGTCGCAGGGGCGCTTTGAGGGCGCCGTCACGAACCTGCTGCGCCGCCACGAACAGCGCGCTGCCGAAGGCGACTCGGACTATCTCAACAAGCTGGAGCAGATGCTTGTGCTCCAGACCTGCCCGGAGTGTGACGGGACGCGCCTTCGCCCCGAGGCGCGCGCGGTTCACGTCGCCGGGCGCACGATCGTCGAGGTGTCGCAGATGTCGCTCGACCGCCTGGCGGAATGGATCGAGGAACTGCCGTCTGTGCTTCCGGCCGAAGATTGGCTGTTGGCAGAGCCGATCACGCTTCCGCTGGTCGAGCGCATCCGGCGGCTGCGGGAAGTCGGCCTCGGCTATATCACGCTGGAACGCGGGACGCCCTCGCTGTCAGCGGGCGAGGCGCGGCGTCTGCGGCTGGCGTCGCTGCTCAGCTCCGGCCTGACCGGCGTGCTCTACGTGCTGGACGAGCCGACGATCGGCCTGCACCCGCGCGACAACGCCCGGCTGGTGAAGATGGTCCGCGCCCTGCGGGACCTGGGCAACACCGTCCTGGTGATCGAGCACGACATGGAGATCATCGGCTCGGCGGACTGGATCGTGGACTTCGGGCCGGGCGCGGGGCGCTTCGGCGGGGAGATCGTCGCCCAGGGGCCGCCGGATGTGGTGGCGGAGACGCCCGGCTCGATCACCGGGCAATATCTGGCAGGGACGGCGCGCATTCCCGTGCCGGAACGTCGCCGCCCGCTGAACGGGAACGGGCTGACGGTTCGCGGGGCGCGCGTCCACAACCTGAAGAACATCACCGTGCGCTTTCCGCATCGCGCGCTGGTCGCCGTGACTGGCGTGTCGGGCTCTGGCAAGTCGTCGCTGATGTTCGACATCGTGGACCTCGCCGCCCGCCAGCGGTTCTACGGCGCATCCACACCACCCGGCGACCACGACGGGATCGACGGGTGGGAGCATTTCGACAAGATCATCACCATCGACCAGAGCCCGCTCAGCCGCTCGACACGCTCGAACGCCGCGACCTACACCGACGCATACACGCCTATCCGCGAGGCGTTTGCCGCCCAGCCCGAAGCGCGAGAACGCGGCCTGACGGCGCGCCACTTCTCGTTCAACGTGCCCGGCGGGCGCTGCGATCGGTGTGAGGGCGCGGGCGTGTTGCCGGTGGAGATGTACTTCCTGCCGGATGTGATGGTCCGCTGCCCGGTCTGTCGCGGGCGCCGCTTCAAGCGCGAGGTGCTGGCGGTCAAGTACAAGGGCTACGACATCTCCGAGGTGCTGGAGATGACGATCGAAGAAGCGCTGTCGCTGTTTGAGGATGTGCCCGCCGTCAAAGCGCGCCTCGAATTGATGGCCGAGACGGGCATGGGGTATCTGCAGCTTGGGCAGCCAGCCGCGACGTTTTCCGGCGGTGAGGCCCAGCGGGTCAAGCTTGCTAAAGAGCTGGCGCGTCGCTCGACCGGGCGCACGCTCTACCTGCTGGACGAGCCGACGACCGGCCTGCACCCCGCCGACACCGCCCACCTCATCGCACTGCTTCAGCGGCTGGTGGACGCAGGCAACACCGTGATCGTCGTCGAGCACAATCTGGACGTGATCAAGTGCGCGGACTGGGTGATCGACCTCGGCCCTGAAGGCGGCGAGGCGGGCGGGGAGATCGTCGCCGAAGGCACGCCCGAGCAGATCGCGGCGACGCCCGCCTCAATCACTGGTCAGATGCTCAAACCGCTGCTCTGATCGCACCCCATTCACCAGTTTGCAGCGGCGCGCTCGATGGTGATGGAGCGCGCCGCTGCTTGACACCAGCCGACTGGCGCTCCGCGCTAAGCCGGAGCGTATACCCCGAATTTACGCGCCGTGTCGTAGAGCGCCAGCACATTCTCGACCGGCGTTTCTTCCAGCACGTAGTCGTGGCTCGGCGACGCGACGTAGCCACCGCCGGGCATCATGATCGACAGGATGCGGCGTGTCTCCGCGCGCACCGCTTCGGGAGCGCGCTCGATGATAAGCTGCGAGTTGATCGCGCCCATCAGCAGCAGGCGATCCCCAAACTGCGCCTTGATTGACGCCGGATCCATGCCGCGACAGTTCGGCTGGAGCGCCTGCAAACCGTCCAGTCCCAGCTCGATCATCGTCGGGATCAGCGGCGCGTATCCCCCGCAGCAGTGCATCAGCACCCGCAGCCCGTAGTCGTGCCCCAGGTCGATCAACCGCTTGAGATGCGGCGCGATGAAGCGGCGAAATTGCGCTTCGCCCATCAGCGGCCCGATCTGCGAGCCGAAGTCGTTGCCGATGAAGAAGATGTCGATCACGTCGCCGGCGGCGTCGAAGATGCGACGGCTGACCTCAAAGTAATACTCGACGACGTGCCCGAGTACGGCGTCCACGATCTCCGGCGCGTCGTACATTTTCATCATCAGGTTCGGCATGCCCAGCAGGTCGATTGCGTCGTGCCAGAACGGCGACCAGTCCCCGCCCAGGATGGCGTACTCGTCCGCATAGGGTTCGGCCTGCGCGCGGACGCTCGTCACGTCGATCCACGCCGGATCGGGCCACTCGTAGGCGTCGATCTCGCGCACGGTTTCGGCGTGCTCCAGCGGGTGGCTGACCGGCTGCCCACCCTCATAGCCGTGACGCAGGATGCCGAACGGCGAGCGGAACGTCACGCCCGGCGGCAGGTCGTGATAGGGCGCGCGCTCCGGCGGACCGGCGTACGGCGCGGTGACGCGGCGGAAGTCATCTCCCACGCGGCGGGACAGGCTTTCGTCGTCGGGCAAACCCAACGCGCGGATCGCTTTCGCCCGCCACGCCGGTGAGGCGCCCAACCAGACCGGCACGCGGTCCGGGATTTCGTGCGCGAACGCGGCCATCACGCGCTCTTTAGAGGTCATCATGCGATGCAAAATCCTTCTATGATGGAGCGAAAAATTTTCAGAGGTTGTTATGAACCGTGCTCGCCGCCAGGTCATAACACGCTCTGGAACCCCGATTGTACCTCTGTTTCGGATGAGGCGATTTGTGTGGGAGGATCCGGCGCGTCACAGAAGCGCCAGCCCGGCCATCACGGGCAGGTGATCCGAGCCGTGCCCGCGCCCGACCGCGCTCCACAGCGGCCGGAAGTGGGGCGTCACCCAGATGTAGTCGATGCGCACCAGTGGGGGGAGCGGGATCGGCGCGTACTGGTAGCGGGTCGGGAAGGTGAATCCGAAGCCGCGATTGGTCGCGCGGAAGGCGTCGACCAGGCCCGCGCGCAGCAGCCGGTGATAGTGCCGGTTCTGCTCAGTGAAGTTGAAATCGCCCATCAGCAGCGCGGGCTGCTCCGGTCCTATCGCCGCAAGAAGCTTTTCGATCTCGCCTGCTGCGTACGGGCTGATGGTTTCCAGCCGCCGGTAATTGGGCGCTGGCGCGTGCACCACCACCACGTTGACCTGCCGCTCGGTGATGTCGAGGCACGCCTGAATATGCGGCCGCCCGCTGTCGAGCGCCAGCCACCGGTGCTCAACGATCGGATAGCGGCTGAGCAGCGCCTTCCCCGCGAAGTACTCGCCGTGCAGCACGCGGTGCGGGTATTCGTCGTGCAGGCTTGCGCCGAGTCCGGCAGCGTTGCGCGGGCTGAGCTCCTGCAGGCCGATCACGTCCGCCTCTGAGGCGCGCAGCATCTCGATCAGCGCTTCCGAGGGGATGAAGTCGTTCCCGGTGTTGAACGTCAGCGCCGTCAACTGCTCGCCCTCAGCCTGGGGCGGGATGGGGCTTGGCTGCGGGGCACGCCGGAGCACATTCATCGTGCGCGCGAGGGTCGCGTTCCCTTTCATGGCTGGCTGACCTGCTTGCTCTGCGGGTGTGTATCGAGCGCGCTCGGAAGGCGCGGCGTCTCCTGCGCGCCGTTCACCCATTGCCGGAAGACGTGATGCAGCTCGCGCGAGCTGGTCAGCTTTCGCCCATTTAGCGAGAGCTCGCGTGGGAACATCAGGAACGCTTCGTTCTGCGCACCGCCCAGCCCGCCGTGCGACCCGGCGAATTCCTCAAACGGGGCGACCTCGCCTGTGGTGGGATCGTAGATGCTGTTCACGACGATGTCTCCGACGTTCTCGAAGCTGTCCAGGCGGCGCAGGTGATCCGCCGCGTATGGACCGAAGTCCGCCAGCGGATCGTCGCCCTCGACGCGCCCGGTTGCCAGAAAATGCGCGCCGGAGCGGCCCAGCACAACCGGCCCGTCCGCTTCCGAGCGCACCAGCACGAAGCCGATCCCCTCATGCTCGACCAGCCCTGGGATAACGTCGGGATAGTGCTGCTCGATCTGCTCGCGCGTCATACGGCCGGGGTGCGCGGGGAAGTAGATCAGACCCAGATTGCCGGACGCACACACCACCACCTCGCCCGGTGCGTCCTGCTCCCCGTCGAAGTTGAGCACGCCAGCGTCCATGTGACGCCGCAACAGAAACTGCCCGATCCGGCCCACGACGCGGAACGCGCTGAAAAACTCGGTCAGCAGCGCGCCGATCTGCCCCTGCCCTTCGGTACGATCTGGCCCCCTACGGCCCCCGGCCTCGCCATGCGCCAGCGACTGAACCAGCTCCGTCAGGGTGTGGCCGTATCGCTGGCGGAACGGCGCGCCGGGGCTTTGCCCGTGGTCGGACAGGATCACGAACCTGTACGGGCGCGGTGCGTCCCGCGCGACCTGCGCCAGCCGCGCGATCCGCTCGTCGATGTGCCGCAGCACGCGCATCGCGTCGGGGCTGCCCGGCCCGGCGTAGTGCGCAGTTTCGTCGTAGCCCAAAAACGTCGCGTAGGCGACCGGCACGCCCCGGTACATATCGCTGATCAGGAAGTGGACCGTGATATCCCGCAGGGCCGCGCACGTCAGCGCGCGGACGATCGGGTAATGTCCCCCGCGAAACACGCGCGGGCGGACGTCCTTGATCCGCTGGCGGAGCGCATCCCGCACCTCGATAATCGCTTCCCACAGCGTCAACACGAGCGCGCGAGAGAAGCTCGACGGATCCAGGAAGAATGCGTTGAAGTCGGCGGGCCGCAGCTTGACCCCCTCGCGGCGGTCGATCAGGTTGCTGAGGGTCAGGAGCGATTGGCTCGGCGGGGCGTCTCCGTGAATGATGTTGCCGATACTCGATCCGCTGGCGTGAAGCAGCCCGCGCCCGTTGGAGAGGCGTTGCGCGATCTCCCGCGCGTCGAACGGATAGCCAGACACCATCATCCGGCGCTGGTCCTTCTCGTACCAGCGGAAAGCGGGGATGTTGTGGTTGTTCCCGTACAGGATTCCGGCCTGCATGGCAGACGTTTGCGCGGGAAGCTCGGTGTGCCACTTCGCCAGCCGATAGCTACCTTCTTCCAGCCAGCTCGCCAGGGTGGGCATGTACCCTTCGCGCAGCGCGCGCACCAGATACGGGTAGGCCAATCCGTCGATCTCGAGGAAGAACACGCCCGGCTCGGATGTCTCCGGGACCGACCGGTAGACCCATTTGAAACGCCGCGCGACGCCGCGATAGTACGACTCGGCCTCGTCGTAGAGCAGGCTGTTGACGACCATCATGCCACCGGTCAGCACCAGGCCGCCGATCGTCGCCGCGCGCAGGCTCTCGACCACGAAGCCGGTCACCACTTGCGACACCAGCCACAGAATTCCGCCGTTCAGCACCAGCGAGAACAGCCCGATCGAGAAGACCGTGATCGGCAGGGTGAGGCGGACAAGCAGTGGGCGCACCAGCAGATTAAGCGCTGCCCATACCAGCAACACGGGTAACACCCAGCGCCCGTCTTCAAGCTGCAAACCCGGCAACACGGCGATCAACAGCGCGAACCCGAAAAGCTGCGCCGCCCAGACCAGGATCTGCCGGAGCAGGCGGACCGTCAGCGGTGCGCGGATCAGCATGGCGACGCCGGTCAGCGCGATCACGCCGAGGATCGCTTGCTCCGGCGTGTCCACCTCGAACTGCGGAGTGAACGAAGACAGCGCACCCAGCACCAGGCCATTGAGCACCAGCGAGGTCGTGCCGAGAACCAACACGTTCGCAGGTAATCCCAGCCGTTCCAGCAGCCAAGGCGCGCCCAGGATCAGGATCGCCCAGACGCCGGTGAGGACGAACGCCAGCGGCGTTTCGTCCACCGTGACGCCGGGGAGCGTCATCACCAGCAGCGCGAAGACGCCGATCTGCACCAGGCTGATCAGCACGCGCCATCGCAGCGGCGGATGCGGCGGCAAATGCCGTCTGCGGCGCCTCATGCGAGGCGGCTGCTCGGGCGTGTGATCGCCGGGAGTGATGGTGGATTCGGCTGGATGGGAATCCGGCATGAAGGGGTCCTGCTGAACGTCTTTCATGGTCGAGCGTGGGACAGCAATCCAGTTGCGGCCGATCATATCGCTGCCCGTCCGCCTGATCCAGTGCGGCCGCGTATGATATGAGTTTAGCAGCCGCACCGCGTGTTGTGGTG
>Ga0134097_1000895_pt1 | contig 25562 bp, 30 predicted proteins | sample 8_3taG_FD_94450 | JGI IMG/M metagenome (GOLD analysis project Ga0134097, IMG submission 94450) | Switchgrass degrading microbial communities from high solid loading bioreactors in New Hampshire, USA - 8_30_10_142_A2 metaG | ecosystem: Engineered > Bioreactor > Semi-continuous > Anaerobic >... | reverse complement strand
GGCAAAGTGGTTCCAGCATTTGAATGTTTGAGAGGTCTTCAAAACGGTCATTTTCCTTTCTAGGATCTACACCAAAAGGAAGATCAATGATTGGCTTATCCTACAAAAAGTTGACACCGTCGTGGAAAAATTTCCTCTTGACAACACCGCACCCCGTAAGTAAGATATTGGTAATATTAACAGCACAGCGCAAATTCGATGACAGGAGAGAGTAGGTAAGTTGCGAAGGTTAAGCGAGCCGGGGATGGTGCGAGCCCGGTCCGGAGCGCTTATTGAATGGTTCCTGGAGAAGCCCTGCGAAATCAGCCTGATCAGCTTGAACGTGAGACCAGCGCGAAAGTAGCAGCGAGCCGGATTTCCCACGTTACAGGGATAGGGTATGATGGTACCCGAAAGAGAGAGATAGTGTTTCACTATCTAAGTTGGGTGGCAACGCGGAAGTAAACTTTCGTCCTAACCGGGACGAAAGTTTTTTGTTTCCCGGTTGAAGCGTGTCGAGCGGCATTGACAGCAGCCCTCTTGGAAGTGACTTCACTGTCTAAGTAGAGTGGCACCGCGGAATGGAAGCATTTCGTCTCTAGTACGGAGGCGAAATGCTTTTTTATTGAAAAACCAAAAGAAAGGAGTTGGCGAGTTGATCTACCCAGATTTCGACGAATTTGCCGCATTGAGCTGCGGCGCGAAACTAGTGCCAGTCGCTTTGGAAATGGCTGGTGATCTGGAAACACCCATCAGCTTGTTCATGAAGCTTGGTCAGGGCAAGAACAGCTATATCCTGGAAAGTGTGGAGGGCGGCCAGCGCTGGGCTCGCTACTCCTACATCGGCAGGAACCCCTTCTTGATTGTCACTGCGAAGGGCAACACGGTGAGTGTCACAGACCCCAGTGTCAGCATCACCACGCACATCAGCGGCGATGCTCTGGAGATCATCGAAGACCTCATGGGGCGGTACAAAATCGCTCAGGCAGAGAATATGCCCGACTTTGTGGGCGGCGCTGTCGGTTATTTCGCGTATGACGTGGCCAGAAGCCATGAGAAGCAGGGAAGTTCTCAAATCGACACGCTTAACATGCCGGACATCCATCTGCTTCTGACCAAGGAAGTGATCGTGTACGACCACGTAAAGCAAAAGATCATCCTGGTAGTGAATGCCCTGGCGTCAAGGCCACCCGATGAATGCTACCAACAAGCACTTACCCAGTTGAGAGCAATCCAGGCCGAGATTGAGAACGCCGGGCCTGTTCATCAAAAAGCCGGTACAGCAGGTCAGCACCGAGGACAGCATGCCCAGGATCCAGCGCTTTCTACCCCAGCTTCCAGCACAGAGAGTAAAGACAGCTTTGTGCGCAAGGTGGGGCAAATAAAAAAACTTATTGCCAAAGGTGAAGCGTTTCAAGTGGTCTTGTCCCAACGGCTGGCACTTCAGACCAACACCGATCCTTTCAGCGCCTACCGCGCATTCCGTTCCCTCAATCCCTCGCCCTATCTGTTCCACATTGATTTCGGCGAATACCAGCTGGTGGGGGCGTCTCCCGAACTTATGGTGAAAGTGACCGATGGTGTAGTGGAAACCTGTCCCATTGCCGGCACCCGCCCCCGCGGCAAGACTCCCGCGGAAGACGAAGCACTCGCCGCAGACTTGCTCAGCGATGAAAAGGAACTTGCCGAACATTTGATGCTGGTCGACTTGGGGCGCGACGACATCGGCAAAGTGGCAGAATTCGGCACAGTCGAAACCAGAAACCTGATGCACATTGAAAAGTACTCGCATGTGATGCACATTGTCACCAACATAGCAGGCAGGCTTAAAAAAGGCGCGACCATGTACGACGCCCTCAAGGCCTGCCTGCCGGCGGGCACGGTTGCAGGCGCGCCGAAGCTGAAGGCGATGCAGGTTATCGACGAACTGGAACACGAAAAACGGGGAGTCTACGCCGGGGCCGTCGGCTATCTCGGCTTCAACGGTAACCTGGATTTATGCATCGCCATCCGCACAATTGTGTTCAAGGACAGTTTTGCCTATGTCCAGGCCGGGGCAGGGATAGTCCACGACTCGAACCCGGAAACCGAATACACAGAAACAGTGCGCAAGGCCACAGCCATGCTGGAAGCCATTAGGCAAGCGGAGGTGAGTTGAGGATGATAGTGATCATCGATAACGGCGGCGCTTTTGTGTATAACCTCTACCAGTATTTCGGGGAGATGGATCGACACACAGCCGTCATTCGCAGCGATGAAGTGGTTGTCCAAGAACTTGAGAAGATCGCCCCAAGCTGCATTGTATTGTCGTCTGGATCAGGTTTGCCGGAAGATGTGGGAATCTGCAGCCAAGTGCTGGCTGCCTTCACTGGCCGGATCCCCATCCTGGGAATCGGCTTCGGTCATCTGGCAATCGCCAGACATATCGGAGCCGGAATCATACCGGCCAAGCGCATTGCCCATGGGAAAACCACCCTCATCCATCACTGCGGCGAGCAGGTTTTCCATGGGATCAAAGACCCGCTAAAAGTGACTTGCTATCACTCGTTTGTTGTTGAACCCAAGGCGCTTCCAGAAGTGCTCCAGGTGCTTGCTGTGACCACTGAAGGCGAGGTGATGGCGATTCGCCACCGAATGCACCCTGTATTCGGGCTGCAGTTTCATCCGGAAGCGATCGCCACGGAGTGCGGAAAACAAATTCTGCGCAATTTCCTCAATCTAGAGTTGATCGGAGGTGGAAGCTGTGTTGCCTGAAGTGCTCAATAAATTGGCGAACAAAGAGGATCTGACTGAAGTGGAAATGATCCAGGTCATGACCAGGATCATGGATGGAGAGTTCACTCCCACACAGGTAGGCGCGCTGTTGATGGGCCTGCGCATCAAAGGCGAGAGCAGCGCGGAAATATCCGGCGGGGCACGAGTGATGCGCGACAAGGCGATCGCAGTCAACATCGAAGACCGATATGCCATTGACACCTGCGGCACCGGTGGGGATGGCGCCAACACATTCAACATCTCCACAACGGTTGCCATAGTGGCTGCAGCGGCAGGCATACCGGTCTTCAAGCACGGCAACCGGTCGGTGTCCAGCAAATGCGGCAGTGCCGATTTACTTGAACAGCTGGGGGTCAACATCGATCTCAGCCCAAGAGAGGTGGAAACATGTGTCAGCAGCGTAAACATCGGATTTCTGTTCGCCCCAAGATTCCACCTGGCCATGGGCAATGTGGCCAAACCCAGGCGTGAACTGGGCGTCCGCACCATTTTTAACGTGCTCGGCCCTTTGACCAACCCGGCGCGGGTGAAAGGCCAGGTCCTCGGCGTGTTTTCAGCCGGCCTGACCGAGACAATGGCTCATGCCTTGAAGGCTCTCGGTTGCGAAAGGGCGCTGGTTGTCCACGGCATGGATGGGTTGGACGAGATCACCACCACGACGCGGACAAAAGTGTCCGAACTGAAAAACGGCGATATTGAAACCTATTTCATCGACCCGCTTCAGTTCGGGCTGAAATATGCCCACAAAGGTGAGTTGACCGGCGGTGACGCGCAGGATAACGCGAGGATCACCGTTGACATCCTGCGGGGAGAGAAGGGTGCAAAAAGGGACATCGTGCTCATGAATGCCGCAGCTGCCCTATACGTCGGCAAGAAGGCGGCTGATTTGGAGGAAGGCCTGCAGTACGCCGCCGAGATCATCGACAGCGGCGCGGCTTATGAGACATTGTGCAAATGGATCGAAGTGTCCCGGGAGCTGCAGGTGTCATGATACTCCAAAAAATTGTGGGCGAAAGAAAAAGGCAGGTGGAAGCCCTAAAGCAGGCTCTGCCGCTGGAGGAGATCATCAGGCTTCTTGAGGAGCCAAACGAGCTCCAGAGAAGCATGCGTCGAACGGGCCGGGATCTGAAGCAGGCTGTCAGGCAGGCTTTGGGGCTTGGGATCATCGCCGAAGTCAAGCAGGCATCGCCGTCAAAGGGGATTATCCGCCGCGATTTCGATCCCCTGGCGACTGCCAGGGAGTATGAGATATACGGTGCGGTGGGGATTTCGGTGTTGACCGAACCCAAGTATTTCCTCGGCAGCGATGAATATCTGGTGGAAATTGCAGCGGCCGTATCTATCCCCGTGCTGCGCAAAGACTTCATTGTCGACCAATACCAGATTTACCAGTCAAAGCTCCTCGGAGCCGACTGCATCCTCCTTATCGCTGCTGTGCTTGACGACAATGAACTGGCCGGCTTCCTGAGGGTGGCACAAGAGCTTGGGCTGCAGTGCCTGGTGGAAGTCCACTGCAAAGAAGAACTGGAACGGGTGCTTCAGGCTGAAGCGGGCTTTATCGGGATCAACAACCGCGACCTCAATACCTTCGCGACGGATCTCCAGACCACTCTGGAACTGGCCCTACTGATTCCAAAAGATGTTGTGGTGGTCAGCGAAAGCGGGATCCACACCAGGGAAGACATGAGACTATTGGAAGAAGCCGGTGTGGATGGCGTGTTGATCGGCGAGAGCTTAATGCGGGCTCCGTCCATCGCTCTTAAGTTTCGGGAACTGCGGGGTGAGCGCTGTGAGTAAGAATGTCAGGGCTGTACGAACTGGGGATGCAGCGGCCCGGGCTGCGACAGCCCGATCCGCGGCAGCCGCCGCGAAGGTCAAGATTTGCGGCCTGATGCGGAAACAGGACATTGATTACGTCAATAAGCTGATTCCGGATTACGCCGGCTTTGTCTTCGCCCCAAGCCGGCGCCGCGTCAGTCCCGGGGAAGCGAAGCGGATGGCATCCGACCTTGGCCCAGCGATCCAGAGGGTGGGCGTCTTTGCCGACGCGACCCGAGAGTTTGTGCTGGAAGCCGCGGTGGAATGCGGCCTGGACATCATCCAGCTTCACGGCGGCGAAACCAGCGAATACTGGCACGGCTTTCCCAAACCGGTCTGGAAAGCCGTGCAGGTAAAAAGCAGGGAAGACCTTGCCCAAGCGAGGTTTCTTAAGGGGATTGACGCACTGCTGCTCGATTCCGCAGCGGGAGGCTCTGGGAAGAGCTTCGACTGGAACCTGGCCCGGGAGTGTGATTTTCCTTACCCGTTGGTGCTGGCCGGGGGGTTGAACCCGGAAAACGTTGTCCGTGCCATAAGGCTTTTTAAGCCCTTTGCCGTGGATGTATCCAGTGGTGTGGAGACGAACGGAGTGAAAGATTACTTGAAAATTAAACGGTTTATCGAGAATGTGAGGCGATTGTCTGATGAATAGCTTGAGAACGGAGGAAAGAACAGGCAGATTCGGCATGTTCGGCGGGCAGTATGTCCCCGAAACGCTGATGAACGCCCTGATGGAACTGGAAACAGAGTACAAGCGCTGTCTGGAAGATCCAGAATTCTGGGCCGAGTATCACTACCATCTTAAGGAATACTCAGGCAGGCCTACACCGCTGTACTATGCGGCGAACCTAACCAGAGCCTTCGGCGGCGGCAAGATCTATCTCAAACGGGAAGATCTCAACCACACCGGCGCCCACAAGATCAATAACGTGGTGGGACAGGTGCTGCTGGCCAAACGCATGGGTAAAACCCGGATCATCGCCGAGACCGGCGCCGGGCAGCACGGGGTGGCCACGGCGACAATTTGTGCTATGATGAACCTTCAGTGTGAAGTGTACATGGGCGCCGAAGATGTGAAAAGGCAAGAGCTTAATGTTTTCCGGATGGAGCTTCTGGGGGCGAAGGTAAACACAGTCCACTCCGGCACCAGGACACTCAAGGACGCCACTAACGAGGCTATACGCGACTGGGTCGCCAATGTGGACGACACCTTCTATGTGATCGGGTCGGTGGTGGGGCCGCACCCTTATCCATCCATGGTCCGGGACTTCCAGCGCATCATCGGTGACGAGGTAAAGCAGCAGATCCTTGCCCTGGAGGGTCGGCTGCCGGATTACCTGGTGGCTTGTGTCGGCGGCGGCAGCAACGCCATGGGCTTGTTCTACCCGTTTATCAATGAGCCAGAAGTCAGGCTCTGCGGTGTTGAGGCCGCCGGGTTAGGCCTGGATACAGACAAACATGCCGCCACAATTTGCAAAGGTTCACCGGGCGTGATCCACGGGATGATGACTCTGCTGCTTCAGGACGGGGAAGGGCAGATTCTGCCGGTCCACTCCATCTCCGCCGGCCTGGACTATCCGGGTGTCGGCCCCGAGCATGCTTATCTGCACCAGGCCGGGCGGGCGCAGTACACTGCAGTCACCGACAAGGAAGCGCTGGACGCTTTCCAGCTCCTCAGCAAGACCGAGGGGATCATCCCGGCTCTGGAAAGCGCTCACGCGGTGGCTTACGTGCGGAAGCTGGCACTACAGGCCGGTAAAGATACGCTGATCGTGGTAAATCTCTCAGGCCGGGGCGACAAGGATGTTTACACGGCCGCGGAGGCGATGAAGGCGGGAGGAATTGAGGTTGAAATGATGAAAGCGGGTGATCCGGCATGAGAATTCAACAGGTGTTCGATGCGCTGCTCCGCTGCGGCAAAAAAGCGCTGATACCATACATCACCGCCGGGGATCCGGAGCTTGCGGTCACGGAAGCGGTTGTCTTGGCGATGGATCAAGCAGGGGCGGACATCATCGAGCTTGGAGTCCCTTATTCCGATCCGCTGGCAGACGGCGCTGTGATTCAGCGGGCCACCCAGCGGGCGCTCGAAGCAGGGACAAACATACACAAAGTGTTTGATCTGGTCGAGTCACTCCAAGGAAGAATAAAAGCGCCCTTGGCGCTCCTGGTCTATTTCAACCCGGTCTATCAGTACGGCATCGGTGGTTTTATCGCCAAGTGCGCGGCAGCGGGAGTGGCAGGGCTGATCATTCCAGATCTGCCGCTGGAAGAAAGGACTGAGCTTCAGAAGACCCTGGAGGACAAAGGCCGTCCCCTTGACCTTATTCCCCTGGTTGCGCCAACTTCGAGGGAAAGAATCGCCAAGGTGGTCGCGGGGGCCACTGGGTTCGTCTATGCCATTTCCTCCAAAGGGGTTACCGGTGTTAGAAAGCAGTTCGCGGAGAATTTGGAAAGCTTCATCGGGCAGGTCAGGGCCGCAACCAATCTTCCAGTCGCCCTCGGCTTCGGCATCGGCGATGTGGAAACAGTGGCCAAGATCAAACACCTTGTCGACGGGGTGATCCTCGGCAGCGTCCTGGTGCAGATGATTGAGAGCGCGGAGGCAAAGGAAGAAGCAGTGGAACAAATCTCCAGTTTCATCAGAGCGCTCCGGAGTGAGCTTGGATGATCGTCACTGCCTCAATCCGCTCCCTGTTTTCCACAATGAACCGCAGCATGTCCCGGTTTGTCCTGGCAAGCTCTTTGTACTTGTCTTGGCTTTCGAAATAGGCGATGCAGATCATCTGGATGGAGCATATTACATAGAACACCGCCTGCTTCTCCGCCTCAGTCAGGGTTTCCTCAATGCCGTATCCGTTGAGGATACCTCCCAGTATGTCCAGCCAGGCATTGTATGCTTCCTCGCTGCCTTCGGACAGGATGCCGGTGGCGCAGTAGCACACATCCCATAAGCGGATGTTGATCTGGCTCAGGTCGAAGTCGATGAACCCGCTCACACGGCCGTCGCGGAACAGGATGTTGCTGGGATTCGGATCCCGGTGAATCAACTGTTTCGGCAGTTTGTCATAAAGCTTGCCAAAGGTGTCGATAAAATCCGCAAAGAAGCTGTCGTCAAGCCCCATGTTCCATTGGACGTTTTGGCGCTGGACACTCGGCAAAGCCCATTCAAGCACATTTTGGTAAAGATTCACTTCATCAGGAAGAATGTCATCCTGGATGGCCTTCAGCGCCTTGTGCAGCCTGGCGATGGCCCGGCCGTACTCCTGAGCAAACCCGAAGCGGTGCTCGCCAAACCTGTCGGAACGAGGGAGCGGGCTGCCTTTGATGCCGCGAGTCAAGACAAAAACAACCTTGTCATCCAAGTATTCCTGCCTTGTTTTAGTCACGACGGGCAGAGAAGCATCAAACCCTTGATCACGCAGAGCTTTGGCTATCTGCAGATCCGTGAGCAGCTTCTCCCGGGAGCCAGTCTTGAGAATATACCCGTCACCTACGTGCCAGACATTTCCCGACACCTTCGCCCCGTCGGCCAAGTAGATGTCCGTGATGGGGAGACTTTGATCGATATCCCAGTTTTCCAGTATCTTGCGCAGCTGGCTTTCCGAATACATGTTAACCACCTCCGGTTTTGTTGGTTTGTGCTCCTGGTAGAGGTCCAGGTATTTGCGCGGAGAGCAGCCATACATCCAGACAAAAGCTTTGTAGAATCCGGCATAGGTGTCAAAACCGTACTCGAGCACCACATCGATGGCTTTCCGGCCGGCTGCGATCTCTGCCAGAGCGTGGTCAAGGCGCCTTTGTAAGATGTAGCTGGCGATGGATGACCCAGTCACAGCTGAGAACAGGCGGTAGTAGTGGTAGGTGGAATAGCCGGCCATTTGCGCCAGTTCCTCCGCTGTAATGTCGGTCTTGAGGTTTTGCTCAATGTACGCCAGCGCGGCTTTAATCACTTCCGGGTAATGCATGCTGCCCCTCCTCCCGTACGGTGGTTTCAGTATACACTAAGCCAAGTGCTAAAACATTTCCTCGTTTGCGGTTGTTCTGTTCAAAATAATACAAGACTGGGCAGGCAAGGAGAAGTGATTATAGGAAAAATTGCTTTAATGGAGAATAGACTATCAGATCTAACTGTTGGCGAGCATGCGACAGCTTGGATATCCGGTGGTTGCATGCAGCTGAAGTGTTTACATCGAATGATATTAAAGGAAGGAGATTCGGCTTATGTTGTTTCTGCCTTTGCTTTGTGTGAGACCCCCTTTATAACGCTATGATGACAACTGTGCGCGAGCCCCTCCTGATGCGGCTAGTTGTCGATGGTGAGTACTTAACATGATATAGTGACAGGAGGAGCTGACGTGAGGAATATGCAAAATGTTCGGTTTTTGTACGCATTCCGGTTTTTCCATAACTTGATTCCAGCCTATGTGATTGAGCGGTTGTTTTGGGAACAGCGGGGGATGTCGATTCCTTTAGTGGTGCTGACTGAGATCATCTATGCCCTGACAGTCATCCTGCTCGAGGTGCCATCCGGCATTGCAGCTGACAAGTTCGGCCGGAAACGGATGATGGTTGTCGCTGGGTTTTTCGGCTGCTGTGAGTTCCTGATCTTGGTGTTTGCTGCCAAGTTCTGGCATTTTGCTGCGGCAGTATTTGTGGCTGGTATTGGACGGGCTGCCAGCAGTGGTGCAGAAACTGCTTTGCTCTATGATTCACTGCTGGTGTGTGGTGAGGAGCATAAATTTGAAAAATGTTTGGGCCGGCTGAACGCTTGGGACTTTACCGCAGCCATCATAGCTGCATTGAGCGGCAGTGTGATGGCCAGTTTGTATGGTTTTGAACTGAATTACTGGGTATCTGTGGGCGGAATGCTTGTTTCGCTGGCCTTTTCATTTATGCTGGTGGAGCCAGAGCGGAAGAGCCTGGAGCGGAGCGAAGTTGAAGCTGAAACTGAGGAGCCGCTGGCCTTTTGGCAGTATGTAACAGCTTCATTACGCTTCTTCCGCAAGCAGCCTGATGTGAGCCTGATGGTGCTGGCCGGCATGGTTGTGGGCGCGTCGGTGAACTACATCGACGAGTTCTGGCAGCTGTATGTGAACCGGTTGGGAGTACCGGTGGTATTCTTTGGAGTATTCTCGGCAGGGCTAAGCTTTATACGGCTGCCGGGGAACATGCTGGCATATAAACTGAAGGATCGCATCAGCTATCGTACGTTGATCACAAGCGTACTTACTATGTTTACAGCTGGGTCGCTGTATCTTGCTTTAGTAAAAGGCTACAGCAGCCTAGTGGTGATCTTCACCATCTGTGGGGTATCGGGAATCATTGATCCACTGGTTTCAGGCTATCTCCACCATCGCATCGATTCTACTATGCGTGCAACGATTGACTCGTTTCAGTCGCTGGGTTTGCGCGCAGTGACGATGCTGGTAGGATTAGGGTTCGGGTATTTCTCGTCAGTTTATGATATCTTCGGCGGTTATGGGTTCATTGCCCTGGTTTGTCTTGCATACTTAGTGTATTTTATGCGGGCACATCGGACACTTGACGGAAACCTGTCCACCACTGGATGATAACGTGGGCGTCGGAGGTGTGTCTCACTGCCATGGGACACATCTCCGTGATGTGTTTTATTGAACAGGAGGACACATATTGAGTACAGCAAGGATTCTGTACAGGCTTGGCGCTGCGTATTGAGCATGAGACGGCAGTGCTGCTTGAATAGTACAAGGGGTGATCAAGTGACTGACTTTGATAAGATTCGCGGCGAGATAATGGCTGACCCCATAAACCAGGCCTACACAGAGAGGGGCATCCCACCTCTGTTTCAAGCTTCGCATGACGCCCGCATTGTCATCATCGGGCAGGCACCAGGGCGCAAAGCTGAGGAAACACGCCTGGTCTGGAACGATCCCAGCGGTGATCGGCTGCGGGAATGGATGGGCATAACCCGGGAGCAGTTTTACAAGTCCAAGTACATAGCCCATATGCCTATGGATTTCTACTATCCCGGTAAGGGCAAATCAGGTGACAACCCGCCCCGCAAAGGGTTTGCGGAAAAATGGCATCCCCGCTTATTGGCTGCAATGCCTAAAGTCAAAACACTGCTCTTGGTTGGCGCATATGCCCAGAAGTATTATCTGGGTGGCAGGCGCAAAGAGAGCTTAACTGAAACAGTGAGAAGTTTCAAAGAGTACTTGCCCAGATTTTTCCCGCTGGTTCACCCGTCGCCGCTCAATATAGGCTGGTTTAAGCGGAATCCTTGGTTTGAGGGAGAGTTAGTGCCAGTCCTGCGAGAGTTGATCGCAAAGACCCTTGAGTTGACGTAAGGAAGAGGCAGCATGGCCGAGAACTACAATAACCAAATCTCCATCGCCTTTGACGTCTGCGGCTGCCCCCAGCGCTGCAAACACTGCTGGGCATCCCAAGCATGCCGCGATCGATGCGGATGAAGTGATTCCTACCTTCGCACGCATCAAGCATGAACATAACCAGAACCGTCACTATGGTTCAGAAGTGCAATACCTGAGCGTTGACTTCAGGGAACCTCACTACGGTGATGATTAACAGGAACTGTACCAAAAAGTGGATGCAATCAACGGCTGCGTGCTTGAAGTGGAACGAAGCTACAACCTGATCCGGTTCAGGTTTTGACTACCATGTCACTGAGGAAAGAGCGTGATATCTTGGCTATTAATAAACCGCCGTTATACGCACCGAGCACGAATAACTTCTGGAATGATGAACATATCTCCAAAGGTTTGCTGAAAGCGCACCTGGATCCAGATAGTGATGCGGCGACCCGCAGACATCAATTTGTGGATGAGTCGGTTCGCTGGATTGCATCGATCGCACCGCCATCCAAGTATAGGTTCTTGCTTGATTTAGGCTGCGGCCCCGGTATATACGCGGAACGGTTCAGCGGTGGCGGATATGCTGTTACAGGAGTGGATTTTTCCAAACGTTCAATTGAGTATGCAAAAAGACAAGCTGCTTTGAATAAAAGCAGCATAGAGTACCATTTCCAAGACTACTTGACAATCGACTATGCAGAGCAATTCGATGTGGTTACCCTGATATACTGCGATTATGCAGTCTTGGCCATCACGGAAAGGCGCCTTTTGCTGCAGAAAATACACCGGGCTCTCAAGCCAAACGGGAAATTCATTTTAGACGTATTTACTCCGCGCATGAGAAAAAAGGAAAAACGTTCGCTGAGTTACTATGAAGATGGAGGGTTCTGGAGCGCAAAGCCGCATATCTGCGTGGAAACCGTGTATCAATACCATGACGACGATGAAACAGAATTAACACAGTATGTTGTCTTAACCGATGAAACCGTTCAATGCTACAACATCTGGAACCATTATTTCGCCAAGGATAAGCTTTTGGCCGAAATTCAAGCCGCAGGATTCAGGGATGTAGAATTCTACGGTGATATTGCCGGAAAAGATTTTTCAGCCGAGGGAGACACGATCTGCTGCGTTTGCACGAAGTAAAGATGGGAGGAGATCCAATTGATGACCAAAGAAGAGTACTACGAACTGATCCTTCAAAGCCGCAAGCTGGCGAGTGATCCTGAGGTCCTTAAATGTACCTGTCCCCACTCTGTGTGAATGGCACGGCCGCTGCCGGGAGTGTGTGGCCTTGCACAGATATCATAAAGACCATGTGCCCGCCTGCCTGCAGCCGTTCATCAACGAGAAGCTGAAAGCGCTTGTCAAAATTGGCGAACTGATCGCGGTGGAGAAAGAGAAGACACCGATTGAGTACAGGCTGTACGTAAAAGAACGGGATAAACAACTGAAAGAAAGTTCATAGTGATAATACCGGACGGCAAGGAATTGTAACCAATGTGTAGAATAACAGCAATATTGCAACAACACCGCTAAAAGGCTATCTTGCTCACAGAGGACGATAGAGGAGCTGGTTTACTTTATGCTTTCCGATAAGATAATCGAGAGTCTGGTGGAACGCATCGAAGCGCTCGAAACCAAATTGGAGTCTCTAGAAAACCGCATTGATGAACTTGAGGACAGAATGATGCTGGATATTGAGCATGATATTGATGAGCTTAAAGAACAGGTGGAGGTGATGCAAGAGCTCAAAGACCAAGTAGAAGAGTTGGATGATTTTATGCATCAGCTTGAGGAACTTAATGATGAAATAAGTGAATGTAAAGATCTGCTGAATGAACTCGAAGGGCGCATTGAAAATCTAGATTATGAAGACCGGTTGGATGAGCTTGAGAGCCGGCTTGACGGTTTAGAAGACCGTGTTGATGAAATAGAGGAGTAAGCTGTATGCATCGATTGTAATATGAGTGAAAAGGGGGAGGATGTTTTGACTAGGGTAAACAGGATTGTCTTACGAGGATTAACGTTAATACTATCTGTAACACTATTGGTTCTACCGCACACTTCCTGTTTACAAGCCAGTGGATCTCAATCGGAGGTGGGTCAGGAGTTGGAAAGAGTTAGTGTAGACGAGTACGGGCTCGATACTAACGGCAGAATGGTCGCATACTATGGCTCTCCAGTTATCGACGGAGAAGTTGATGAAATCTGGAATAAAGCAGTGGTGGTCACTCCCAAGCACATCACCAGTGGGGTGAAGACAACGGCTCAATTTAGGGCACTATGGGATGATCGCGCCCTGTATTTCCTTGCTGAGGTTAAGGATGATCAGCTGTCTGATGGATCGGTCAATACATATGAGCAGGATTCTTTTGAAGTTTTTCTTGATGAAAGCAATAATAAGACCAAAGAATACGGCCTTGATGATGTGCATTACAGGGTGAACTTCAAGAACCTCAGGACTGCCGACAATGGCGAACTGGAGCGATTTTACACCAAGGCCAAGATTGTCGAAGGAGGGTACATCATTGAGGCCCGAGTGGCGCTGCAGTCCGTACCTTTCAACGGCAAGGTCCTCGGCGTGGAGCTTCAGGTGAACGAAGCGAAAGGTTCCACACGGTTAGGCACCATCAACGTTTTTGACGCAACAGGCACAGCTTGGGAGAATACCGCAAGATTTGGCGAGATCATTCTGCTCGGCAGGCCAGATGACGCCGTGGCTGGGGTAGATCCCTATCAGCTGTTAGCTTTGATTGACATTGCCAAGGATCTTGACCCCAGCCTCTATGCGAATTATGAAGTGGCCGCGGACGCTGTCAAAGCCGCTGAAGCCTTTCTAGCGGGCCATGTTGACAACCAGCAGCAGATTGATGACCAGGTTGCTGCGCTCAAGGCAGCGATGGATCAGCTGAAGCCGTCTGCTAATGAAAAGGTGTTTTACCCACTTCCAAGCAAGTATAAGCTGCTGAGCAGTCAGCAAGGTACCATTGAGGTTGTTCACTACCAGGCACCGAACCGCAGCGGTGGTATGGATAATAAGAAGCTCCTTGTCTATCTGCCGTATGGCTATTATGATGAAGGTAATGACAGGAAATACAATGTTTTGTACTTAATGCACGGCGGTGGTGAAAACGAAAACCTCTTGTTTGGCGGGCCTGGGCAAAACACTGAACTGAAGCGGATTATCGACAATATGATCGCTTTTGGGGATATTGAGCCGCTCATCGTTGTGACACCCACTTTCTATGGTGGAGTCAACGATGCCGGTGATTTCCATAAAGAATTGGTTGACGTTGTCATTCCCTTGGTGGAGACCAAGTACCGGACCCACCTGGCTAATGGTGACCGGGAAGAAATGAAGGCTACCAGGAGCCACAGAGCGTTTGGCGGGTTCTCCATGGGAGGGCTTTCCACATGGTACACGTTCATTTTTGCCCTGGATTATGTCAAGTACTTCATGCCGTTAAGTGGCGATTGCTGGATCATCCCCACTTCAGCTGGTGCCGATAGAGCTAGGTTGACTGCGGAATACTTACATAAAGTAGTTAATGCAGGCGGTTATCAGCCAACTGACTATTATCTGTTGTGTGCTACAGGTGATCAAGATGTAGCTTATGGCAACATGCTGCCACAGATCAATGCTCTGAAACAGCTGAAAGACACCTTTATCTATTCAGGGGATGTGTCAAAAGGCAACTTTTATTTTATGGTAGCCAAAGGCGGCACTCACTGGTGGGGCTGGGTCAATCAGTATATCTGGAACATACTGCCGGATTTGTTTCGAGACTAAGTCGACCGCCAGTACAAATTTGATCCAGGAGAACGGATGGTGTCTAGACTATTTAGGTATGGCCATTGATAACCTTTGATCTCAACGAACTTTTGAAAGTGTTGGCTTTGAATTGGTTGGCGAAAAGTGGGTGCTTGGTCTTACGAAAGGAAAAAACACAACTTACGGAGAATGGATTCTAAGAAACACAAAAAAAAATGGCATTATAGGAGGCACAGAAGTGGATTCCAGTGTAGAAAGTAAGGATCGCAGTTATGTTAGTGGCAATGTTTTAGGGAGAAATTTAGTCTTAGTCGCTTCACTGTGTGTTGTGTTTTTTCTGCTTGGGTATTGGGTTGGGCTGCAAGGTGAAATAACACTAGGCAGGATAGGCAAGTCAGAAAGCCTGAGAGTTGTTGGAGATATGTACTTAGGAGATCCGGTTTTGGATGACCCTCAGTTTGTTTTTAAGGGTTTTGAGTAAGGATTAAGCTGGTATTCAAAAGAACTTGAGCCGATGATGTTTGAAGGCATCAGGATTGATTCTGAAATTCTTTACGGCTATCAAGACGGCAAGTTGACATCAGTATATTTTCCGGTTGGGCGCGCTTATCCCCATGAAACAGAACCACCTTTATATTTGCTGATTAATCTATTAACAGAGCGTTATGGAGAGTATGAGTTTTTTAGAGACCCGTACGGTAGTGCGGTTTATGTGTGGAAAACGAACCAAGTTTATGCGATAATAGATTCTTGGGATGATTCCTGGGCCGAAGTCGCTATTTGCAGATACGACTATGGCATAACTCATATCGCTCCTAATTATAGATAATTAGCAACAAAGATAACTATGCATGTGATTGTCGAAAAAGCTGGGATTAGCCCAGCTTTTTCCTATAACGAATAACAGCTGAAAAGGGAAGTAACCACATTATGCAAAACAAGAATTTCTTTCAAAACGTCTGGAAACTTTATGCCTTTCGCTTCTTCCACAATTTGATCCCTGCTTATGTGATTGAAAGGTTGTTTTGGGAACAAAGAGGCATGACAATCCAGATGGTTGTCTTTACCGAGATAATTTATGCTGCTACGATAGTTCTGTTTGAGGTGCCTTCCGGTATTGCTGCTGACAAATGGGGCCGGAAAAGGATGATGATTTTATGTGCCATCATGGGCTGCTGTGAATTCTTGATCCTGATATTTGCATCTAGTTTCTGGCATTTTGCTGCAGCAATATTCCTGGCAGGGATAGGGCGTTCGGCGGGCAGTGGGGCTGAGACTGCACTGCTCTACGATTCGCTGCTGTTACATGCCGATGCAGGTTCTTTTGAGAAATGCCTTGGCAGGTTAAACGCCTGGGATTTTTCAGCAGCAATACTGGCAGCATTGAGTGGGAGCCTGATGGCCAACTGGTATGGCTTCGAACTGAATTACTGGATATCCTTTGCCGGGATGCTTATTTCCCTGCTAGTTTCGCTTGTACTTGTTGAACCGGAAATTAAGACAGTAACCGACAAACCTATTGCTGCTAAGGAATATGTAACAGCTTCAATACGCTTCTTCAGAAAGAATTCAACATTATGCATTGTATTGCTTTCCGGAATGGTCACAGGTGCATCAATAAACTTCATCGATGAATTTTGGCAGCTGTACATCAACAGGATCGGTGTACCTGTTATCTATTTCGGCTTGTTTTCAGCGGTCCTCAGTTTCTTGAGGCTACCTGGGAACATCCTGGCGTATAAGCTGAAAAACAAGATCAGCTACAGGACCTTGATATCAGGAGTGATGTTTATCTTTGCTGTGGGGATGCTGTACTTGTCTGTAGTCAAGGGATATACCAGCCTCGCAGTGATTTTCCTGATTGGCACTGTATCTGGTATTATGGAGCCTTTGGTTACCGGATACCTTCATCATAGGATCGATTCCTCAATGAGAGCGACCATTGATTCGTTTCGATCCCTGGGGCTAGAGGCAGTACTGATCATTGTTGGGTTAGGTTTAGGCTTTTTCTCCTCAAGATATGATATCTTTGGCGGCTATGGGTTTATCTCGCTAATCTGTTTTGCGTTCTTAGTGTACTTCTTAGTTTCATCAAAACAAATGTCAAAACAACGACGTAGTAGCATGTAGGGCAGATGGTCCGGCTCTAGTTACGAAGTGCACGAGAACAGGAGTAAGGGCAATGCCAAATCTGATGGCAAAACAGACCATCACCTTCATTCATGAGCTCATGCCGCTTTATTAGCAGATCCAAAACATATTCCAAGAGCTTGCAGATAAGGATGGTGACATGAACGGCGGTTTTGGTATAAACCTGAGATAATTAGTGACAAGACACTGATGAAACCTGTGAGTGCAAAGATCCTTGAAGCAGTAGATGCGATTGATGAGATACTGGCTGTTTTTGGATAGAATTGCTAAGAATCGTCATGAACTCGACTAGAGTAGGTTCCTGGTGTAAATACTGCAGGTGTTGGCATAGTATATATGGCGGCCATTGTCAAACGGCCGCCTCAATTTGCTTTTTGTTCTCAACTATAAACTGCAGCATTTCCCGGTTTGTCTTGGCAAGCTCCCGGTATTTGTCATGGCTTTCGAAATAGGCAATGCAGATCATCTGAATGGAACAGATGACGTAGAATACCGCATGCTTCTCTTCCTTAGTCAGCCCTTCTTCACGGTCATACCCGGTGAGAATGCCACCGAGTATCTCCAGCCATTTCCCGTACGCTTCTTGGCTGCCTTCAGACAGAATCCCCGTTGCGCAGTAGCAGATATCCCACAATCGGATGTTGATCTGGCTCAGTTCGAAGTCAATGAACCCACTAACCTTGCCGTTGCAAAAAAGTATGTTGCTGGGATTGGGATCCCGGTGAATCAGCTGTTTGGGCAGTTTGCCGTAGAGTTTGCCTAAGGTGTCGGCATAGTCAGCAAAGAAACTGTCGGTAAGGCCCATGTTCCATTGGAGGTTCTGGCGCTGAACACTCGGCAGAGCCCAGTCAAGTACATTTTGATAGAGATTCACCTCATCAGGGAGAATGTCGTCCTGGATAGCCCTCAGCGCTTTGTGCAGTCTGGCGATAGCACGGCCGTACTGTTCGGCAAACTTAACCCGCTGCTCGCCAAATCTGTCGGCGTGAGGGAGCGGGTTGCCTTTTACGCCCCGTGTCAAGACAAAAATGTCCTTGCCTTCTAAGTATTTTTGTCCGGCCTTGGTCGGGACCGGCATTGGAGCGTCAAAGCCTTGGGCGTGAAGGGCTTCGGATATCTTCAGGTCTTTGAGGAGCTTATCCCGGCGGCCAGTTTTGAGAATATACTCATCACCTACCTGCCAGACATTCCCCGACACCTTTGCCCCGTTGGCCAAGTAGATGTCGCTAATGGGCAGAGAACGATCGAGACCCCAGTTTTCCAAAGCCCTTCGCAGTTGATTATCGGTAAACATACATACCACCTCCGGTTTTGTTGGTTTGTGTCCGTGATAGAGGTTTAAATACTTTCGCGGGGAACAGCCATACATCTTGACAAAGGCCTTGTAAAAACCGGAATAAGTATCAAAGCCGTATTCGAGCACCACATCGATGGCTTTGCGGCCTTCGGCGATTTCGGCCAGAGCATGGTCAAGGCGTCTCTTAAGGATGTGGGCCGCAATGGACGACCCAGTCACAGCTGAGAACAGGCGGTAATAATGATAAGTTGAATAGCCTGCCATCTGCGCCAGTTCTTCCGCCGTGATGTCGGTTTTGAGGTTTTGCTCGATATACGCCAGGGCTGATTTGATCACTTCCGAGTACTGCATGGTGTCCCTCCTCCCGTACGGTGGTTTCAGTATACACTTAGTTTCATGCAAAAACATTTCCTCCAGTGCTATGATAATAGACACGGTGTAATTATTTAAGGGGTGAAGGAAAATGCTGCAAGTGGTGGAATTGATTATGCAATCTGAATTTAATTGAGAATAAAGGCGAAGAAATAAGATGGAAGGGAAAGGCAGCATCAGGCGAGGGAGGCTTTTAAATAAACATGATCAAGATCAGGAATGAAAGAGAAACGGATTTTAGAAAGGTGGAAGAAATCACAAGAAAAGCTTTTTGGAATCTATATGCCCCGGGGTGTGATGAACATTACTTGGTTCATATCATGCGATCCCACAAAGATTTTCTGCCGGAGTTGGATTTTGTGATTGAGGTTGATGACCAAATCATCGGCAATATCATGTATACGAAAGCAAAACTGGTTAATGGCTCCGGACAGGAAAAAGAGATTCTGACCTTTGGCCCGGTTTGCATTCTGCCGGAATACCAACGAAAGGGGTACGGGAAAAAGTTAATCGATTATTCCTTTGAAAAAGCAGTCGCCCTCGGTTACGATGTGGTTGTAATATTTGGAAACCCCAGTAATTATGTCGGCCTTGGTTTCAAGAGTTGTAAAAAGTACAACGTCCACCTTGAGAATGGGAGCTATCCCACGGCAATGCTGGTAAAAGAGCTTAAGCCCGGCGCTTTGGATGGACGGAAATGGGTTTACTGCCAAAGTTCTGTATTTGAGATAGACGAAAAAGAAGCAGAGCGCTTTGACCAGGGTTTTGAACGTTGGGAGAAGAAATACCAGCCAAGCCAGGAAGAGTTTTATATTTACAGCCATTCTTTTGTACAGTAAATTTGCTTACAGATATTCGAAGACACGGATAAGTGATTGCTATGGCTTATGCGCGGAGGTAGGCAAAATGGCATTAGGATTGAAAGCAGGCATGGTGGAAATTGTGGATCACGACCCGAAATGGGAAGAAAACGCAGTTAATACTATCAAACGGCTGCGGAGCATTTTAGGATCAGCGGCAATAGACATTCAGCATATAGGCAGTACAGCGATACGGCATATCAAAGCCAAACCAGTAATCGATATCGCTGTATTGGTACGGAATTTTGAGGAGGTATTGGCGCTAACTCCTGCTTTGGAAAAGGGAGGGTTCATTTTTCGCGGTTGGGAGGGAAAGGAGGACAGGCAACCCGTCTTTCAATGCGGCGAGTATATACCAGAAGAAAAAGATATGCGTTTGTTGACTCATTATATCCATATTGTAAAGGCAGGCAGCCGGCAGTGGGACAACTATATCAATTTCCGTGACTACATGAACGAACATCCTGCCGTTGCTTCTGAGTATGAAACGCTTAAAATGCGGTTGGAAAAGAAATATAAAAATGATTATTCCGGCTACCACAAAGGCAAGCAGGATTATATCTCAGCGATAATTAAGGCCGCCAACCGCTGGGCTGGTTCAAATCGATTCTTGGGTTGATCAGTGTCAAGGAGACGTTGCTTGCTGAGAAAATTCAATGCAGGGAGTGACCCATTTGACAATATTTGAAAAGATCCGCGCTGAAATCATGGCTGACCCAATGAATCGATTCTATACCGAGCAAGGAATTCCACCCTTATTTAAAGCAACTAAAGATGCTCGCATTGTAGTAGTTGGGCAGGCACCTGGACGCAAAGCACAAGAAACACGCTTAGTTTGGAACGATCCTAGTGGGGACCGTTTACGCGATTGGCTGGGGATAACCCGTAAACAGTTCTATGAATCGAAGTACATTGCCCATATACCAATGGATTTTTACTACCCGGGAAAGGGTAAATCAGGTGACAATCCCCCTCGTAAAGGGTTTGCGGGAAAATGGCACCCCCGGTTATTAGCAGAAATGCCAAAGGTTGAAACAATGCTTTTTGTCGGGGGTTATGCCCAGAAGTATTATTTAGGCGAAAGACGTAAGGAAACTCTGACGGAAACTGTGAGAAGTTTTAGAGAGTACTTACCGGAGTACTTGCCATTGGTTCATCCATCGCCACGGAATATTGGCTGGTTCAAACGTAATCCGTGGTTCGAACAGGAATTGATACCTATGTTACGGGAGTTCACATCAAGGGTTGTGACGTCATGAACGTTTGGGGGGTCAAGGATGGCTCGATACAAGAATGAGTTCTTACCAACAACACTTTATGTAATGGCAGGTATAGGAGTTCTGATCATCAGCTTTCTCGTGGACATAAGGATCCCTATACTCCCACCGGTTGCCAGATTACTTGGGTTGGCTGTCGTGTTGACAGGCATGACCCTTGTTGTCTGGTCTGCGAGGCATCTAGAAGGCGCATTTCATGGAGAAGTTGAACCGAGAATGGATGTATTAATTACGAGCGGCCCCTACAGGTTTGTCCGCCATCCGGTTTATTTGGGAATGACCATTGCTTTAATAGGGCTTACTATTGCTTTTAGAAGTTGGCTTGGATTGCTTGGGGTGTTTGTTTTCTTTCTCCCCAGTGAGATTTATCGGGCAAAATCTGAAGAGAAGGCGTTAACAACCAAATTTGGGAGTGAATGGGAAAAGTATAAATCTCGGACCGGTTTTATGATGCCACATGTGAGGAGGTCAGTCGATAGATAACCAAAGAATACTTCGCTAAAGCGGCATCAGAATCAGGGCGCTGGGTATACAGGAGGGCGATCTTATGGAGGTAAAGATTCGGAAAGCAACAGCTGACGATGCAAAAGGCATTGCCCGGGTGCATGTTGATGCGTGGAAGTCAACCTATAGGGGATTGGTTTCCGACGAATACCTTGACAGCCTTTCGTATGAAAGCCGGGAGCAGATGTGGGCGAAGGTAATCGATTCCAATAAACAGACTAGTGAAGACTTTATCATAGTGGCATGTGATGGGAACGAGATTGTGGGATTTGCAGCAGGTGGCCGCTCTAGGGACAGTGCTGACAAATTTGAAGGAGAAATTGGAGCCATTTATATCCTGGAACACTATCAAAGGATGGGAATCGGCCGGAGATTGATGTCTGCAGCGGTTGGGCACCTTTTTGATGCAGGGATCGCATCAATGATCATTTGGGTGTTGAGAGAAAACAATAATGCGATCAGGTTTTATGAAAGTCTGGGTGGGAAGCTGGTCGGCACCAAGGAAATGAAGATAGGCGATCGCTTCCACACCATTGTCGGATATGGATGGGATGTCCTGGAATACCAATTTAAAGAATGGAACAAAAGATAGGCAGGGATGTTCATGAATATTGAAATTCGCAAGGTGACACCTGAGCTTACAGAAGACTACATCCACTTTTTTGATTCAACACCACACGATGATAATGTTGATGAACATAAGTGCTACTGTGTGTGTTGGTGCAACGACGATTTTGAAGGCAAGGACTTCTCCACAGGAGAGAAGAGCATATGCATTGCGGTACGTGAAAGGTAACAACATTCAAGGCTACCTTGCTTATAGCGGTGACAGAGTCGTGGGATGGTGCAATGCCAACACTAAAGCGGATTGTCTGAAGTGCGCCAGCTGGCGAAGGTTTATGAAGCATGTACCAATCGAGGAACCTGACTCTGGCATCAAAGTTAAATCGGTTTTTTGTTTTGTAATTGCTCCAGATATGAAAAGAAAGGGTATTGCTACGCTCATACGGGAACGCGTGTGTAAGGATGCAATCAAGGAAGGATTCGATTTTGTGGACGCATATCCATACCGAGAAGCAGCTTATCAATCGTCGGACTTTGGCGGCTACTATGAGATGTACAAAAGATGTGGGTTTTATGTATCTTTGGAAACAGATCAAGGGCTTGTCATGAGAAAGTCGCTGAGGTAGGGGAAAAGTAAAACACCTGTGCTGCTCTGAAGTATGTTTAACCTGCAGCAGATGAACATCCGGCTCTTAGCCAGGTGATTGGTAAGATAGAAAAGGTTGATTCGGAAAGAAGCCAGGTTTGTGATCCAAGAGTGGAAACTATACACCAAGCCGAGGCTTCTTTTTACTAGACGCATGTTGGTCCTTCTTGGCCGGTTGGTCAAGCAGTATTACGACACAACTACCAGCGCCCCATACAGTGAGATCCCCGATAAGCCACTTGATAGGTATGATAATCATAAATCATGGCTCCACAATAGTGCGCGAAGGGCAATGGGTTACAATTCCAGATGACGCAATCTTTACACGTCAAAATAATTGGGGGACTTTCCTAAAGGAACACGAGATTGTCAAGGCGGAATCGAAAAGGTGGTAACTCACTTTGCCGATCACTCTTGTTTGACGATGAGCCTATGGTGGAAGGTGTGCAGATTTCCGACCGCACCTCAGAGGGTGATTATTAGGTTCTAATTCACAAGGAACCGTGGATAATGTGTAGAATTGTCAGAGTAAATCTATGGGGGTAAATGTTATGTCAGTTAAGAACGAAGAGCTCAGAAGCATTATTGCGAGATTTGCGGAGTCGGGTTGGGATTTAATTGATGAACCGTCAAGAGCTTGGCTTGAAGGCAGGAGAACCAATGAAGACTTGCTTTCTATACTAGTCCGAGCAGACCAAGAGTGTGGGAGCTGTGGTTGTGAATTTGATCCGCTCTATAAGAGAGCAATCGAACTGTTACAAATGGGACATGCATAGCTTAAACTCGAGCCAGGCCACTTGGGTGCTTCCGGAGAAGTAAGCAGTACGTAAAAGCATGGGTTCGCTAGCATTGGATTGGAGAATGAGTCAATGAACCTGTTTGCTGCCAGCATTAACGGCTGGGCATCCTGGGCGCAAGTGTTCCAGTCCATTAATGCTTTTGAACCGCTTATCAAGTATATATTCAAATGTCACGACTTACCTTGGTCAGAGATCGAACACTGTATACCTGGCACCAATGCGGTTTTCAAGGTTGGCGGCTTGGTGGTGAAGATATTTGCCCCTAATAAGTCGGGTTTGGACACCGATTCTGACTATAAGACTGAACTTTTTGGATTGGAAAGGGCAAACAGGCTAGGTATATCCGCCCCACAACTCGTTGCCAGCGGCAAGGTTGAGGACAAATACCTCTTTCCCTATCTGGTAATGGAGTACATATCGGGAGGCTCTCTCGGGCAGCTGGAAGGCAAATTAACTGATAGCGAGAAGAGGGACTATGCTAAACAGCTGCGGGAAATAACGGATACCATGAACACACCATGCGAGCGTTTCAACGACATCGATATTCTGACCAGGGCATTGGAATGCAGGCGCTGGAGCAAATTTCCAGCGAGCATTCAACACGAGCGTAAGGAATACTTGATGGAGTATCAAATCACAACCCAAGTCTACGTTCATGGAGATCTGACCTGTGATAACATCCTGCTTGACCCTTCAGGCACGCTCTATATTGTTGACTTTGCTGATGCGGCTTTGGCACCTGCTGAATACGAGTTGGCGCCACTGATGTTTGAGCTGTTTCGGTTTGAAAAACCTTATCTGGACGGATATTTTGGCAAATACAGTCCTGCAGAGATCGCAGAGATATGCTTTGACGCGTTGCTGATGCACGATTTTGGTGCGGACATGATTGAGCGTCAATTAGGAAATATTGATCAAATAACAAATCTGGCAGTGCTGAAAGACAGGCTGTTTGCAGCAATAAAGAATCATAGGAGGTGGTAGCCTGCGGTCGTAGATGTTGCTACCCAACTCTGAGGAGACAGTTAGAATTGGGTCTAGGAATATTTCGCTTCACCTTTCAAAGGACTATTTTGCGGTGATGATGGTAGATTTTCGCCCGTAAGATTATGGATTAGTTCAGAACTGTAAATCCGGTACGTTATGGAAAGAGAGGAAAATCATGAAAAGATTAGTCTGGGTAGTAACATTGATCCTATTGTTAGCATTAGGGGTGATGAATGTATGGATGATTAACTACATTGCTGAGCTGAAACAGGAGTATGCTAAATACAGAGGAGTCTTGGTTTTCAAGAATGCAAATTCCCGAGACACCATTTTCTCAATGCACAACATAAGCAAAGCTCATGAGATTACAAGGGGGAAAGGAATAAAAGTAGGTATCATTGATCGGTATTTTGGCTATGAAAAACACCCTGACCTATATGCTGGAGGAAGTAATTTTTCTGAAGATGACAGATCTTTTCTGTCGCTGGACGAACACGGTTATTGGATGGCACTGACACTAAGTGAAGTAGCACCGGAAGCAGAAATATATGCATTGAATATTGACTTTGCAGACGAGACTAAGAAAGTGGACAGCATGATCAAGGCTATCAACTGGGCGATAGAAAATGACCTGGATGTATTGACTTACTCCTCGAGTAGCTTCTCCGAAGAGAACGAGCAGAGGTTAAACGAGACAGTAGAAAAGGCAATTGACAACGATATCGTTACAACATTTATTCACTACTACTACGAAAAGAACCTTTTGCCTGATGGGTTGTTTACATATAAGGGATCGATGGACTACAACCGAAGAGAACCTGATCTAAATATCTTCCACTACGATTACAGTGTATTGATGCTGCCTCAGTACTATGAATATCTAAGCAACAATCAAATAGATGCTGAACGGCTTACCTTTTTGTCCATATCTTCAACTTCTCCAGTTACTGCTGGTTTTGTAGCACTGCTGAAAAGCATTAATAACGATTTAAAAGTTTCTGACTATAAGGAAATACTTCGAGATACTAGTAAGGAAATGTATTACGAAGGTCAGTACTGCCCTAGAGTGGTTGATATTTATGAAGCTTTACAGTACCTGGCAAGGCTGAGCAGTGAGTCAAACTGAAAGAAGGAATATGAATGTGTCCTAGAAATGTAACTGTTCATAGCCTGATTAACAGGTTATGGTTCAGGATACTTGTGATACTAGCTGTTTTTGTTATGTTAATGACCCTTGTTTCAAACATGTATCCTACAAGCAAAGTTGAGACACTGAATTCCTGTTTTCAGTCACGATAATTGTCCGGGTTTTGCTCAGGGTGTTTGACCGAATAACAGGGTTGAACCCGGTTCAAGTAGAATCCTCCTCTAGTTCAATTAGGGGAGGAAAGGGAGAAGCCTTGC
>Ga0134097_1000888_pt1 | contig 25700 bp, 23 predicted proteins | sample 8_3taG_FD_94450 | JGI IMG/M metagenome (GOLD analysis project Ga0134097, IMG submission 94450) | Switchgrass degrading microbial communities from high solid loading bioreactors in New Hampshire, USA - 8_30_10_142_A2 metaG | ecosystem: Engineered > Bioreactor > Semi-continuous > Anaerobic >... | reverse complement strand
GCGCCCGGCCTGATCTTCGTCTTCGCGCTGGGCAGCAGCCTGCACCCGCTGCTGGTGGGGCTGGCAGCAGGCGTCGGCGCGACGCTCGGCGAGCTGACCGGCTATCTGGCGGGCTACAGCGGCGTAGGCATCGCGGAAAACTCGGCGGTGGTGGCGCGCGTCCAGATGTGGATGGAGCGTCGCGGCCTGTGGACGATCTTCTTCCTTAGCTTCGTCCCGAATCCGCTGTTTGACGTCGCGGGGATCCTCGCCGGGGCGAGCCGCATCCCGGTGTGGCACTTCCTGGGCGTCTCAGTCGTGGGCAAGATTATGCAGTCCACTGCCATTGCCCTCGCCGGCTCGCTGAGCCTGTCGTGGGTCCACAAGTTGTTGTCGTAAGCGCCCCCACCCACCCCGGTTCACCGTTGACGCCGCCTCTTGCAGCATGCTATACTCGCCCTAATCGCACACGCGCAAAAACGCTGACGGAGAGGAGTAAGCGGAAGGGCGCTGTCAGAGAGCGTGGGTCACCGGCTGCAAGCCCGCGCAGAAAGCCACCGCCGAACGTCGCTCCTGAGTTGGCCCGCTGAACGATCAGTAAGCGTGCCCGGTCGCGCCCGTTATCGCGCGCCCAAGCGCTCGCCTAACCGGCGAGAAGCAAGGTGGTACCGCGGAAGCTCGCCCTTTCGTCCTTGTGTGACGACAGGGCGTTTTTATTGGAAGCGGGGTTGCTTGCTATGCCGCATCACGACGAAACAATCGCGTTCTACGATGACGCCGCCGAAGACTACCACCTCTGGTATCGCGACTGGGACACTGAGCTCGATCGCGAAGGGTTGAACCTGCGCCGATTCTTCCGCGATCGGGAGGTCAACACCGTCCTCGACGCCTCGTGCGGTCCCGGCACGCAGGCCATCTCGCTCGCCCGTCTCGGCTACACCGTCACCGCCGCCGCTCCCAGCCCTGGGCTGCTGGCACGCGCCCGCGAAAACGCCGAGCAGTATGGCGTCGCGGACCGGATCACGTTCGTCCAGTCCGATTTTCAGAGCCTGCACCATCACCTTACGGGCCCGTTCGACGTGGTGCTGACGAAGGGCAACTCCATCCCGCATCTGCTGCACGACGAGCAGATCGAGGAAGCCCTGCTCATTTTCCACGAGCTGCTCCGCCCCGGCGGGCTGCTGCTGATCGGTATGCGCGATTTCGAGCCGCTGCTGGAAGATCGCCCGCGCTTCTGGCCCGGCGTGATCCACGACGGCCCCGAAGAGCAGATTATCACGTTCGACATCTGGGATTGGAACGACGACGAGCCTGCCACGGTGACGTTCAACCGCTTTATTGTACGCGGCGACGGCACGACCTATCAGGCGACCAAGCGCCCGGTCAGGCTCCGCGCGCTGACCGCCGCCGAGGTCGAGGTTGTGTTGCTGGAAGTCGGCTTCGAGAACATTCAATCGCACCATGACCGCTGGGAACTGCTGATCACAGCTATTCGCCCGGCGTAGCTCGTAGCACTGAAAGGGGGTGATCGACGTGTCACTTGTCGAAGATGGCGTCGCTGGTGTCGTTTCGCAGCCGCGCGCCTCATGTAGCGCCGGCACGCTCCCGATCACTCATTGGAATCTGGCTTTGCCATGCTGAGGAAAACATGACGACCGAAACAACCACGCACGAAATGCCGAAAACATTCGACTTCGCCGAGGCCGAGCCGCGCCTGTACCGCTGGTGGGAGTCGAACGGTTGGTTCAAGCCGGAAGTGAACACCGACGCGGAGCCGTTCGTGATCGCGATCCCGCCGCCAAACATCACCGGCGCGCTACACAACGGCCACGCGATGTTCGTCACGCTCGAAGACCTGATGATCCGCCAGCAGCGCATGGCGGGCAAGGCCGCGCTGTGGATCCCCGGCACCGACCACGCCGGGATCGCGACGCAGCTTCAGGTCGAAAACATGCTGCGCGAAGAAGGCACCAGCCGCAAAGAGATCGGCCGCGAGGAATTTCTGCGACGCACCTGGGAATGGAAACAGCGCTACGGCGGCCAGATCAAGGACCAGCTTCGGCGGCTGGGCGCAAGCTGCGACTGGGACCGCGAGCGGTTCACGCTCGACGAAGGGCTGTCGCGTGCGGTGCGCGAGGCGTTCGTGACGCTGTGGGAGCAAGGGCTGATCTATCGCGGCCCGCGCCTGATCAACTGGTCGCCCGGCCTGCAAACCGCCGTCAGCGACCTTGAAGTGGAGCGCGAAGAGGAAGAGGGACACCTCTACTACTTCACCTATCCGGTGGAAGGCGGCGAGGGCATCCCCGTGGCAACCACACGCCCCGAGACGATCCTCGGCGATACGGCCGTGGCGGTCCACCCCGAGGACGAGCGCTACAAGCACCTGATCGGCCGCACCGCGCTGGTGCCGATGCTCAACCGCCCGATCCCGATCATCGCGGACGAGTACGTCGATCGCGAGTTCGGCACCGGCGCGCTGAAGATCACGCCCGGCCACGACCCGAACGACTATGAAATCGGCCAGCGCCACAACCTGCCGGTGATCAACATCCTCAACCCAGACGCAACGCTCAACGCCAACGCGGGGCGCTACGCCGGGCTGGATCGCTTCGAGGCGCGCAAGCGTCTGTGGGCGGATATGGAAGCCGCCGGAATGGTGCTGAAGGTCGAGCCGCACCGTCACGCCGTCCCGCGCTCGCAGCGCGGCGGCGAGATCGTGGAGCCGATGATCAGCACGCAGTGGTTCGTGAAGATCAAGCCGCTGGCGGAAAAGGCGCTCGCCGCCGTGCGCGAGGGACGGATTCGCATCGTGCCGGAGCATTTCGAGCGCGTCTATATTCACTGGATGGAGAATATCCAGGACTGGTGCATCAGCCGCCAGCTCTGGTGGGGCCACCGCATCCCCGCCTGGCACTGCGACAACTGCGGCCAGATCACTTCCACGCGCGAAGACCCGACCGAGTGCGCCCATTGCGGCAGCGCCGACATCCACCAGGATCCGGACGTGCTCGACACCTGGTTCAGCAGCGGTCTGTGGCCGTTCAGCACGCTCGGATGGCCGGAGCAAACGCCCGATCTGGCGCGTTACTATCCGACCGACGTGATGGAAACCGGCTACGACATCCTGTTCTTCTGGGTGGCGCGCATGATCATGATGGGCCTGTGGTTCACCGGGAAGGAGCCGTTCCACACGGTATATCTGCACGGGCTGGTGCGCGACGAGCACGGCCAGAAGATGAGCAAGACCAAGGGCAACGTGATCGACCCGATCGAGACGGTGAATCGCTATGGCGCGGATGCGCTGCGCTTCACCCTGCTGACCGGCAGCACGCCCGGCGCGGACATGAACCTGTCGGAGAGCCGGATCGAGTACAGCCGCAACTTCGGCAACAAGGTCTGGCAGATGGCGCGCTTCGTGTGGTCGAACCTGGACGGCTACACCCCGCGCGAGGTGACCGATCCCGCCGCGCTCGACCTGCCGAGCCGCTGGATCCTCAGCCGCCTGCATGGGCTGATCGGCAATGTCCAGCGTCTGTTCGACACGTACCAGTACGCCGAAGCCGGGCGACAGATCCTTGAGTTCCTGTGGAACGAGTTCGCCGACTGGTCGATCGAGATCGCCAAGAATGCACTCTACGGCGGCGACGCGGCGGCGCGCGAGCGGACGCTCGACGTGCTAGTACACGTGCTCGACCGGAGCCTGCGCCTGCTGCACCCATATATGCCGTACATCACCGAGGAGATCTGGCGCTTCCTGCCCGCCAATGATCGCCCGCTGATCATTGCGCCGTGGCCCCAGGCGGATGAGCGCTTCATCGACCCGGCGGCCGAGGCGGAGTTCAGCATCCTGATGGACCTGGTGCGCGGCATCCGCAACGTGCGCGCAGAGTACCGGGTGACGCCGGGCACGCAGCTTACCGCGCTGGTCGACGCCGGATCGCACCGCGACCTGATCGCGCAGCACCAGTATGTGTTTGCGCGGCTGTGCAACGTGCGCGAGGTGACGCTGATCGATAGTGGGGCCGCGCCGGAGAAAGCCGCCGCCGTGGTGGTGGCGGACGTGTCCGCCTATCTGCCGCTGGCGGAGCTGGTGGACCTCGACGCGGAGCGCGCCCGCCTCGAAAGCGAGCTGGCGCAGATCAACGACCAGCTTGCGCGCTCGGAAGCGTTGCTGAGCAACGAGAACTTCGTGACGCGCGCCAAGCCCGAGGTCGTCCAGCGTGAGCGCGACAAGCTCGAAGCGCTGACCGCCAGCCGCCAGGCCGTCCTGGACAGGCTCGCCGCGCTGTAACCCCGTCCCGTTCAAACACAAAGCGGGCGGCTCTCCGGCGAGAGCCGCCCGCTTTTTTTTCTCGCTGACTGCCGTTGCCGTGCCTACGCACCGGAAGCCCGATGCTTCTTGAGGAACAGCGCCCGGCCTGCTTCCTGCGCCGCCTTGCGCACGGCTGGATCGGGATCGTTGCGATAAACCGCTTCCAGCGCGTCGAGGGCATCGGTCGCTTCGAGCAGCGCCAGCTCTTGAATCGACTCGATCCGCACCTGCGGATTTTTGTCATTCAACCGCGCCAGGTGATACGCGATCATTCGCTCGATAACCGACATCGTGCCCTTACTCCGTGGTGCCTGTCGCCTTGCGCTGCCTGAGTGTAGCACATCCGCGCCGCACCGCGCTATGCGGCGTATCCCCCTGCGCATGGGCGTGCTATAATGCTCCCGGCTCCAAGCAATTCCCACTTTCAAAGAGGTGACCGGTGATTGAACAGGCTGTTATTCTCGCCGCCGGACGCGGCACGCGCCTCGGCCCGCTGACCCACGAGCGCCCCAAGTCGATGCTCCCGATTCTCGGCAAGCCGATTGTCGCCCGCGTACTGGGCGATATGGCGGATGCGGGGGTACGCCGCTTCGTGATCGTGGTCGGGCCAGACGACGGCGGCATGCGCGCCCATTTCGAGCAAGCCGCTTTGCCAGGGCTGGACATCCGCTTCGCCGTGCAGGAGCGCGCCACCGGCACGGTCGACGCGCTAACCCTCGCCGCGCCGCACCTTGACGGGCCGTTTCTGCTGTCGGCAGTCGATAACATCACGTCTGCAGACCACGTACGCCGCGTGATCGCGCGCTATTCCGCCAACCCGGACGTGATCGTGACGCTCAGCCTGCTACCCGCCTCGCCAGAGCAAATTCGCCGCTCGGCGGGCGTCGTGATCGAGGGCGACTGGATTACTGCCATCGAGGAAAAACCAGAGCATCCCCCCAGCCCCTGGGCTGCGATCATGCTGTACGCCTTTTCGCACGATTATCTGCGCTATCTGCCGGGCGTGCCGGTATCGTCACGCGGAGAGCGCGAGATCGTCAGCGGCATTCAGGCCGCGCTGGCGGAAGGGCGCCGCATCAGCTATGTGACGCTCCAGCGCCGCCTGCACCTCACCCGCGAACAGGACTTGCTGGCAATCAACCTCGCGCTGCTTAGCGAGAACGGCGCCGCGCAGACTTACAGCGACCTTCCCGCATCCGTGCAACTGATCGCGCCGGTACGCATCGATTCAAATGTAACCGTTGGCGAGGGCGCACGGATCGGCCCCAACGTCTACCTCGAATCGGGCGCGGTCGTCGGCGAAGGAGCCGCGATCGCCAACAGCCTGGTGCTGGCGGGCGGCGAAGTACTGCCCGGCGAGCATTGCGAGGGGACGATCATCGACCGGCGCGTGCGCGTCCCTATCGCGCTGCCGGAAAATTAGCGTTCGGAAGGATACGCTGATGCGAAACAAGGCACGCTGGATTTTGCTGGTTCTGCTGGCCGTGCTTGCGCTGGCGCTGGTTGCCTGCGACGGCGACGGCTACGACCGGCAGGAAGACCCTGCCCCAACCCAGGCGGCTGCCGCGCCAGGTACATTCACGACCGTCGACGTGCGGCAGGCACACGACGCGCTGAGCAACGGTAACGATGCGATCATTGTTGACGTCCGCACCGCACAAGAATGGGCGCAGACCGGCGTGCCGGTGGGCGCAACGCTGATCCCGCTTGACGAGATCGCGCAGCGCGCGGGCGAGCTTCCGCAGGACAGGCCCATCTATCTGATCTGCAACAGCGGCAATCGCAGCCGGGTCGCCGCCGATGCGCTGGTCGAGCGTGGCTTCACGTCCGTCTACAACGTGGACGGCGGCATTCAGGCGTGGCTGCGGGCGGAGCTTCCCACCGAGCCGTACACGCCTTGACACCCCTTCCGCGCACACAAATAAAAACAGGCGGCTCATTCCGAGTCGCCTGTTTGTTTTCGGGGAACGCGCGGCGTCACAGTTCAAGCAACCGGTCGATCTTTGGCCGGTCGAAGCCCACCACAATCCGCCCGCCGATGTCCAGCACCGGGACGCCCTGCTGCCCGCTGCGCCGCACCATATCGCGCGCCGCCACCGGGTCGCGGCTGACGTCCACCTCGCGGAAGCGGATCCCGCGTTCGCGCATGTACTGTTTGGCGTGGCGGCAATAAGTGCAGGTCGGCGTGGTGAAGATAATGACGCGCTTTTGCTTTTTCTTCTTTGTGTCGTCGGTCGGTCGTGCCATAAGTGCCTCTCACCTGAGCGTTGTAGTCTGCGTCAAACGATAGCAAGAACGATAGCAAATCGTGTCAGGCGCGAAATGCCTCACCAGCGTTAGATGCAGACGAGGCGCAAAGGTTTCATTCCTTCGGGGTGGAAATATTGCTTTCAGGGTCGATGTACGGTTTGAGGTCCAGCACGGCGAACAGGCGCTCTTTCACGGCGCTCGGCAGCTCCGGCGAGGGCATCTGCCGGTACAACGAGATCGTCTTGGCGAGCGTGTTGACCACCACGCGGCAGTTCTCGCAGATCGCCATGTGCGCCTCAAGCTCGTCGCACAGGTCCGCGCTCAGCGTGCCGTCCACGTAATCGCCCAGGCTTTCCAGATAGTGGCGACACGTTTCCCGGTTGTGCGTGTGAGGTCTTTCAGCAGGGCTCATGTGCTTATTCCCTCGTTTCTGGGATGACCGGGCCGTGCGAGAAATACGCGCTCAGTCGCTCGCGCAGCTTCAGTCGGGCGCGCATCAGGCGGCTTTTGACGGCGGAAATCGACAGATCAAGCGCGTTAGCCGTCTCTTCGGTCGAAAGCCCCTCGATATCGCGCAAGATGAAAACGCTCCGCAGCGTCGCGGGCAGTTCCTCGATCGCACGCTCCATTTCGGCACGAGCCTCGTCGCGCAGCAGGTCCGCTTCTGGCAAACAGCAGAAGTCGAAAAACTGCCGCGGCAACAGGTCCCCATCGTCGCGCTCAATCGGCTCGTCGACCGAAACCTGTTCCGGCTCGTTCCGCCGCAGCCGCATCAGCGCCGCATTGGTCGCGATGCGATACAGCCACGTGCTCAGGCTGGAGCGTTCTTCAAAGCTGTCGATCGCCTTGAAGGCGCTCAAGAACGTCTCCTGCAGCACGTCTTCGGCATCGGTCTCGTTGCCCATCATGCGCAGCGCCAGCCGGTAAATACGGGCCGCGTTTTCCTCAACCAGTTGCGCGTACGCAGCCTGATCCCCGGCCTTAAGCCGCGCCACCAGCTCTGCTTCATCAATTCGGGACATTACGCACTCTTCACCCTGGAGCGGTCGGTCGGGCGCCCAACGCCCGGCACGTCTATCTTAACGCAGGCTCAGCGCCCGCCCAAGTGCGCGTCCCAAACATCCCTTAGATGCAGCGCCTGCCGCGCCGGTTGCGTGCAACCTTTCGCCTGCCCGGCGCATCCCTCCACACAGCAGGCAGTCACCCCGCCTGGCGGGAACTGCTACAATCAACAGTGAATATTCTCAACGGCTTGTCACCATAAGGATTGTAGGCATGGCAGAAAACCGTAAGGCACGCCTGATCTGGCGTGACGACATGCTGTTTACCGCCTTCAGCCAGAACGGGTACACCATTCCGATTGAAGCCTCTCCGCAACATGGCGGCCACGATGCAGGCATCCGCCCGATGGACCTCATGCTCGTCTCCCTGGCAGGATGCACCGCCCTCGACGTGCTCAGCATCCTGCGCAAGAAACGCCAGGAGATCACCGGCTTCGAGGTCGACGTGGAAGGCGCGCGCCGCGAGGAACACCCCAAAACGTACACCGAGATCTGGGTGCGCTTCACGATCAAGGGGCCGAATGTGGACCCCGCCGCCGTCGAGCGCGCGATCGAGCTTTCCCGCGACAAGTACTGCGCCGCCGCCGCGACCTTGCGTCACACTGCGACGTTGCATTATGATTTCACCATCGTCGCCGAGCATCCTGAAGAACCAATGGCACAGGGAGCATGATGAACCGCGAGGAAGCCTGGCAACTCGTCACTGAATGGACGAAATCCGAAAGCCTGCTGCATCATATGCTGGCTGTCGAGGCTGCGATGCGCGCCTATGCGCGGCATTTCGGCGAGGACGAAGAGAAATGGGGCATCACCGGCCTGCTGCACGACTTTGACTACGAGCGGCATCCCGACATGACGGCAGCCGACGGGCACCCGTTCACCGGGCTGCGCGTGCTGCGCGAGCGTGGTAACGTGGACGACGACATCATCGACGCGATCGCCGCGCACGCATCCGAGCGCACGGGCGTGATGCCCGAATCGCTCATGGCACGCACGCTGGTCGCGGTGGACGAGCTGACCGGCTTTCTGACCGCCGTCGCGCTGGTCCGCCCCACGCGCGATATCCGCGACATCACGAAGGTCAAATCCGTCCGCAACAAGTGGAAAGATCGCAGCTTCGCCGCCGCCGTCAACCGCGAAGAGATCGAGCACGCCGCCGAACAGCTTGGCGTGGACCTGTGGGAAGAGCACGTTCCGCGCGTGCTGGAAGCGATGCAGGCCATCGCAGAAGACCTCGCGCTCGATGGCCGCCGCGCCGACCCTGCGTAACCGTCCGGCGCTCCGAACTGGGGCGCCGGATGCTTAAGCCACACTTGATAATCCCCCTGCTCCGCGTTATCATGATCGCGTCTTAGTCCCGTCTTCAGACCAGTCTTGTCCGGACTGGTTTTTTAAGGCTTGGACGCAGCCGAACCACCAACCGTTTTTCGCAGCGCGTGAGAGGACTTTATTATGGGACGTTATCGCCTCTGGCTGGCGGTCATTTTGCTGGTTGCCGCCGCCGCAATCTGGCTGAGCCTGCCAGGAAACCCCGGCATCCATCTCGATCTCGACGGTGACGGAACCTATGAGATCGACCGCGACATCAAGGTCGTGCAGGGGCTGGACCTGCAAGGCGGTTCCCGCGTGCTGCTTCAGGCTGCGCCCGGCACTTCGTATGACGACACCACCATGGAGCAGGCCCGCCAGAACGTCGAGCGGCGCGTGAACAGTCTGGGCGTCAGCGAGGCGGTGGTCCAGCGCCAGGAAGGCGGGCGGATCATCGTGGAATTGCCCGGCGTGCAGGAACAAGCCGTCGCCTTCGAGGCGATCAAGTCCACCGGCCTGCTGGAGTTCGTCGACTTCTCGAACGTTGCGACCGGGCAATACCTTGAGGGCGACTGCATCCTGACCACCGAGCAGGTCGCCCGCGCAGAAGCTCGCCTCGCCGAAGGCGAAGAACCGCTCGCGCTGGACGAGTACACCTGCGCCGCCGAAGACCCCGAAGCCGAGCCGGACCGAGCCTTGCTGAACAACGGCCGCCCCTTCACCACGATTATGACCGGCGCCGGTCTGTCAGACGCCGCGCCGATCCTCGACCAGCAGTTCGGCGCAACCTGGGCGGTTAACTTCGTCATCCGTAAGGGGGGCGAGGGCGTCGACCGCTTCCTGGAATACGTCGGCTCGAACGCGAATCGCCCGATGGCGATCGTGCTCGACGGGCGACTGCTCTCCTATCCGACCATCCAGCCGGACCTCGCCAGCAGCGCGCGCGCCGGGACGATGGACGGCGGGATCATCACTGGTGACTTCACGCGCGACGAAGCGCAGGTGCTCGCCGCGCAGTTGAAATACGGCGCGCTGCCCATCCCGCTCGACATTATCGCGTTCGACACCATCGGCCCCTCGCTCGGTGAGATCTCCGTCCAGCGCTCGATCCGCGCCGGGGTGATCGGCGTCGCCACCGTCCTGCTGTTCATGCTGATTTACTACCGCGTGCCCGGCATCGCGGCAGACCTCGCGCTGTTGCTGTTCGTGGTGATCAACTTCGCGCTGTTCAAGCTCATCCCCGTCACGCTCAGCCTGCCCGCGATCACCGGCTTCCTGATCTCGATTGGAACGGCAGTCGACGGCAACATTCTGATTTTCGAGCGCATGAAGGAAGAACTGCGGTTCGGCCGCAGCATGGAGCGCGCGATTGAGGCAGGCTTCGACCGCGCGTGGACGTCGATCCGCGACTCGAACCTGTCCACGATCATCATCTGCGCGATCCTTTACTTCTTCGGGAGCGCATTCGGCGCCAGCGCGGTGCGTGGCTTCGCCGTGACGCTCGGCCTCGGTCTGGTGATCAACCTGTTCACCGCCGTCCTGGCGACGCGCGTCTTCCTGCACTCGATCGTTGCAATCAGCGGGGATGTGCTACGCCGCCGTCCCAAGCTGCTCGGCGTTTAGGCAAAGGGAGTCAAACGGCCATGTTCCAGTTCGCGCAACGCCGTAAGCTGTACTATCTGATCTCGGCGGCGATCATTATTCCCGGCATCCTCGCGATGGTGATCTCAACCATCCAGAACGGCAGCCCCGTTCTGCTGAGCATCGACTTCACCGGCGGCACGCTGATGGAAGTGTCGTTTGTGGAGAACTTCGACGAGCAGGAAATCCGCGATGCGCTCAACGCCTACGGGCTGGAAGACATCGTCGCGCAGCGGCTCGACCCGATCTCGACCGATAACATCGAGGGCGTGAACGACGCTGCCGGCAGCCGCTGGCAAATTCGCACCAAAGAGATTCAGGATATCGACGACTTCCGCGCGCACCTGCGCACCACGCTCGGAGAGTTCTGGTCGCCGCAGAGCGTTGAGGACGACCCGAACCGTGAAGCCGCCATCACCACCACCAGCGTCTCCGCGACCGTCGGCCAAGAGGTAACCCGCGCCGCGCTTACCGCTACACTGGCCGTCGCGGTCGTGATCCTGGGCTTCATCGTGTTCGCGTTCCGGCGCGTGCCGCACGCCTTCCGCTATGGCGCGTGCGCGATCATCGCCATGTTCCACGACATTCTGGTGACGATGGGCGTCATGTCGATCCTCGGCCTGCTGTTCGGCTGGGAAGCGGACGCGCTGTTCCTCACCGCCCTGCTGACGGTCGTCGGCTACTCGGTGCAGGACAAGATCGTGGTGTTCGACCGCATCCGCGAGAACATCCCGAAGCACCGCGACGAGCCGTACGAGATGATCGTCAATCGCAGCGTGCTCGAAACGATCCACCGCTCGCTGGCAACGCAGTTGAACGCGATCTTCGTGATGATCGCGATCGTGCTGTTCGGCGGCGAGACGATCCGCGAATTCATCGCCATCCTGCTGATCGGTCTGGTGAGCGGGACGTACTCGTCGATCTTCACCGCCGTGCCGCTGCTTGTGTCATGGGAAAAGGGCGAGCTACCGTTCGTCAATCGCCGCGCCCGGCGTATCCATTACGAAGCGCCCGCCGCGCGGTGATAAAGCGGTTAGCGCTTAGCAGCCAGCAGTTAGCGATTAGCGATTAGCCAGAGGCGGCACGCAATGTGCCGCCTCTTTGTTTCCGCCCCTCACAACCACCGCGGATGGATCGATTCGGCAACTGTGGCAGAGGTGGAGTCTACTCCCTCTGTGCAGGGCTGCTGTTTGAAAAAACGGGCGCAGCAAGCTGCGCCCCTACAAGGGAAATGAGCGCCCCATCCCTTACAAACTGACAGGGTAGCGGGCTCTCGCCTTACACGCAGTTCTTGCTAACTGCTAACCGCTAACCGCTAACTGCTCACACCTACTCCCGCCCGAACTGCCGCGCGAGTTCCTCGCCGCTGATGTGGATCATCGTCGGGCGGCCGTGCGGGCAGGTGCGGGGCGCCTCGCAACGCTCCAACTGTTCTAGCAGGCGCTGCATCTCGTCAAAGCTCAGCACCTGACCGGCCTTGATCGCCGCCGCCTTACACACGCGGCGGACCAGCCGCTCCTCTAGCGTTGCCGCGCCGGGTGTCGCCCCCGCTTCCAGGTCTTCGATCATCCCGTACAGCACATCCTGCGGATCGCGATCCGCCAGCAGCACCGGGACCGCCCGTATCCGGTACGTGTTCGTCCCAAACGGCTCGATCTCGAAGCCGAGCTCGTACAACACGTCGAGCGCCTCATCCACCAGACGCGCCGACGCGGGCGGCAACTCGACCGTCACGCCGGTCAGCGTCTGCTGCGAGACGGTCTGCTGTGCGGCGTGCTGCGCCATGAACTGCTCGTACAGGATCCGCTCGTGCGCTGCGTGCTGGTCCACCAGATACAGCCCAGCCGGACCCTCGGCCACGATGTACATCGCGCCGACCTGCCCCACCACACGCAACACTGGTAGCGTGCGCGGGCGCGCGGGCGCCTGCGGACCTGCCGGGATCGCGGTATCGGACTCCGGCTCCGGCGTGGCGAACTGCGTCACGTCTGGCCGCTGCTGGGTATAGCGCCCCGCCCCAAATGTCTCAAGCTGCATCCGGAGTTGCTGCTCCCCCGGCACCAGCGGGCGTCGTGGCGCAGGTGCGGCGGGCGGATTCCAGGCGCGGTCGGCGGCGGCGTACGGATCGCTGCCCACCGAAGGGACCGGCGCCTGCTCCACCACGGCGCGGCGTACTGCGCGCTGCACCGCTGTGAACACCGCATCCGGCGAGCGAAAGCGCACCTCGGCTTTTGTGGGATGAACGTTCACATCGACCTGCTCGGGATCGAGCCGGATCATCACCACCGCCAGCGGATAGCGCCCGGACGGGATCAGCGTGTGATACGCCTGGACGACCGCATACGTCAGGCTCTGGTCTCCGATGGCCCGCCCGTTGACAAACAGGACGATCTGCTGGCGGTTGGAGCGTGTCAGGCTAGGCGCGGACGTGTATCCCCAAACCTCGACCGGCGGCAGATCCGGGCGCGAGGGTGGCTGCGGCTGCACTTCGAGCATGGCGCGGAACGTTTCCAGCCCCAGCGTCTCGACCAGCACGTCGGCCAGGCTGCCGCTACCGGTGCTGTGAAACTGCTCGCGCCCTTCCTGCACCAGCCGGAAACGCACCTGCGGGTAAGCCAGCGCATAATTCGTCACCAACTGGGCGATATGGCGGCGCTCCGTGCTGTCGGCATTCAGAAACTTCAGCCGCGCCGGAGTGTTGAAAAACAGGTTCTCGACCTCGACCACCGTTCCGACCGGCGCGCCGACCGCGCGTTGATAGCGCAGCTCCCCGCCTTCAACCTGCACGGCCGTTCCGGCGGCGCTTTCGCGCGGGCGCGTCGTCATCGTCGTGCGGCTGACGGCGGCGATGCTCGCCAGCGCCTCACCGCGAAAGCCAAGCGTCACGATCCGGCTGAGATCCTCAACCGTTTGCAGCTTGCTCGTAGCGTGGCGGTGAAAGGCCAGCGCCGCCTCGTCTGGCGCGATGCCGGAACCATTGTCGCTGACGCGGATCAGCCGCCGCCCGCCGTCTTCGACCTCAACCGTGATCGACGTTGCGCCTGCGTCCAGCGCGTTCTCGATGAGCTCTTTGACAACCGACGCCGGTCGTTCAACTACCTCGCCAGCCGCGATCTGCGCGGCGACCACGTCCGAAAGCACCCGTATCGGCATGGGTCTGATCCTCGATGTCCTTTGTGTCTGACGCCGATCATACCCCAAAAACCCCGGTCTGACCGGGGCAATTTCGAACAAATGTGTAACGAGATCGGGGTGATGTGCTAGCCGCCGTCAGCCAGCAGATTTGCGCCGCTGAGTGGGATCGCCAGCGCGAAGGTGCTCCCCTGCCCCTCGACGCTCTCCACCCAGGCGTCGCCGCCGTGTCGCTGCGCGACGTGCTTGACAATGAACAGACCCAAGCCGCTTCCCTTGACCTGCTTCCATTCGGGGCGGCGCAGGCGGACGTTGCGCTGAAACAGCTTCGCCTGGTCCTCGGCGGAGATGCCGTAGCCGTTGTCGCGCACGCGGAACACCAGCGCGTCCCGCTCCACGCCGAGCGACACATCGACCCGGCCGCCTTCTGGCGTGTACTTGACGGCGTTCTCGATCAGGTTCGCGAAAGCGCTGACCAACCTGGCTGCGTCCACATTCAGCACCGGCAGGTCGTCCGCTACGTCAATCGACAGCACCAGCTCCTTTTTGCGTGCCGGTTCGAGCAGCGGTTGCGCCGCGCGCCGGACGAGCTCGCCAATGTCAGACGGCTCTCGCGAAAGCTCGTAGCGGCCGGTGTGCGGATCGAGCCGCCCCGCGTCGAGGATTTTCTCGATCATGTCGGCCATTTGCATCACGCCGCCGGTGATCTTCTCGACAAACTGCGCCTGCCGCTCGGTCAGCGGGCCAATCATCCCCAGCATGTCGAGATAGCCCTTGATGAACGTCAGCGGCGAGCGCATGTCGTGCGACACGGTGCTGAGGAAATCCGCCATATTGCGGTTAAGTTGCTCGAACTGCGTCATGTCGCGCAGCACCAGCGCCTGCCCTTCGAGGGTGCCATCCTCGCCGGTGATTGGCACGGCGCGCGGCGCGTAAATGTGGCCGTCTTCAGCCGTCACCTGCGCGGGGAGCGTGCCGGTATCCGCCAGCAGCGCGAGCAGCGTTGCGTCGCGGATCACCTCGCGCGCAGGCCGGTTGGCAGCCGAGGCGCTGTTCAGGCCGAGCAGCGTTTCGGCGGGTGGATTCAGCAGCACAACTCGCTGCTCCCGGTCCAAAAGAATCACCGCATCGGGCGTGGTGCCGAGCAGCGCAGCCAGCGTCCCACCTATACTTGGAGCGCCGGACGTTTGTCGAATCGCGTTCAGGAGGTGATGAAGATGGGGCGCGTTTTGTGCTTGCGATGACGCAGTATCATTCACGGTGGGCCTGCCCTATCACAGGCCGGCGAGGGACTGCAATCCGCTTGACAATCTACTTCGACGAGTCTTCCCTGACAGGCGGCTACGGCCACTCTTACCGGCGAGCCTCGAGAGCGCATTATAGCATCGGTCAAAAAGCCGGGCAACGCGGCCAAACGGCCCCGGATGGCGAGCGAATGCTCCTTCTTGCATAGCCCTGTCTTCCATGCTAGACTTCCGTACGATGTGACACTCTCGCAGATGCTTCATCCCCGCAGCTAGACTTTTCACTTGATGGTGAGCTACGATGCCAGAGCGAATTTTAATCGTTGACGACGATCTAGACAGTCTTAAATTAATTGGTTTGATGCTCCAGCGCCAGGGATACGAAATCCTCGTCGCCAATAGCGGGGGGCAAGCGCTTGGGAAGGCCCTGCACGAGCAGCCCGATCTCGTTATCCTCGACATCATGATGCCCGACATGGACGGCTATGAGGTCTGCCGCCGGCTGCGCCAGAATCCGGCCACCGAGCCGATTCCGATCATCATGTTTACCGCGAAGTCGGCGGTAGACGACAAGGTCGCCGGGTTTGAAGCGGGCGCGGATGACTACCTGACTAAGCCCACACACCCGGCCGAACTTGCGTCGCGCGTCAAAGCAGTCCTCGCCCGCAATGCGGCGCTGCGTCGCTCTGGCTCCGAACAAGCGCACACGATCGGTTTCCTTGGCGCGAAGGGTGGCTGCGGCATCACAACGCTGGCGCTCAACGTGGCGGCCAGCCTCGCCCAGCGTGAGAAGACTATTCTTGCAGACTTCCGCCCCGGGCAAAGCACGCTCGGGCTGGCGCTCGGCGCGGCGCGCTCGACGGGCATGGCAAACCTGCTCTCGCGCCCGATCAATGAGCTTTCCACGCGCCTGGTCGAGAATGAGCTGGTGCATCACGCCAGCGGGTTGCGCCTGCTGCTGTCGTCGTCGCGCCCGCAGGAAACGCAGATGCAGATTAACCCCGACGCAGCCGCGGCGATCGTCGACCATCTTCGTTCGCTGGCGCATTACGTCCTGCTCGACATGGGATCGGGGCTGTCACGGCTTAACGTGCGCCTGCTGTCAGAGCTGGATCACCTGACGCTGGCGGTCGAGCCGAACCGCATCTCGCTGACGCTGGCGCGCGACCTGATGAATGAGATCGAGCAGCACGATTTTTCGCGCGCGCGGATGTTCGTTGTGCTTATTAACCGCACGCCGTCGAGCTTGCAAGTTCCCTGGCAGGAAGCGGAAAAGATGCTGGAGCATGAGATGACCGCGATCATCTCGCCCATGCCGGAGCTGGCGTTCCAGGCGGACGAGGTGTCCACGCCACTGATCCTGCTCCAGCCAAACGCGATCGCATCCACACAATACTCCAAGTTCGCTGAAGCGCTTGTCCAAGTAGGCTAGCGCGTGCCGCCGGGGTCCCGTCACGTGCTGCGCGCTTGCTTCGGACACTCCGCTGACGATCCCCCGGTCTGGCCGCATGCTCCCAGATGATGCGCTTGAAGCTGCTAGCGCCCTGCTTCGCCGGGCGCGCTACGTCGTCGCGCTGACGGGCGCGGGGATCAGCACAGGATCGGGCATTCCCGATTTCCGCAGCCCGCGCTCTGGCCTGTGGGAGCGCCACGATCCTGCCGAGGTCGCCAGCATCTACGGCTTCCGGCACAATCCGGCGCGCTTTTACAACTGGATTCGCCCGCTCGCCCGCACGATCCTTGAGGCCGAGCCAAACCCTGCTCACTTTGCGCTGGCGCGGATGGAGCGTCGCGGACTGCTGCGCAGTATCATTACGCAGAATATCGACCTGCTGCACTCCCGCGCGGGGAGCCAGACCGTCCACGAGGTGCACGGCCATCTACGGACTGTGACGTGCATCCACTGCTTCCGCGAGTACGACTGCCGCCCGTATCTGGTCGCCCTGCTCGAAACGGGCGCCGTGCCAAGCTGCCCGGCCTGCGGCAATGCGCTGAAACCGAACGTTATCCTGTTCGGCGAGCAGCTTCCGGCGCGGGCGCTCAGCGCGGCCCGGCGCGACGCCGCCCGCTGCGATGTGATGCTGGTCGTTGGTTCGTCGCTCGAAGTGTATCCCGCCGCCGACCTGCCTGCTTTCGCGCACCGGAACGGCGCCAAGCTGATCTTCGTCAATCTGATGGAAACCGCGTTAGACTCGCTGGCACAGGTTGTAATTCATGGGGATGCGGTCGATGTGTTGCCGCACCTCGCTGATGCCCTGGGGGGCGATTCGGAATGACTGCCAAGCACCGCCGCACTGCGCTCAACGAAGTCAGTGTCGCCCGCTACCAGCAGCTTGCCGCGCGCTACGAGCGTCTGATTGAAATCAGCCGCCAGCTTAACTCGACGCTCGACCTCGGCGCCCTGCTGAACCGTATTGTCCACGCCGCGACCGAACTGACCGGCACGGAAGAAGCGTCGATCCTGCTGGTCGACCCGGCGACCGGCGAGCTACGCTTTGAGGCCGCGTCGAACCTGTCCGGCAGCGCGATGGCCGCCATCCCGGTTCCGATGGAAGGCAGCCTCGCCGGATGGGTGGCGACGCACGGCGTACCAGAGTTGGTCGAGGACGCGCGCAGCGACTCCCGCTGGTTCGCCAATGTGGACAAGCGCCTCAGCTTCACCACGCGTAACCTGCTCGCTGTGCCGATGAAGCTGCAGGACACGGTGATCGGCGTGGTCGAGGCAATCAACAAGCGTGACGACGAGCCGTGGACGCAAGACGACGTCGAGACACTGATCACGCTCGCCAATCAGGCCGCGATCGCGATCCAGAACGCGCGCCTGTTCCAGCAAAGCGACTTCATCGCCGAAATGGTGCACGAGCTTCGCACGCCGCTCGCCGCGCTGCACGCCAGCGCCACGCTGCTGCAACGCCCCACCCTGCCCGAGCCGGTTCGCCAAGAGATCGCGTCCACGCTGCAGGCCGAAACTGAGCGCCTGACGCAGATGACCAATGACTTCCTCGACCTCGCCCGGCTGGAGTCCGGCCGGACGCGCCTGGAACAGCGGCCGTTCGAGTTGCTGTCGCTGGTCAGCGAGTGCGTGGAACTGGTATCTCCGCAGGCGGCGGAACGCGGAGTCACGATCGCAGTACACGGCTCGGCGCTAACCGTGACTGGAGACCGCGAGAAGATCAAGCAGGTACTCTTGAACTTGCTCACCAACGCGATCAAGTACAACCGCGAATACGGGCATATCGCCTGCCAGATCGCGCGGCACGACAATCAGCAGGTTGCGACTGTCAGCGTGCAGGATACCGGTCACGGGCTGAGCGAGGAAGAACGGCGCAGCGTGTTCGAGAAGTTCTTCCGCGCCCCGTCCACTGCCCGCTCCACGACTGGCACCGGCCTCGGCCTGTCGATCGCGCGGCGGATTGTCGAGGCGCACGGCTGCGAGATCTGGGTGGACAGCGAGCCGGGCGTCGGCACAACGTTCACCTTCACGCTGCCGCTCGCTTCGCAGGATGCTAATCGCAGCAAGCCCGCCGGAAGCGCGGAAGTCTCGCCTGTGTAAGCAGCCGTCAGGGGGCGAGCAGCACCTTCAGCGTGCCGGGCTGCGCTGCGTGCGCCAGCGCGCGCTCGGCATCCGCCAGGGAATAGCGCGCATCGATCATCGGGCGCAGATCGACCAGCCCTGCCGCCAGCAGCCTCAGCGCCGCACCAAACGGCCCACACCGGCTGCCAATCACCCGCAGTTCGTCAACCGCAACCCGCGTCAGGTCTGCTTGCGGCAAATCCGCGTATGTGCTCTTGAGGATAATCGTGCCGCGCGGCCGCACGAGGTCCAGCGCCGAAGCAAACCCTTCCGCGTTCCCTGTGCAGTCGATCACCACGTCCGCAATGCCCGGTGCAATGTCTGCCGCATCTGCCACCGGGATGCCCCACTCGTTGAGCAGCGCGCGCGGCCGCTCGCGCCGCGCCACGACCGTCAGATCGGCCCCGGTCAGGCGGACGGCCTGCGCCACCAGCAGTCCGAGCTTCCCCGCGCCAACGATCACCACGCGGGACTCCGGCGTGATGACATTCGCTTCCAGCACCTCGCACGCTGCGGCAAGTGGCTCCGTGAAAACCGCCGCATCGTCCGGCACGGCGTCGGGCACGGCCCACAGATTCGCCACAGGCAGCCGGAAGACGTCTGAAAACGCGCCGTCATACTGCGCCAGGCCGAGTATCGCGCGGTTCCGGCAGTGCGAGCGCATCCCCCGGCGGCACATGTCGCACTCGCCGCAACTCACGTTGATCTCGCCGACGACACGTTGCCCAAGCCACTCATCCGGCCCGTCGATCACTTCGCCCACAAACTCGTGACCAAGCGTCCCGGCAAAATCCTTATAGCCGCGCATCAGTTCCAGGTCGGTATTGCAGATGCCCGCCAGCCGCAGCCGGATCAACGCCTCGCCCTGCCCCGCTTGCGGCGCAGGCCGCTCCACCACCCGCAGCCCGCCCTCATACACGACTGCTCGTGCGCTCCGGATCATCGTTCCCTGCCTGTTCCTTTGCCTCTCCGGCCGCCTGGTCTTGTCAGAGCCTGCGCCGGACCGTATAATCCCGCCCGTTGGTCCCGCTCCCCAGGAGACAGCTTCTCATGCGACGCGGTTTGCTAGTGCTTGGGCTGGTGCTGATGCTGGCCCTTACCGCCTGTTCGACTGAATCCGTGCTACGCTTCACCAACAGCACCGAATGCGGCACGGCGACCATCTCGCTGGTACATACGCCGTCCGGCCAGACCACCACGCACACCGTCGCCCAGGGCGAATCGATCACGATTGAGGTCATCCCCGATGCGCTGTACCGCTATGAGGTGACCTACCCACGCGACCCCGCTACCAACCTACAGTGCGAGGCCAAGTCGATTGAGACGCGCGTGCAACGCGGCCAGCGCCTCAACGTGACGCTGGAAAGCGTGCCGCCGGAAGACGCCTCAAACTAGCTTCCACCCTGCCAGGTGAACGACTGCTCCGCCTGAACGGCGCCCGTCGGGTGCAGCAGTCCGTCCTCGGCCTCGCGCACGACTGACACCTGCCATGCGAACTCGCGCGGCGCACCGTCCGCAGGCAGCACGCTCGACGGCAGATCGTACGACAACTGCCGCGTCAGCGCGCTGAACGTCTGCCCGGTCGTTTCGTCACGCACGCTCACCAGATACATCTCGTCCGGCGCCAGCGGCCCGACCGTCACCCAACTGAGCCGCACCGGCCCGCTGACTTCCGCGCCTGCAGCCGGGTAGACCATCTGTGGCGCCTCGTGCGTGGGCGTGGGCGTCGGCGTTTCGCTGCCGGTGAACGTGGGCGTGAAGGTCGGCGTCGGCGTCGGTGCGGGGATGTTGATCTGCTGGCCGACCGACAGCACCGGTGCGACCGGGCAGCAGCAATGCGCCGACTCCCACTGGCAGCCACGGCAGTCAATTCCGCCCGGCCCGGCGTTCAACTCGCACAACTGGCGCAGCGTGGAATCCACCGCGATCGCGATGCTGCTCAGCGTATCGTCTTGCTGCACGGTGTAGGTCTGGATTGAGAAGCTTGGCCCCGCCACCTCAAGCGTGATCATCGGCGGGGCACTGGTGGCGACAGCCGTCTGCGTGATGTCATAGCCTTCGGGCGTGGCGGTCGGAGTCGGCCGGGGGACGAGGATGCGCGTCCCTGGGCCGGGAAGCTGGCGGCAGTCGGCCAAGCCGTTAAGCTGGAGCAGCACGTCTATCGCGGCCAGATCGTTGAAGCCGTGCTTGTACAGCACGCCAATGCAGTCATCGCCCGCCTGGATGACGTACTCGTAAGGGCCGGGCGTGTCAGTCGCGGTCGGCGTCGCCGTCGGCTGACCGGGCGTGGCGCTGCCGGTCGGCGTGATCGTCGGCGGGATCGAGCGGGTCGGCGAAGCCACCTGCGCGACCGGCGCCGGAGTATGGGTCGCGGCGCGGAGGGGTTCAGGGCTGGGGGTGGCGCTCGGCGGCTCGGATGGCAGCGGGGGCGGCGTGAGGGTATCGGCGGACGGGTTGGCGGCGGAGTTCGCGCCGCAGCCCGACGCCACTGCCAGCAAGACGAGTGCGATCACCATCGACAGACGATGCTTCATGCTCATATCCTCTCGTGGGCAGGTGGTCGAGCTTCCCCCCTCGCTGCCGCATCCGGCGGCTAGCGGCTCGCCCAGGTAAACCGGCGCGGAGCCGTCTGGTACTCCTCAGAGACAACGTCCTGGTTAGCGCCAATTGTTACCAGCGAAACAGTCCACTCAAATGTATGCGCGCGCCCATCTTGTGGCTGCCACGCTTGCGGCAGAATCAGCGCGATATCTGTCAGCAGCTCGCGATACTCGCGCTCCAATTGCTGATCGACCACGCGCACCAGATAGCGTTCGTTCGTGCCGAGCGTGCCCGTGCCGCCCCAGCGCAGCGTGACCATCTGATCGGCGCGGAATTCGGCGCCATCGTTCGGCGACAGCAGATACGGCGCGTTAAACGTGGCGGTCGGCGTGGGCGTCGGCGTCAGCGTTCCAACCGGCGACGGGGTGAACGTCACCGTCGGCAGCGGCACGGGCACGCGCACCCGCTGCCCCTGGCCGAGCAACACAGTGCAGCGCTCGCCACCCGTCGGCGAGCCAAAGTCACACTGCAAGAACGGGATTTCCGGGTTAATCTGCGACAGCGTCTCCAGCGAAGTGCCGTACTGCTGCGCGATGCTGATGATCGTCTCTCCGGCCTGGACCGTATGCCACGCCATACCGGGGCGCAGCGTCGGTTCCAGATTCTGATACTGTGCCAGCGCATCCGGCGTGCCGAATTCGTTGACCGCCTGCGTCGGCTGCATGGAGACAGCATCCCCTTCCTCGCTGGTCACGTCCGACGCTGGACTCTCATCCTGCACGGCGCCGCCGGTAGGCGTCGGCCAGGGAATCTCGAGCGTCTGCCCCAGCTGAAGCTGGTTCGGATCGTCCATGTCGTTGATCTCGAGAATGAGGTCCACGATGGACAGATCGCGATGCCCGCAGCGGATCGCCATCCCGTAGATCGTGTCGCCCTGGCTGGCCGTCTGCATGCACGGCCCCTGGGTCGGGCTGGGCGTGGGAGAAGGCGGCGCAGGCGTCACGGTCGCCAGGCTGAACGTCGGGCGCGGCGTGACGCTCGGCTCAGTAGGCGCGATCGCTGGCGCGTCGGCGGCGGGTTCTTCGCCCGGCGGCGGTGTGACCACCGCTGTCGGTCCGGCCGGTGTCAGCAATTCGGTTTGCGCCCCCGGCTCCTCGCCGTTGGCGGACCGGTCATCGCGCAGCAGCGCCATCACCCCCGCGCCAATCCCGATCCCCAGCACCAGCGCGACCGCAATGCCGATCAGCGCGACCCGCCGCCAGAGTCCCCCCGCGACCTCGCCCGCATACAGGTCGTCATCTCCCTCGGCGGGGTCGTAGCGCGGGCGGCGCTCGTCTTTCTCTTCCGGCTTGGGCACCGGCACCACGCGCACTGGCTCGCCCGGCAGCGTCGCGCCGCAGTTGGAGCATACTCGCGAGGTGAGCGGCTGGCTGGTGCCGCAGATGGGGCACTGCTGCGTATGTTTGCTTTCGCTCATAATTCCTTAAACCCTGCCAACCGGGCGTGCCCGGCTGCGCAGCGGATTATACCAGGAGCAGCCATGTTGACCAGGACACATCTGCCCGGCCTGGCCTGAGCGCCGGCGGATTGCTCTCAAAAGCGAAATTATGTGGTAGTATTTCTGCTGTTTTGGGCGCCAAGTTTCCGCGAAGCCTTGCCGAAGAAAGGTCCGACCTCATGCGCGTGGTCACTAACGAAGCGCATATCAGCCGCAACCGCCGTATCGCACATATCCTGTTTTTTGTCAGTCTGGCCGGGATGGCCGCCGGGTTCTTCTACACATGGACTGCCGACCCGGCGACGTCCACACAAATTAGCTGCTTTCTGCTGCCTGCGCTCCTGTTCATGACGCTGATCTCGGTCCGCATGGCGAACACCTGGATCCGCGAGCCACGCCCTGAGCGGGTGCTTGAGGAGTCGTTGAAGGGCGTCGGACGGCGTTACACGCTGTTCCAGTACCTTCTCCCCGCGCCGCACGTGCTGATCGGCCCGGAAGGCGTGTTCACGATTACCCCGATGTGGCACGAAAGGCGCTATCGCGTTTCCGGCAAGAAATGGAGCGGCGATCGCGGGCTGTTCGCGCGGCTGACCGGCTATATGCGGCAAGACCTGCTCGGCAACCCGTTCAACGAAGCGATGTTGCACGCGCAGGAAATGCAAAAGCTGGTCAACAAGCTCGCGCCGGATGCCGGAATTGAGGTGCAGCCGCTGGTCGTCTTCACCAGCCCGAAGGTCACGCTGGAGATCGACAATCCGGTCATCCCCGTGTTGTACGCCAACCCGAAGAAGAAGCCCTCGCTGCGCGACTACCTGCGCGATCTCAAGGGGCAAGAGCGCCCCACCCTGACCGAAGAGCACCTCGACGAGATCGACCGCATGTACGGGTTGGTGACGCGTCAGGAGCTTGAGGCCGCGATGGGTGGCGCCGCCGTGCCGGTCGAAGAAGACGATTCCGACGACGAGGAATGAGCGCCGCGCGCCGCCGCTGGCTGTGGTGGCTGGTCCTGATCCTGGGGCTGGCGTTCGCGCTGCGTGCGTTCCGGCTGGATGCCGTCCCCCTGCGCGGCGACGAAGGCTTCACCGTGCGCTATTGGGCGGCGGACCCGCGCAACCTCGTCCACGACGTCCGGCGGCAAGAGCCGCATCCGGTCGGGACCTTCGTCGCGTTCTGGGCGTGGAAGCAGACGGCGGGCGATACCGAGCTCGCCATGCGCTATTTGCCGCTGCTCGGCAACCTGATCGGCGTCGCAGCGATGGCGGGCCTGGGGCGGCGGCTGCTCCACAGCGAGCGCGCCGGGTTGATCGCGGCGGCGCTGTGGGCGATCAATCCGCACCTGATCTGGCACGCGCAGGACGTGCGGAACTACGCGATCTGGGCCGGGCTGAGCGCATTGGCGCTGTGGCTGTTTGTCCGCGCCGCTGACCGCAACCGCCCGCGTGACTGGCTGCTCTACGCCGCCGCCGAAACGCTGGCGCTGTACACGTTCTTCCTCGAAGCGTTTTTTGTCGCCGGTCAGGCGTTGTATTTGCTGCTCGCGCGCCGAGATCGTCGCGTCCTCCGCGCTGCCGTCGCCGCGTGGGCGCTGGTCGGCATACTGCTGATCCCCCTGTTCGTGCAGGTCTACTTTTTCACGCAGACCGGCTATCGCGGCGCCGTGGGGGACGCCGATCCCGTCGCGCTACTAACCGAGTTCCTGCCTACCCTGCTGATTGGGGACGTACCGCCCGCGCCGTGGGATGCGGCGCTTCCGCTGGCGTGGATCGCGCTGGTCGCCGTGGCGTGGACGCTGCGCAAACCACCACGGCCGCGCGTTGGCGCGTGGCTCGCGTTGAGCGTGCTGATTCCCTCCGGGCTGTTGTTAATTGCCGCCGGTCGCATGAGCGTCTTTCACCCGCGCTACATCCTCGCCGCCACGCCCGCGCTGATTCTGCTTACCACCTGGGCGCTGCTCCCGCTGTTCGAGCGCCGCGACGCCCGCCCCGCGCGAACCGCCATCGCCGCTGCGATGCTCGGCCTGCCGCTGCTGAGCGCGGTAGTGCTGGTCCCGTACTATCGCGGCGACGACCCCAAGGCGCCCGACTGGCCGGGGCTAGTCGCGTTCCTCAAGGCGCGCACGCTCCCCGGCGATCTGGTCGTGCTGCCCGCGCCCGATCCGGCGTTCGGCTACTACTACGACAAACCCGCCGACGAGATCAGCCTGGATCCGGACACTGACTTCGAGGCGAAACTTCGCCCAGAGGTCAACTTCCGCGCCGGGATCTGGGCGATCGGCGCGCCGCAAGACGTGCGAGACTGGCTGGCCGGGCAAATGCAACCGATCGGGGAACAATGGACCGGCGCGTTTCGTGTGGACCAGTATCGCCGCTGGGAGGTTCGCCCCTCGGAGATCGCACACGAAAGCGGCGCGCGGTTCGGCGACTTCGCGCGGCTGGCGGGATATACGCTGCAAGGACCCGATCCGGACAACCCCTCGCTGACCGTGCTGCTCTACTGGGAGCCGCTGCGCCAGACTGACACGGATTACGTCGTCTTTGTTCACCTTGCCGGACCGGGCGCGTCCGACACAGACGCCGGGCCGCTGGTCGATCAGGACGATCACCGCCCGCGCGACGGCTTCGCCAGCACGCTCAGTTGGGAGCCGGGCACCCTCGTACGGGACGCCTATCACCTGCTGGACACGCCCGCCGATCTCGCACCCGGCATGTACCGGCTGCTGATCGGCTTCTACGACCCCGACGATCCGGGCGCGCGCGTCCCGGTGACGGATGCCAGCGGGGCGCCGCTTGGGGATGCGCTGGCGCTGCCTGCATTTGAGTGGCGGGGGAGCAGCGATTAGCGGTTAGCAGTTAGCGGTTAGCGAAGGGCGAAAAAACGAGCGGCCATTGCTGACCGCTCGTATGCTTGTATCCCTATGCAGCAGTTAGCCGCCAAGCTCTTTCAGGCGCGCTTCCCACTTGGCGTACAGCCGCTCGTAGACCGACTCGGAGATCGACCCGGCCATCAGCTTCGCGTCAAGCTGATCGAGGTACGCGCGGATCTCGTCAGGGGTCTGTGGGACGGCCACTTCCGCCCCTGCCGACGCGGGAGCATCGCCGCCGCCCTTCTGGCCCTGCATCATCTGCTGCATCATTTGCATCATCATCATTTGTTGCTGTTG
>Ga0134097_1000880_pt1 | contig 25891 bp, 13 predicted proteins | sample 8_3taG_FD_94450 | JGI IMG/M metagenome (GOLD analysis project Ga0134097, IMG submission 94450) | Switchgrass degrading microbial communities from high solid loading bioreactors in New Hampshire, USA - 8_30_10_142_A2 metaG | ecosystem: Engineered > Bioreactor > Semi-continuous > Anaerobic >... | reverse complement strand
ATCACCGGCCATATCAGCTACGATATCGGCAAATACGCCAGCAGCATTTATAACTAACCGGGGATAGACGGTCCCCCGGTTGGTCTCCACACTGACAATCCGGTTATGTTCCTTGGTCATGGACAGTACTATGGTATTTAAGGAAACTTCTGCTCCGTTCTGCACCGCATTTTCTGCATATGCTACTGTCATTTTGTAAGGTGATACTATGCCGGTGGTGGCGAAATGCACTGCCCCGGCTATGGGTATGCCGATATTGGGCTCTATTTTCAAGACTTCTTCTCTGGACAAGAGAGTAACTCCCTTGACTCCCATTTTTTCAGCCCGTTTCAACAAGAACGGCTTTAATAGTTTCAGTAGTTTATAGTCAAAAAGAACACTCGAGCCGCACCTGATGACTTTTACGTCCAGTTCCTGGGCGACCCGAGTGTACAATTCGTTTCCTCTTACATTAAAAATAGCTTTTTTCGAACCGATTTTGGGCTCTATGCCTGGATGAATCATCCCGTCATTTCTGGAAGAAGCGTGCATGGCCACATCATCTTCCTTGTCCACCAGTAAGATCGACAGCTGCCACTTGGATAGTTCTCTGGCGATAGCACAGCCGATAATCCCCCCGCCGATAATCAGCACATCCACTCTTTTTCCCTGGAGGGCATGGTCAGACAGCTGGGGCCTTTTGATCCTGGGGATATCCAAATCCTTAACCTTTAGCTTATTCACCACCCCTTTATAGCCCTGGTTGGCACACATCTTCCCTGCGGTGTACAGTTCATCCCAGCTGGATACCGTGCCTTCCAGAACTATAGACGAACGCCATTCACGAAGGGACACTTCTGGTGAGATCTTCTTGCGAATCCTGCTTTCAAGTGCCTGTATTTTTTTACTCAAATTATCACCCCTAACTCAGTAAACTGGAAGGGAGTTACCTGGGCTATACTATCCTCTCTTTTAATCTTTATTTTAACTCGAAATATTCGCTGCCTGCATAATTCTTCCTTTCCTCTAGAATTAGCAAAAATAATGACCGATCCTTTGTTATTCACCAGCAATCTATCCTTAACCCTATCTTAGTGATCCTTTTGTAATTACACGGGAGGTGATAATTAATTCTAATTGAAACCAATTTGCATTAATTTAACATTATTTATGTCGAAAATTAAAAAGGAATCTGGATAGTTGTTAAAGAAGTATAGTAATAATTATGAAATCGAATATTTCTTGGCAGCATAATTTCAGCAGATGTTATTGCATTAAATACCCTATAACGCAGTAATCAACCCTCTCCGTCCGAGGTGGGGTTAAATAAATAAGAGCAGGAAAAGAAATGTTTCAAGAGTAGGGGGTATATTATGCAAAGCGAGAATTTGGCAGCGATGATTCATTCCCAGGTACGCAAGTACGCGGACAGGAAACAAAATGCCCTGCATTACAAAGAAGGTGATGAATGGAAGGGCATTTCCTGGAAGGAATTTGGCGAGCGCATTGATAATGCGGCCAAAGGGCTTCTGGAGCTGGGAGCCAAAGAAGGCGAAATGATTGCGATCTATTCGGAAAACCGGCCGGAATGGGTAATATGCGATTATGCCATTATGAGCATCAAATGCGCCACGGTTGCCATCTACGCTACCAACACTGCTGAACAAGCGGAGTATATTGTGGACGATTCCAGGTCTAAAATCATTTTTGTGGATGGCCAATATCAATACGATAACGTCATGAAATTCTATAAAGGTAATACCAAAATCGGACGGGTAATAGTATTCGACAAATCAGTGAAAATCGATGAAAATGACGAGCATATAATGTATATTGATGATCTATACGAGTTGGGCCGGAAATCCAACCAGGACGAGGAACTGCAGCGGCGGCTCAACTCTATCACCAGCGAAGATGTCATGTCGGTTATCTACACCTCAGGTACTACCGGAGACCCCAAAGGAGCCATGCTCTGCCACCAAAACTTCCTTACAGAGATTGAGGCTTTGAATTCCAGATTCCCAATGGGAGAAAACGATATAGAAGTAGTGTTCCTCCCCTTAAGCCATGTCTATGAAAAGGCCTCCAGTTACTGGATCCATTCCCGGGGTGCTACTCAATACTTCTGCAGCGATACCAACAAGATTGTGGAATACTTCTCGGAAGTAAGACCTACCTACATGTGCGGTGTCCCCAGGCTGTTTGAGAAGATGTATGCCACCATCAATGCCAGAATGGAACAAGCCGGGGGTATGAAGAAAAAACTTTTCGACTGGGGTGTAGAGGTAGGCAAGGAATACGAGTACGCCAAAATACGTGGCGAGAAAATTTCCTCCACCCTGGAGTTTAAACATAAACTAGCCTACAAGTTAGTGCTCTCAAAGATCAGAGATTTACTGGGCGGGCGCTTGAACTTCTTCTCTGCCGGAGGTGCTCCCCTGGCCAAGGAAATAGAAGAATTCTTCTTTGCGGCCAATATCTTTATTGCCCAGGGATACGGACTTACCGAAACTTCACCCATGGGCTCCTGTAACTGCCCCGCTTACTTCAAGTTCGGCACAGTGGGCAAACCCATTGAGCAAAATCATATAAAGATTGCGGAAGACGGCGAAATACTCATCAAAGGCCCCAACGTGTTCAAAGGTTACTTCAACAGGCCCGAAGCTACCAAAGAAGCCATGACGGAAGACGGTTATTTCAAAACCGGTGACATAGGAGAAATCGATGAAGATGGATACCTGAGAATTACCGACCGGAAAAAGGATATTATTGTCACCGCCAACGGCAAGAACGTTGCTCCCCAGTTGATCGAATCCCGGGTTGGTCAGGATTATTATGTTGAACAGATAGCCGTATTCGGTGACAAGCGCAAGTACTTAACCGCTCTCATTGTACCGGCCTTCCCCGCACTGGAGGAATATGCCAAAGCAAAAGGCATTACTTACAAAGACTACAGCGACCTGGTAAAGAAACCGGAAATCATCCAATTATACAGGGACAGAATCGACGGACAATCCAAAGACCTGGCGCGTCATGAAAAAATAGCCAAGTTTACCCTGATGGATCATCCGTTTACCATTGAAGAAGGGACGATGACTCCCAGTAATAAACTGAAGAGAAAGGTCATTGCCCAGAAATATGCAGATATTATTGATAAAATGTATGAAGAAGAATAGTCTTCTGTCTGATAAGCACATGAGCAACCTGCTCATGTGCTTATTTTTTATCCAAGACTACTTTAAGGGGATCTCCAGGAGTGATGCTGTTCTCTGTGACCTGGCAATCCAGGGCTAAAACCTGGACCCCTAGTTCGGCAGCCTGGCACAGGACCCTGCCAAATTCCGGGTGAGTATCCCAATTGGGTTCAAAATAGATTACACCCTTCATCTTCACAATGAAAACCACGTATGCCTCAAATCCTGCCTCGAGGCAGCGCATCAGATCCTTTAAGTGCTTAATGCCCCTCTCGGTGGGGGCATCCGGGAAACGGGCCACTCCCTTATCCTCCAGGGTAACCCCCTTGACCTCCACAAAGGCCTGGCGCCCGTCCCCTTCCACATAAAAATCAAACCGGGAGTCTCCAAACTTTGTCTCCGGCTTGATCAGGGTTGTATTTTTAAACAAGCCGCCCTGGGACAGCCACTCTGCAAACACCCGGTTGGGAGCGCTGGAGTCTATATTAACCAGCCGCTCCCCTTTATAAACCGCAATAAGGTCATAGCTGGTTTTGCGCTGGCGAGCTGCAATTTCCTGGACCAGTACCGGGGCTCCGTGATACAGCAGTTCCCAGCAGCGCCCGGTGTTCTTTACATGGCATTTTTCCACCCGTCCATCTATTGCAATATGAGCTGTAAAGCGGTTAAGACGCTCCAGAAAAGTTGCCGGCTTAATATGGTCATAAATCATGCCATCATCCTCTGTTAATAGCTTTACCCGATGATACACCAAATCAGTGATTTTTGGCAGCTGATCCTGGTAAGTTTTCTCCTCTGCCTGGCTGATATATAACAGGAACCTTCTGTAGACGAATTCATAATATGAGGACAGAGAACTAAATAGGGAAGTTAATAATGATAGAACAATTAGCCCAATTCAACGTTATTTACCTGGGAATCGCCGCTAGTATGGCGGCGGGTTTGGCCACAGGTATAGGATCTATTCCTATTTTTTTTACGAAAAACATATCCAGGATGGTATTAGATGCTGCCCTGGGCGGTGCCGCTGGCGTGATGCTGGCAGCCACCTCCTTCAGTCTGATCGTACCGGCTCTGCAAAAGGGCGGGGGCGGAGTTGCGGGAGCGACCGTAGTCTTAATCGGCATGTTGTTTGGCGGTCTGTTTATTGACATCATTGACAGGTTTTTCCCGGATACCAATTTGCTTACCAATGCCGTAAACGGCGTCCAGGCCAACGGGCACTTCCTGAACACGCTGCATTCTCTCAGCAGCCTGAGCCCGCAAATGCGTAAAGTATGGCTGTTCGTAATCGCCATCACCATCCACAATTTTCCGGAAGGATTGGCGGTGGGTGTGGGTTTCGGCAATGGCGACATTGCCAATGGCATCAGTTTGGCCATAGGGATTGGCCTGCAGAATCTGCCCGAAGGCCTGGCAGTAGCCCTGCCCTTGGTAAGGGAAAAATACTCAGCGGGCATGGCCTTCCTGGTAGCATTGGCAACCGGCCTGGTGGAGCCCATCGGCGGCCTCCTGGGCGTGGGTCTGGTGCACATTGCCAGCCCCATCCTGCCCCTGGCTATGTCTTTCGCTGCCGGGGCTATGCTCTTTGTAATCAGCCACGAAATTATACCCGAAACCCAAAACCATGAAGGGCATTCCAAACTAGCGGCCCATGCCCTGCTTATTGGTTTTGTGGTGATGATGTTTTTAGATAACACTTTAGGGTAAAAATGAGGGCTCAGCGGCCGGTAAATTTTCTAAAAAAAATAGCTGTAATTACGGGAAGCTATATGGTAATAATGTATAAGGAGTAATGATGAACAGCTGAGATCGCCACGCGCTGCGCGCTCGCGATGACACATAAGATGGCTTCCTATCACACTGTCGCTGGGCTCCTCGCGATGACACAGCGATGGCTGTACTACAGCAATTTCTGGCGCTAAGCCACTCCAGAAAATAATTTTACGTAAAGGTGGGACATGCCATGACTACCAGACCTAATGAAGAAATTTCCACCAAACCGCCCTATATCGACCTGGTTTATTCTCAGAGGTGGGATGACAACACCAAGCTTTCTATCAAGATAAACCGGCATATCTATACGGAGCAGACTCCCTACCAGCGCATTGACTTTTATGAATCGGATACTTACGGTACCTTTTTCACCCTGGATGGGCTGGTAATGGTGACCGAAAAGGATGAGTTTATTTACCACGAAATGATAACCCATGTGGCCATGGCCACCAATCCGGCTATTAAGAAGGTTTTGATTATCGGCGGAGGAGATGGAGGTACATCCCGGGAAATAGCCCGTTACTCCCATATCGAGCGTATTGATATGGTGGACATAGACGAACGGGTGGTTCGTCTATGCCAGCAGTATTTGCCCCGGACCGCCGGTCACCTGGACAAGGACCCCAGGATACACCTGCATTTCCAGGACGGTTCTTCCTTCGTAAATCAGACAGAAGACGGTGCCTATGATCTCATCATCGTGGACTCCACCGATCCCATTGGGGTAGGTGAAGGCTTGTTTACCAAAGAGTTTTATAAAGCATGCTATCGTATCCTGACCTATGAGGGTATATTGATCAACCAGCACGAGTCACCTTACTTTGACTTTCACATTGAAGAAATGCAGAAAGCCCATAGAAAAATCCGGGATCTGTTCCCTATCGTCAAAGTATACCAGTACCACATACCCACCTATCCCTCCGGCCACTGGCTGTTTGGTTTTGCTTCCAAAAAGTATGATCCCATCAAGGACCATAAGCCCGAAGTATGGGAATCCTTTGGGATCAAGACCAGGTATTACAACTCCGATATCCATAAAGGGGCTTTTGCTTTGCCCACCTATGTTTTAGAACTGCTGAAAGCCAGCTATTAAAAAAAACAGGGACGCTTACCTGGTGATGAGCCGGGAATCGTCCCTTTTGTTTTCCTTTAACTTGTCTGATAAACCCCGTCACTGCTGATTATAGCCCGGTAGAGTTCGGGACGGCGGTCGCGGAATACTGTCCAGGATATCCTCTGTTCTTCAATGGCATCCAGATCAAACTCGGCAGTAATCACCATCTCCGAAGTGCGATCCCCTTCAGCAATAATTTTCCCGGTGGGGTCAGTAATAAAAGATGATCCGTAAAATTCTATAGCCGAGGAACCAATGGTCTCCTTTCCCACCCGGTTGGAGGCTATTACCGGCATAATGTTGGCGGCAGCATGTCCCTGCATACATCTCTGCCAGTGCTCCTTGGAATCTACCTCCGGTTCATCCGGCTCGGAGCCAATAGCGGTGGGATATAAAAGCATCTCTGCTCCCATCAGGGCCATACAGCGGGCCGCCTCCGGGAACCATTGATCCCAGCAGATGCCGACTCCGATACGGCCATAACGGGTTTTCCAAACCTTGAAGCCGGTGTCCCCGGGGTTAAAATAGAATTTCTCTTCATATCCCGGACCGGTGGGAACATGGGCTTTCCGGTAAACTCCCAGAATACTGCCATCTGCGTCAAGCACAGCTACGGAATTATAGTAGGCCAGGTTTTTGCGCTCGTAGAAACTTACCGGCAATACTACCTGCAGTTCCCGGGCCAGAGTACGCAAATGCTGAACCGCCTTGTTATCTTCAACCTCCGCTGCCAGCTTGTAATAGGCAAAATCCTCCACCTGGCAGAAATAAAGGGTCTCAAACAATTCCTGCAGCAGAATAATCTGGGCTCCCATGCTCGCCGCCCGGCGGATAAGGGCTTCAGCTTTGCTGATATTTTCGTTCCTGTTTTGTGAACAGGCCATTTGGGTTGCTGCTACAGTTACCTTTCTCACCTAAAACCTCCTAAATATATTCATAATAAGTCAAATTTTTATTTTGCTTTTATGTACAAGATTATTTACTTGAGATCTTTATATACAAGATTAATTACTTGAGAACGATTTTTAACACCGAGTTTGTTAAACAGGTTATTGATGTGTTTCTTTACCGTATTCTCGCTAATATTTAAAGTGTTCCCAATCTCCCGGTTATTCAGCCCTTTGCAAATCAGTTCCAAAACCTGATACTCCCGTTCCGTAATATTGAATTTTTCCATGATCTGATTATCGCTGTGACTATAAATAGTTTTGTTAATACCATTAGGATACCGGATAGACAGATGATTGGATATATGGGCGGTAAGCACGGTAAGGATAAACATTTCCTCCGGTGAGAAATCCTGTAAATCTTTGCTCCTGAATATAGTAATGGAGCCATATAAAATACCGTTTTCCACTACGGTGCTGCCCATTCCGTAGTATACTCCCATGGGCTCTAACCAGTTCTTGTAGAAAAAAGTCTGCTCCCGCAAAGGGTCCCTGAGAATATCTGAATCCCGGTAGATTACAGAGGCTTGACTAATAAAGCTCCAGGGCACATAGTCTGAAGTCTGGTATATTTCATAGTAGTCGGTTAATTCTTTTTCCGTCATAGTGGTGGATACTGGATCATAGAAGTCGATACGGTTTTCCTTATATTGGCCCAGATCAAACCACGATTTTTGGTGGGGTATTAACTGAGCCAGACTATCCAGAAAATTGATGCGCAGAGTATAAAGGTCATCTGATCGGTAAATGTCAAGAATCATATTATTGATACAAACCCACTGCTCATGCCGTAGAACCACCATTTGCTCACTCACCCCATCTGCACTAACCACCTTCATATAATATAGTTTACCATATGCGCCGGGTGTCAGTAGTAGGGGGGGTTAGCCCTGATACTACAAAAGTTTTATAATTGATACCCGCAGACTAGGCATTAGCTTGGTCTTGTGGGAAAGCTCAGTGGTAAGAGTGGCACTATGGCTACTACCAGGGTAGTAAATTTTATATTTACATCCTGCGTATAATTGCAGCAAACTAAACCAAAAATTATTATATAGCCATAAAGCTTAATAGATAAGGAGGAATAAAATATTAGACAAATTATTTACGAATGCTTCAGAAAGCTACTGTGATATCATGGAATGGTTGACCAATCGGCAGATTTTTCTGAGAGGTGGAGTTTCATGACGGAGAAAAAGAAAAACTTCCGTTTATACGAAGTAGTCTTATCGGTTATTACCATAGTATTTGTGGCAGAAGCAGCCGCACCGGCAGCTGCCATCGGCAATTCCCAATATTTTTGGTGGGTATTCCTCATCCTGGCTTTCCTGCTTCCTTACGGATTAATAGCTGCTGAGCTGGGCAGCGCATACCAGGATGAAGGCGGACTCTATGATTGGATCAAACGTGCCTTTGGCCCAAAATGGGGGGCCCGGGCGGCCTGGTATTATTGGATCAATTACCCGCTGTGGATGTCCTCCCTGGCGGTTATTTTCCCGGAAGTTATAACTTCTATATCCGGAAACGAAATCAGTGTCTTCTGGGCTACAGTGATTGAACTAGCTTTCATTTGGACCGTTGTCTTCATCAGCCTCTTTCGGGTCAGTGACAGTAAATGGATATTAAATTTGTCAGCAGTGATCAAAGTTTTCATCGCTCTGGTACTGGGGTGCCTGGGACTGTATGTAGCTTTTACCCGGGGAATGGCTACTGAATTTACCTGGAACTCTCTTTTGCCGTCCATGAATCTGAGCAGTCTGGCCTACGTTTCGGTAATACTGTTCAACTTTATGGGCTTTGAGGTTTTGAACTCCTTCACCTCGGAAATGGAAAATCCCCGCAGGCAGGTGCCCCAGGCTATTGTAGCCGGCGGTATTGCCATTGCTTTTTTGTACATATTCTCTTCCTTTGGCATCGGGGTTGCCATCCCTGCGGAAGAAATCAATACCTCCAATGGTTTGGTGGAAAGCCTGCAGCTCCTTACCGGTACAACCATGGGCACCTTCATTACCATTATGGGCACTCTCTTCCTGATTTCCTTAGTGGGCAATATGCTTTCCTGGTCTTATGGAGTCAATTATGTAGCCAGTTATGCAGCCAAAAACAACAGCATGCCTGCCATATTCGGCCGGCTCAATGAAAAAACGGGGATGCCCCTGGGTGCTCCCATAATTAATGGAGTGGTAGCCTCTACTCTGGTGGTCATCGCCCCCTTCCTTCCCAGTCAGGACTTGTTCTGGAACTTCTTCGCCCTTAATATAGTTACCCTGTTGCTGGCTTATGTGCCAGTATTCCCAGCTTTCTTGAGGCTGCGCCAAATAGACCCGGACCATGAACGGCCTTTTAAAGTAGCAGGAAGCGAGTTTAGACTTAAACTTATAGCCTATTTACCCATGTTTTTGCTTATTATTTCCATCATATTCTCAGTGGTTCCCCTGGAATTGTCAGCAGAAGAATTGAGCTTTAAGATCCCCCTGACGGTTGGAACCATATTAGCAGTCATTGTAGGTGAAATAATGGCCGCTCGGGCAGTCAGAGTTTCCAATGAATAACCGGGTAATTCTATTAGTTCAGGAAATACTGACCTATTGACAAAATATAGCAGGAGGTATGACGAATGATGGTTAGGAACTTTATTGACACCAATGATTTTACCAAGCAGGAAATCCTGGACATTATCCGCTTGGGACTAACCTTGAAAAAGTGTATCAATGTGGGCTACTACCCACCTTTGCTGAAGAATAGAAATCTGGGTATGATCTTCGAACAAACTTCTACCCGCACCAGGGTCTCTTTTGAAACCGCTATGGCACAACTGGGCGGGCATGCCCAATACCTGGCCCCAGGACAAATCCAACTGGGAGTACATGAGAGTATGGAGGATACAGGCAAAGTGCTGTCCCGGTTGGTAGATATCCTGGTAGCCAGGGTCAATCGTCACAAGACTATTGTCGATCTGGCCAATTCTACTACCATTCCAGTAATTAATGGTATGTCTGACTACAACCATCCTACCCAGGAAATTGGGGATGTTACTACTATGGTGGAACACCTGCCTCCGGGAAAAAGACTGGAAGACTGCAAGGTGGTCTTCGTAGGCGATGCTACCCAGGTATGTGCTTCCCTGTGCTTTATTACCACCAAGCTGGGCATGCATTTTGTCCAGTTCGGCCCTAAAGGTTACCAGTTGAAAGAACACCACCGCTCTATCGCGGAGGCCAACTGCCAAGTATCGGGAGGAAGTTACCTGATTACCGAAGATGCCGATGAGGCCTTAAAGGATGCCGATTTTGTCTATACTGATGTATGGTATGGTCTATATGATGCTGAATTATCCAAAGAGGAAAGAATGGCCGTTTTCTATCCCAAGTACCAGGTCAACCGGGAACTGATGGCCAAGGCCAGTCCCCATGTTAAATTCATGCACTGCCTGCCAGCTACCCGGGGCGAAGAAGTTACCGATGAAGTCCTGGATGCTCCCTACTCTATCGCCTGGGATCAAGCTGGCAACCGGTTGACAGCTATGCGCGCAATATTAGTTTATCTCCTGCGTCCCCAGGAGAGTCAGCAATACAAAATAGATGCAGCTAAAGCTGAATTGGAGCAAGTCTTAGCCGAAATTATGTGATTGAGGTGCTGAGTCAGTGAGGAGGAATTAAGCATGTCGAGAATCGTAATCGCCTTAGGAGGCAACGCATTAGGTAACGATGCATACGAACAGCAAAAGATGATTGACAATGCTACCCCCTCTTTGATTGGTCTGATCAAGCAGGGACACGAGATAATTATCAGCCACGGTAATGGTCCTCAGGTCGGCATGATTAACCTGGCCTTCGACCAAGCCTCGAAAATAAACGGTAAAGTAGCTCCCATGGAGCTGCCGGAATGTATAGCCATGAGCCAGGGATATATCGGCTATCATCTTCAAAAAGGGATTAAAAAGCAGCTTCGTAAAGAGGGCATGCCCTGGCATGTGGCCACTGTTATTACCCAGGTAGAAGTCGATAAAGAAGATCCTGCTTTTAGTACCCCGACCAAACCTATCGGCAGCTTTTACGATGAAGCGACTGCCCACAAGCTAATGGCTGAAAATCCAGGTATTATAATGGCTGAGGACGCTGGCCGTGGTTGGCGAAGAATGGTAGCCTCACCGAAACCGGTAGATATTGTGGAAAAGGAAGCTATCTTGAACCTTTTGGACCTTGAATTTATTGTTATCGCCTGCGGCGGCGGAGGTATCCCGGTTATCAAAGATGAGAACGGTGATTATCACGGTGTTGCAGCGGTGATTGACAAGGACCTGGCATCAGCCAAACTGGCTGAAACCGTGAATGCCGATTATCTTTTTATCCTCACCGCAGTCGACCGGGTAGCCATCAACTATGGCAAGCCTGATCAGCAGGAACTGGCTGAGATGACAGTCGAACAAGCCCAGCGGTATTGTGAGGAAGGTCATTTTGCACCAGGCAGCATGCTGCCTAAGGTCCAGGCAGCTATCCAATTTGCCAGCAGCAAAAAGGGCCGGCAAGCCGTGATTGCCTCCCTGGAAAAAGCTCCTCTAGCCCTGCAGGGGGCCAGCGGTACCTTGATTTACAGCAACTGAAAGGACTTAAATTCTTATAGCTCTATAAATAACTTACCAATAGGAAAGGATGAGAAAAAATGGCCAGGACTTTAACTACAACCCCCCGCGCAGACGGGTTCAGAATGCCCGGGGAATTCGAGCCCCACAAACAAACCTGGATGCTGTGGCCGGAAAGGCCCGACAATTGGAGATTAGGCGCCCATTATGCCCAGAAAGCCTTTGTGGAGGTGGCTGCCGCCATCGCCGAATTTGAGCCGGTTACCATGTGTGTTTCCCGGGAACAGTACATGCACGCCCGCAGCGTTCTGCCGGAGTCGGTGCGAGTGATAGAAATGTCCTACAACGATTCCTGGATGCGGGACTGCGGCCCCACCTTTGTGGTCAATGACAAGGGGGAGGTACGGGGCATAGACTGGACCTTCAATGCCTGGGGAGGACTGGTGGACGGCCTTTATTTCCCCTGGGACCAGGATGATCTGGTGGCCAAAAAAACCTGCGAAATAGAGAACATCGATACCTACCGCACCGAAGGTTTTGTCCTAGAGGGAGGTTCTATCCATGTAGACGGAGAAGGCACCCTGCTGGTCACAGAAGAATGCCTGTTAAGCGAAGGCCGTAACCCCCATATGAGCAAAGAAGAAATTGAACAGATGCTGAAAGAATACCTAAATGTGGAGAAAGTCATCTGGCTCAAGTGGGGGATCTATAATGACGAAACCAATGGCCATGTGGACAACATCTGCTGTTTTGCCCGGCCCGGGGAAGTTATCCTGGCCTGGACCGATGATGAAAATGATCCCCAATATGAACGCTCCAAGGCAGCCTATGACCTTTTAGCCAGCACCACCGATGCCAAAGGCAGAAAACTGAAAGTCCACAAGCTGCATATCCCTCGACCGGTGCTGATAACCAAGGAAGAAAGCGAAGGAGTAAATGCTATTAAAGGCACCCTGCCCCGCAATGAAGGGGATCGCCAGGCAGCTTCCTACGTGAACTTCTATATTTGCAACGGCGGTATCATTCTCCCATTATTCAATGATCCAGTGTACGACGAAATGGCGGAAAAGAAACTCAAGGAAATATTCCCGGACCGCCAGGTAGTGGGTATATATGCCCGGGAGATCATCCTGGGAGGCGGCAATATCCACTGCATTACCCAGCAGCAGCCCCTCGGGATAAGCAAATAAGGTCCATATCGCCACCAAGTACCCCCTGTGATTGCATACACCAGTCCAGGGGGTATTGATTTAAGCAGTCTGGCAATATTCCTGCCCTATTCCCTCTAAAACTGCTACAATAATTTATACTTGGTGCAGTGACAGATTGGATGGCAAATCAACATTTTATCTACGGAGGCTTATATGAAACTCATCTCCTGGAATGTCAACGGCTTACGCGCTTGCCTAAACAAAGGCTTCATGGATTTTTTCTGGGCAGAACAACCGGATATCTTCTGTATCCAGGAAACCAAGATGCAGCCGGAGCAGGTGGATTTCCAGCTGGAAGGCTATGAAATGTACTGGCACAGTGCAAAGAAAAAGGGGTACTCGGGTACTGCTGTTTTCACCAGAATCACACCCAAGTCGATTACATTAGACCTGGAACAGCCAGAACACGGGGGTGAAGGCCGGGTAATGACCCTGGAATATGATGACTTTTTCCTGGTCAATGTCTATTCCCCTAATTCCCAACGAGGTCTGGTCCGCCTGGAGTATCGCATGCAATGGCAGGACGATTTCCGGGACCACCTTATGAAACTGGATGCACAAAAACCGGTGATAATATGCGGGGACTTAAATGTAGCTCATAAGGAGATCGATATAAAAAACCCCAAATCAAATGTGAACAATGCCGGCTTTACCCCTCAGGAGCGGCAGAAGATGACGGAACTCCTGGAGGCAGGATTTATAGATACCTTCCGCTACCTGTATCCTGACCAAACCGGAGCTTACACCTGGTGGTCCTACATGTTCAATGCCCGGGAAAAAAACGTGGGCTGGCGCATCGATTATTTCCTGGTATCCGAAAGAATTAAAGATTGGATTAAAGAAGCCATTATTTATTCGGATGTCATGGGCAGCGATCACTGCCCCATCGGCCTGATAATTTAAACGGGAGCACGGGGCATGTACCCCGCACTCCCATTTCTAAATATCACCTAGAGCGTCAGCGGCAATGATGGCGTTTAACACCGCCTCTTCAGTAACCGGGAAGGGCATGTTATGGATGGTCTCATCCGGAGCGGTTGCTGCCCGGGCTACCTGGCGCAGCCGTTCGGGATCAGCAGATCCAATTCCTAGCTCTCTTAAAGTAGTGGGCAGACCTACTGCCCGGCAGAAATCGATTACCTCAAATATTTCCTCAGTAGGCCGGTTTTCCAGAACCAGCTGCACAATGGTGGAAAAGGCCACTTTTTCTCCATGATAATAGTGGTGTGTTTCCTCCAGTGCGGTAAAGCCGTTATGAATAGCATGGGCGGCTGCCAGACCGCCGCTTTCAAATCCTATGCCGCTCAAAAATGTATTGGCTTCCACCACCAGTTCTACCGCTGGTGTGATCACTTTTCTTTCCACCGCCAAACGGGCAGTCTCACCATATTCAAATAGTATTTTAAAGCACAGGTCAGCCAAAGCCAGGGCACTGGCTGAAGGCCTTCCCCCGGCCATGGTAGTCAATTGTCTTTTGCTGCTGGCTTCGGCTTCAAATTTGGTCGCCAGAGCATCACCCATGCCAGCCACCAGAAATCGGGCGGGAGCCTGCACCACCAGACTGGTGTCCATCAAGACAATATCAGGATTTTGGGGCAGCAAAAGGTACTCTTCAAATTCCCCTGACTCAGTATAGATTACGGAAAGAGCGCTGCAGGGAGCGTCTGTGGAAGCTATACTGGGAAGAATAGCTACCGGTTTTTGCAGGTAATAGGCAACCGCTTTCGCGGTATCCAGGGTTTTGCCTCCGCCAAAGCCAGCAATCACATTGGCGCCGCTGCTGCTGGCGATATTTTGCAAGCGATTGATCTCCGCTTTGGAGCATTCTCCTCCGAATCTTTCCAGGGTGTATCCTAAGCCATTGAGACTGGGAATCAGCCTTTGTTCAGCAATGTCATGCACCGCACTGTCCACGATAACCATTACATGGGATCCCAGACTGCCAATAAATTTGCCGGCTTCTTTCAGAGCACCGGCACCTTGGATATATTTGCGGGGAGAGCTTAATACCTGAACCATGACCATCCTCCTATCACTTATTCAGTTTTAGTATGGTATGGCCAAAACGAGAATATTCTCTCCTCAAAAGGCGTTAAGCAAATTACTGTGCATTACTTTGCTCATACAACAAAGCCCACCTAGTGGCCTAATATGTTCAGTGCCCGGGGAAACAACGTGGGCTGGCGTATCGATTATTTTCTGGTATGCGAAAGGATTATTAACCTTATCAAAGATGCCGTTATTTATTCATAGGTTATGGGCAGTGATAATTGCCCCGTTGGACTGGAAATCCAGATACAAAAACTGCCATCTGCCCGGGAAATGGGCAGATGGCTTCAGACTGTCGAAAAAGGCCATGTAAGAGATCGCCACGTCGCTGCGCTCCTCGCGATGACAAAACCAAAAGCCCATCATATGTGTCATTGCGAGGCACGACGTGCCGTGGCAATCTCGAACGTCCAACTCTTAATAAGCTTTTTTTACACGCTGAAGCCATCTTCACTCCGGTTTTATGGACTCCGACCCCTTGCTTCTTATTATGTTTGTCTACTCCAGCAAGTCATCATCCACCAGCAGAACCTTTTCAAAGATCTCAATATATCGTTGGATAACAGTGGCAATTTCGGCTCTGGTTGCTGGGGCTGCTGGGTCCAGAATACCTTCATCTCTACCGTACATCAGCCCTACAGCTACAGCCCATTTCATGGCTTCCAGCGCATAATCGGAAATCTGGCCGGCATCTTCAAATCTGCTCAGGTCACTGGAGGCACCGGTGTCTCTGCCTTTGAACATGGTATAACGGTACAGGAACACAACCAGCTGTTCGCGAGTAACAGGATCATTGGTCCCAAACAGGTTGTTGTCGTATCCTTTGACTATCCCCAGGGATTCTGCCCAGGCAACTGCATCAGCATACCAGGATCCTGCTTCCACATCAGCAAAACTGCTGCTTCCGGAAACTTGCGGACTTCCCGCCAGACGGTAGAGTACCGCTGCCAGCATACTCCGGGTAGCAATACCGGTCGGTGCAAGCAGATCTACAGCTACCCCTTCCATGATCTTTAGGGCATGGTTATAAGCAATTGATTCAAAATACCAGTCATCCGCTTTAACATCCTGGAACTGGGTTTCCGCCATGGGTACTTGTTTGTTGCCTACCTGAGTGTACTCTCCTCGATAAGGCACTACATTATATTGATCGTCGAGTATCGCATAGGAAGTCAGTTTATCTGTTTCAAAGCTGAGCATGCCGTCTTTTACAGTGACATTAATCACCTGCATTTTGCCATTCTGGTAAGCTATAACGGTCAATGTCTGACCCTCATATTCCATACCTACCGGGATATTGACGGTAACCGTACCATCGAGGTTCTGGTTCACGGTAATGTTATAATTGGCCAATACCTTGCCCTTATTCATCAAATCAATGATAAAGCTGCTCATCTTGTCAGTTCCCTGGCCCTCCGGAGCACCGGTGGTGATTGTCACATCAGAACCCTCAAGACCTGGGCCGATAATGGTAATGTGCGTATTGGAATCAGTAACAGTTCCAGGTGAATCATCGCTGCTATCGCTTTCAGGAGTTCCTTCATTATTATTATTGTTGTTTCCGCTGCTTGTATCACTGCTGCTGCCACCCGGTTTATACAAAACACTGGTGTTGACCGTTCCATAGGCTGATGAAGCAGTAATCACAGGGGACTTAGTTACAGTCACATCCAGGGGATTTCCCGATTCGCCCACATTACCAAAAGCGCTTATACTGAAATTACCCACATGAATATTTCCCGTTCCTCCATCTACCACATTACCTGCCGTGTGAATATCTGCCTGGCCAGGTACTTTCATACCGTTGATCTGCAGGTTTCCGGAATTATTCTCCAGATAGAGGTTCTGAGACTCCACATCAACTTCACCGGTATCGATACTTAAGTTATTGCCTTCCGCACCGATACTGCCGGAGGCTTTCAGTTCCAGCTGGTCAGCAATAATATTATTGCCGTTGCCTTCGCCCGCCGCGGAGCCAGCAGTTATATTGCCAGTCGCTTCAATATTTACCGTACTGCCGGCAACCGTGTCTATGGTGAGATCCTTGAGGTTCTTGATATATACCTTTTCTCCCACCGCCGTCAGGCGATCCAAATTAACCAGGAGCGGAACCGAAGCTGCTCCGATATCTCCGCCCAGACTGCTGAGCTCAGCATTGGCCGCGGTGATAATGATACCCGTATTACCTGGCTGGCCTATAAGGTCTCCCTTGGAGTCAATGACTACTTTGCCGTCAACTGTCACCGGAGCCAAGTACAGGTTGCCTCCGCTTTCCAGGTATAATCCGTAGATGCTGGTACCGGTTTCGGTGGTAACCGTCACTGTTCCGGCAGCGGTTACTCCCAGACTGTTATCCTCTTCACCAATGGTACCGCCATTCAGCAGCTTCAGGTTCAGATTGCCCTCGGTAGTAATACTTGATGCTGCTGTCTGGGCTTCAGCCAGCTTGGCAGCTGCTATAGCCTCTAATGTTTGGGCAGTGGCTTCCAGACTGTCCCGTTCGGCCTCTTTGGTATCCACCAGATCAGCCTTGGCCTGGGCAATCTCGGCATCAATGGCATCCAGAACACTTTGGGCTTCATCTCTCAGCCGTGTCAATTCCGGTATAGTAACATTCTCTAATTCTGCTTCCTGCTCCTGAAGGTCTGCAATCTCTGCACTCTTAGCATCCAGTTCCTTCTGTTTTTCATCGACTGCCGCCTGTGCTGCTTCAAATTCCTGGGTCTTTTCGGCGATTAGCTGGTCCTGGGCTGCTATTTCCTCGGGATCAGTGAGACCTTCGCGGTCAGCTATCGCCTGATCCAAAGCGGCTTGAGCATCAGCCAGAGCCTGGTCAGCGGCAGCTTTTTCGTTTTCCAGGATGTTCAGCTCTTCCTGGGCTGTGGTAATCCGTGCTTGAATGTCCGCCAGCGCCTGCTCAGCTGCGGTCAAATTAGCTTCGGCTGCATCCAGAGCCTGCTGAGCAGCGGGGCGTCCCAGCAATTCAGGAAGAATATTGGCAACGTAATTCTGCAGTATAATTAGCTGCGCTGCAGCCAGATCTGCTGCGCTGCGAGCCTGGATGGCCTTCAATTTAGCCTCGGTAGCAGCAGCCAGGTAATCTGAGGTATCCTTCTCGGTGATATTGCCGTTTTCAGCGATCAGGGTTACATCTCCCCCGCCGGTGGAAGTCACAGTACCTATCTGTATTCCTCCGGCAGCAGAGATATTGACAGTGCCATTGCCTTCTGACCGGACTAGTTCAATAATGAGATCTCCGTTCCGTTCCCTGATATTGATGGCTCCATTGGTAGCCTTGGCGGAAAGAGTTCCGCCGTTTTCTGCCGCGGTATCGATATCGATGGGTGCTTCAGCAGTTCCAATGCTGCCATTCTGGGCAGTCAAATCAATCGTCTGGGCTTTTATGTGCACGTCCTTGTTCAGTTTGTTACCGGCAATGATGCCTGCTACGGATACAATGACTGCTTTACCGCCTGCGTTAATAGTTCCGATCACCAGGTTGCCGGTTGTATTGGATAAATTCAGGTCATTGGCTGCATTTACATTAACCTGTCCATTGCTGCTGTCGGCTACCAGGGTCAGGCTGCCGCTGTCGGTGATGTTTATGTCACCGCCGGCTGTCACTTGTATCGTACCATCCACATTGGCAGCCAGATATTTCTGGTTCGTTCCTACAGAACCTCCTGCTGTGATCACTGCATCACTATTGGTAATGATGTTTTCTCTGGTTTCATTATCTGCCTGGACATCATAGATGGATCCGGGAACAGTAAGGGTCACTCTACCGCCGGCCTCGATTACATTTATACCCATATTTCCTGTAACCTCATTGATTTCAATATCCCCGGCAGCACTTGCGGTGATACTGGTGGCATTCTCAATGTTCAAGTCACGTACTGCGGTATAATCAATGGCAAACTGCATTTCGATCTGGCCGGTTTGTGCATTGCGGACCAGGATCCAGCTCTTGCTGCCAGTCTGTCCATAAGCCTGGTTCTTTTTATCCTCATCTATAATATTTCCAATAGTTGTCAGATCCCAGGATCTTTCCTCAACATTCAAACCAGTAATGCTACCGGTAGTTGCAGTAAGGGATATATCTTCTCCGGTAACATTAGTCTTGCCATCCACACCGGTAATCTCCGGACCGGTTATGGACACATCACCGTATCGGGAGAAAATTTCTTCAGCTGTAAAGATACCGGTCTGCTGGGTAATTACTATGTCACCCAGGTTGGATATATTGCTGCTGCCGGTAGATTCGCCGATATTCAGGACAAGTACCCTGAACTGCCCACCGTTGTCCTTAGGTTCAGGATATTTCGCCAACGCCCAGGCAGCTTCAATCAGTGCCTGTTTCTGGGCCTCGGTCAGGGACTGCCAGTATGCTTCAAAGAGTTTATCGTCCGCCAGCCTGCTTTCCATCACAAAGACCGGAATCAGAATGGGATCTCCATTTTCATCGGTACCTTCCATATATAGCGGATCGCCATTTTCGTCTACTGCCTGCTGATAAACCGGATTACCGTCACCATCAGTACCGATCACCACTGGCTGCTGGGCTTCTAAGGCAGCTTTCAGCAACACTGCAATAGCAGCTTCTGCTTCGCTGAGTCCCAGATCGAACAGGTAGTTTATTTCCGCATCGCTCAATTTACTATCTGTGTTAAGAATACTTTCAATGCTGGCTCGATAGCTATTTATAACATCGGTGCGGTATTGAGCCAGTACTTGTTCATAGTAGCTCTCATAGGCGGCTTTTATTTCCTCTATGCTGGCTGTGTCTTCCAGTCCTAATCTAGTTTTGAGCTCAGCCAGGATAGTCTCCTTATCTGCATCGGCCGGTAAATTCAGCTGCAGTGCCAGGTTCTTAATAGCCTCTGAATCTTCGCCGTCAAGTACGGTCAAGTCAAGTTTGCTTTCCGGTTCGGCCACACCCAAATTTAACCGGTTGACCAACTCTGCCAGTTCTGCTATCTCCATGGTCTCCAGGGCGGCAACCAACTCTTCCACAACTGCATCATCAATCTCCAGCGCGGCTTTTACCTCATTACCGCTCAGGATACCGCTGATCAGCAACAGCAACTGATCTTTGGTCAGGGTGCCATTGTTCAGCTGGGCAGCAAGCTCCTCCGGAGTCTGAGCCGGTATGGTCACCTTGACCTGCTCGTCATCATTTTCCATGCCGTCAATGGCTTCTTCATGGTTTCCAACATTGCCGTTTTTGTCGCGGCCAGTGGTGGGCAGGGTATCATCACTGGTGCTGGCACCGGTTTCCTGCACCAGGTAAATGTTTACAACATTCTTAATATTGAGGGGCTGGGCGTCTCCGGCTGCATCGGGCAGTGTATTCACTTTGAAGGGCAATTGGGCAGTACCAATATCTCTTCCTATGTCGAACCATGTATCTCCCTGCGAAGCAGTAGAATTAGGCCCGATGGTGAGAATTGAGTTTTCATCCTTCATCAGCAGACTGCCGTCAGAAGCAGTTACCTGCAGAGTCCCGTCGACAGTTACTTTGTCTACCGTCACGTCTCCCTGATCCGTCTCAACACCCAGGGCACCGCCTGAGATTATATTCACATCATTCAAAGCTAAGTTTCCAGTCTGGGTATCGGCAGACATGTTACCGCCCACATTGACACCATTCAGGGCAATATCTCCGCTGCCGGTTTCCACGTTTAGGGTACCGGTGCTATTAATATTGGAAGTGTTTATAATGATAGTCCCTGCATCGGTAGTCGCTGTCATGCTGCCGCTGACACTCATACCCAACATGGTGATATCTCCATCGCTGGTTGTCACAGTCAGGGTGCCGGTGGATTTTACATCCACATTATTCATAACTACTGTTCCGCCGGGGGTATCAGCAGACATGTTACCGCTGACTTCAACAGCATCCATGGTGGTATTTCCGCCGGCAACAAGGAGATTCATGGCTCCGCCTTGATGTATGCCTACTTTATTCAAGTCAGCATGTCCATCGGTTACCTTCAGATCCAACAGACCCTTGTTCCCGATCTCTGTGTCGTGGAGGTTGACATTGCCGGTACCGGCTGTCACCAGATAGGCGCTGGCATTCAGAGCTTCTTCAGCATTAGTCATGACAACCTTCAGATTCACCGTATCTGTAGTATTCGGTGCGAACACCAGCGGGTTTGCTGCCGAGAAAACATCTCCGCCCTTTTGGGAGGCAATGGTAATATTATCGGCGATGATATTGACATTCCCCTCATTACCATTGTCGGTCAGGGTAGTGTTATCCCCGGCAAAACTGATATTGAAGGTTCCAGCTTGTACTCCATTGAGATGTATCTGAGTATTTCCGTTATATTCGGCCAGCGATCTATTCACTTACCGGTCTTACGATGTTCAGGCCATCGATGTCACGGAATATCTTGGTTTTTTGATAACGATCACTGTCATATTCATTCGCTTCAGATTCGGTGAACTCTCTGAGGTTACCGTCCTCATCAGTCACATAATTACCAGTTTCCACATCAAATACATAATATAGTTCTTGTCCCGCTGCGTTGGTTTTGGGAGCCCGCAGATTGTAAACCGGCAGGCTGTTGGTATCATAGTAATACCCTTCATAATCAGTCACAGTTCCTATGGTTCTGGTTCTGGTGGCAGCAGCCAGTGAATATTCGTATTCTGTGTCTTGGAGCATAGCATAAATACTATCATAGGTGGCGTCCCCAGGCCCGCTGCTCATGAAATATTTGATTTGGCCATCAGCAGGATCTATATATTCGTACTGAACCACTGAGTAAACCGGTCTGCCATAGGAATCTATCTGTTGCTGCATATTGGGCGAGAAGGAAATGGTTACATTGGTCATGTCCTGACCAGCACCGATGCGATTGCCCTCAACAGCAACGGGATGAACGTGGCCATCGCTGGTGACTACCACAGCCCGGTCCAGCAGATAGAGGATACCGTTGTTGGCATCCGTAATGCTGGCATCGTCAACGAACAGGTATCCGCCGTTAACGTTACGATATCCGCCGTTCAAAGAACTGCCTGAGATTTCGCCTGAGTCGTCCAGATTTACCTTAAAGACCGTGATAGTCTTGGTGATCCCGTTATTACTCAGCATGAAGTACTTGCCCAGGAGTTCATTATAGCGGTCAAGCTCAGCGCCCGTATAAGTCCCTTCTGCAACTTCTTCAGCCACATATACTTGGAGGTCTTCAATAAATTGCAGGTCGAAATAATAACCTCCATTTTTAACCGTCAGCCACTGCTGGTCAGAAGATTGATTAATGAAGATAGTGCCAGCCCAATCTCCCAGCTTGACTTTAGCAAACTGGATACCTTCAACGGTTTCGTCATCCTTGTTGCCGCCAGCATTCACCGTACTGGACTCTTCTTCAGCAGAGGCTGTTTCTAATGCCTTCTCTGCCAGATCTACAATGGCTTTAGTAAAGGTGATTGTTTCAGGTTGCTCTTCCTCGCCCACGACTTCAGTAAGTTCAATCGCTATGTGTACTTTATCAATATAGTATTTTGTTTCCGTAGTCGGATCAGTACCTTCTTCTCCCTCTACGGTTATTTCTTTAGCGACAGGAATAACTTCTACCTTAACGGTGAATTTCCACTCAGGTGTAAGCCGGCCTTTCAATGCGTCTGCCAACTCATTTGCGATCTTTTCTGAGGTACTTTCTTCAGTGATGGAATCTGCGGTGAAACTTTCAAGTACACTTTGCACTTCCTGTATAGCCGCTTGCAGAGACATTCCCTTACCAACATTGCCTACAGCAGAAGCTTCGATAACTTCTTCCTTCGAATAAATATGGCCTTCCACAAAGATATACTCACCATCGACCTCCTGGAATTCCACCACATGATAGAACTCCCGCTCACCATTCAGTGGCTCCAGAAGGAACAGGTAGTTTTCACCCTTCATTCCCAGGAAAACCGGTATAACTTCCTTTCCGTCCTGCAGGAAGGCATTCTTGTAATAGACCCGGGTGCCGTCTGGCAGGTCCCAGCCTAACTGGCCGGGTTCTGTTTCTACAAAGATGGTTACTGCGCCATCTGCCAGGTGGTCCTCGGTAATATTAATTTTCACATCGGCAAGATTTCCAGAGGCATCATAACTGTATACTACATCAAACTTGTCCTTCTTGAACCGGATGATACGCTTATCGCCGTCCACAACATATTCAATGGCATCCAGATCATAAATTGTGCCGTTAAAGGTTATTACATTTACGATCTTTCCAGTTGCCCGGTCAACGGCCACCATATCTCCATTGGGCAAATAGTAATGGGCGATATTTCGGGTTCCGCCTCCAGAACCAGAATTGATCACCGAATCGCCGGCGTGGTAGTTGACCCCGCGGATAGTAATGGCATTGCCAATCTTGATCATGCCATTAGGCATGAGGGTGTAGGAGGTTGGATTGCCTGCTGCATCTTTAATCTGCACTTCTGATTCTTTGCCCACCAGCAGTACCAAGGCATCCCTCCTGCCGGGCGGAGTAACATCTATTATGGGATCATCAAGGTCAGTATTTTGTTTATACACCAGAGCCTGGGGAGCGCCAATGAGCAGATCTATTGTCCCGCCTGCAGTGACTTTGTCCAGAGTCAGTACCGGGATGCCGGTGACTGCTCCTCCCTCCAAACGAACTATCACATGGTTGAGAAGCGCATAAATATCCTCTGAAGCCTGCAACTCTACAGAAGTAGGTCTGGCCTTTATGGTATTTATAATCCCGGCTGTTCCTGGTATCTCAGGTATCTCCAGCAAATAAACCTTAAAGCGATTGCCTGCACTGCCTATGCTGCCGGCAATGGTGACGAATAAGCGGTTCGCCCATAAAGCGGCCGGCATTCCCTGGCTGTCGGCAGCTGCGGTATTTACATTACCGCCGTTCATATTTATTGTGAGAGTTCCATCCCCAACATCCACGCTCTCAGCGAAAGTCAGGTTGGTTTCCTGGTGGTTTGAAATAGTCACGTCAGGTATCTCAGTGTCCAGCACAAACTTGACCGCGTCACTCATATTGAGGCTGGGGGCTCCCAACTGTCCGTTTATCGCCTGGACTTTGCCCAGTACCAGATGATAAGGAGACCAATTGTTTATAACTATTTTCGGCAGATAACTATTCAGGAACAAAGTAATGCTGCCCTGAACATTGCTGGCGTTGGATGCGCTCATGTTAAGTACGCCAAGCTCCTTATTCTCAATATCACCCAGGGTTACGGTGTCGCCTACCCAGGCTGATATTAGGTTATTCAAACCGGAATATACTACGCTTCCGTCTTCTTTAATATCAACATAGACACCGGCAGCACCACCGCCTAAATGAACCTTGCCGTTGATGGTCACGTGGCCGGTAGAAGTCATGGTACCAGTGGTGTATTCCTCTTCATCGGAATAGAGAACTTCCTTCACTAAAACGTCAACCCATTCGACGACAGTTTCTACCACCCATTTTACAATCCAGCCGATAATGGGGATCTTGCTGACCTTTTTCACCACTCTCTCTACCGTCCGCTGAACTTTCGTCCATACCCAATTGACCACAGTATTGCCTTTGGCAGTGGCATCCCGGTAAACCACCTTATCGGTAATATAAGGAGACTCAGCTTTGATGGTAATCTTCCACCCTGCCAGATCGGTTCCGTCTCCTGTCGTAACCTCCGCCTTACTGCTGCCGCCGGCGTGGGAACTCGCAATGACCTTGCCGGTCACGCCGACAACTTCGGCATAGCTCTCGGAATGGACGTACAAATTCTCAACGGTTGCAATGATATCCAGCCGGTCAGTACCGCCAATATAAGCTTTATTAATGGTAACCCTGGTATTATCGGTGGCTGTGACAGAGGTTTCCGCCTCGGTCTTGGATCCGGCAGATACGGTATAGGATAACGCTTTGGCTTGCAATTTCTGGTGGAGATTGGCTTTGATTTGAGTATTTCTGCTGTTCAGGTAACTCTGGTCACCGCTGCCGCCGATGGTAATAATGGTATTTTCAGTAGCTGTGATAGTTGCCTTGCTCTTATTATCGCCGGCCAGGGCACCCATATGCCGGTAAGCATAAGCATAGATATCGCTCTTGCTGGTGGCATCAATATTCAGGTTGCCGAACAGGGCAGTGATGGTGACCCCATTGCCGATATTAACAGAAGTGTTAGTCGTAATCTTGGCGCTGGCTTCTGGTCCGGATCCACCGCCAACCAGTCCGGCTCCTCCCATGGTAGCTATTGCATCCTGATCTGCCGTATCAGCTAGAACACTGATGCTGACATCACCATACCTGGATACAATGCGGGCACCATCTCCGGCAGTGAATCTGGTGGTTCGATTCGTAATTTCAGTAGCTGCAGAAACCGATCCATAAGTCCCTAAGGCTACAGAACTGGCATTAACTGATGCAGTGAGTCGGGATTGGGTTGAGGCAAGGATGTCAATGTCACCCAAACGGTAATGGACCAGGCATCAAGATCTGACGCAGCGGTAACGTTTACCTTGCCGTTGGTTACTGTGATTGTTCCATCTTTACCAATAGAGGCAATTACCTGGTCATTATTGGTAATGACAGCTACATTCAAACCTACTCCGGCTTTGGCCGACGACACTGAAACAGCCCCGCCTATGATACGGGCATTATTGTTCGAGTAAGCATTGATGTCAAGATCACCGGAGTTGAGGATAATAACAACTCTGTCTCCGATGGATGCTTTAGTTAAACTATTCTGGAACAACATAGAAACTGCACCGGCCAGAGCTAACTGGCTCTCACTGCCGCCGCTGGATTTTCCTATAATAGTTCCGGCTGCTGCCGAAGCGTAGTAGTTAACGCTGCCAAGGAAACTGGTCAGTTGGGCAATATCAACCAGATCTTCGGCTTTAACGTTCATAGTAACCCCGAATTTGTTTTGTCCGTCACCTCCGGTAGTGACATTTATGATGCCCTGCTGGCCTCCGCTGGCATCAACAGTAAAGAGTTCATATAATTCAAAAGGTAAGTTCCAATCCTTTATGGTAACAGGTTGTTTTTCCGCATTCAGGGTGAAGGACT
>Ga0134097_1000879_pt1 | contig 25900 bp, 25 predicted proteins | sample 8_3taG_FD_94450 | JGI IMG/M metagenome (GOLD analysis project Ga0134097, IMG submission 94450) | Switchgrass degrading microbial communities from high solid loading bioreactors in New Hampshire, USA - 8_30_10_142_A2 metaG | ecosystem: Engineered > Bioreactor > Semi-continuous > Anaerobic >... | reverse complement strand
TTCTATAGGTTCGATAATTATCTCAACACTAGAATCTTCTAATATGTTTGATAAATCGTCAGGTGAATGTTGAATGATTCCTAACTCACTATCATAATCTATATCTATAGAATAGTAGGTTGCTTCTATTACTTCAACTTCATAGGTGCCAAACACATTAGGATCTACAGTTGATATAGCTTTTATTAGAGTAACACCTTTTGAGATACCTGTAACAACACCATTTTCATCTACTGTTGCAATATTTGGATCTACACTTACCCATTCAACATTTTTAACAGCATTATTTGGTAATATCGTAGCATTCAATTGTATAGATTTGAATTCTTTTACAGTATTTGGACCTGATATGGTTATAGATGTTGGTGTCACTACCTTTACATTCAGAGTAATAGAAGTACTAATAGATGGATACTCTAAAGAAGTAGCAGTTATGATAACTGATCCAGATGATTTACCCTCTACAACACCAAAACTATTAATTGTAGCAATACTTTCATCGCTTGATTCCCAGACAACCCTTTGATCTGCTCCAACAGGATAAACGATTGCTGATAAATTAATAGGTTTCCCTACAAATACTTCCTCAGATCCCTTAATGATAATTTGTTGTGGACTCTCATTAGATGCTACGTGATATCCAATATAAGTAAATGTATCTACATCGTATGCGTACCACTCTTTTGGATTCCAAATATCACTTGGTGCTACTATTCCAACATTTCGAATGATTGTATGATCCTCTGTATTGCCATTTGGTACTTCCCATGTTTCTTGTTCGCCCATTACTCCGAAAATATCAATTAAAACATCATTTTTATATAAACATACTACATCATCACCATTGAAATTAGCAACAGCGTGTGCAAATGAAATATTCGCATATTTTGCCCGATTCTTGATTTCTTGTGCAGATGATGAATGATAAATTACTATTACACTAAATGGTTTTAAAGTTCCTTCTAATTGAACAGTATTTGTTGGTGAAGTTTTTGCATTTGCATATAGCTTTACACTATACTCTGATAAATCAACTTCATAGTGGAATGGATTGTAGATCTCGATCCACTTATTATTAGAACTACCTTCTCCATATTCACTAATAAATAAATCTTTTACTTCTTCATTATAAACAGTTACTATGTTCCCTTCGGAATCTTTACAAACTAAATATGTACCTACAAATAATGGATCTAACTCAGTGAATGTTATTATGAATTCATTTGTTTCTGCAAAATAGTTTAGAATTTGTTGTTTTTTAACATGTTCATTATTAAGTTCTAATTTAACATTTTCATCAGTATACAAGAATCCAAATTCTACTTTAGTATAACCATCTGGAATATAGAAATTACCATAATATGTTGGTTTGTTATCAAGTATAACTTTATCACTAATTGATACAAAAGGCTTATCTTCTCTTGCTTCATTTTTGTATACTGCTTTAATATTCAAGTCAGATAACATTGTAAACTTGTATGTACTTTGTGTACTTACAACACGATGACCTACTTGCCAATGACTGAACACTTTACCTTCTGGTGCTTCATCAGCTACTACAGTTACCACATCATTGTAACCAATAGTACCTGTAGAATTACCGGTTTTAAGAATCGTACCATTGACAACTGTGAGATTGTATTTTACATCAGTTGTTTTTGTATATTCTGCAATGATGATAGTATTATTCTTAATGTTTGTTAAGGGTTTATCCCATTTTGTAAACACATATCCAGGTAGAGTTAACTCAACATCAGGTGCAGTTACACTACCACCATCTTCTACCCAGTCAATCTTTAATACGTCGCCATTCGCATCAACGAAAACCACTACATGTTTATTGTTGGGTGTAAATAATGCAGTGATTTCTAGATTCTCAGTGACAATAAATTTATGGTCTCTTGGTAAGTTACGAATCTTATTATTGAGAATCCAATAAGCGAAATCATAACCTTGACGATCATCTACATTTATAATAAGTTCATCAGCATATTTTGCTTTTACAGTAGTATTTACTTCTGCATCGTCAAACAATACTTTTACACTTATAGTGATATTGTTTTCTGATTCATCCGCAAATACATTCGTCATAGAAGTCGTAAATGCAAAGGAGATTACTAATAAAAATACAAAAAATACCCATTTTAACCCCTTCACAATTACACCTCCGTCATTTGACATACTAAAGCTGAACCAAATAAACCTTCACCACTAATATCGGTTGTAATCGTTTCTTCAATAGTAAATTCTACAACCTCAATTATAGGCTTTTCATACATCTCTAATTTATTATCCATTGTCTCTCACCCCTACATTTAAATAACTATTATTTACCACTTTTTGGTAATACTATATTTATGATTATTATATCATATATACGTTATATTACAAGATTTTTTCATAAAAATAATTACGTTTTTTTATTTTATTATGTTTAAATTCCTAATTTTTTTATAATCTCATAATTCATATTAATCTCATTTTTATTAGTCTTTATAATTTGGATAAATCTCTTAATACTATATCTAGGTTTTTTAAATAATATATTAAAAATTCTAAATATCCAAGCTAAAGGCAACAAAATCGGTAGTTTAGTTAAAAACCGATACCGATCTTTCATAGTGTTATAATTGGGAAACAACAGACTTATAATATACCTAACCTTACCCTTCTTAACACTACCAGTATCAATGGTTTTCTTAGTAACCATCGTAAGATGCTTATTGAAATCTTTACCATGACCATGTACACCTGATCTGATTATGTAATTTATGAGATTATTAATAAATCCTTCATCTACTATATAATCAGTCAAATAAATATCAGTTAGTTTATTAAAACCAAATAACATCTTATTTAAATATAAAATATTTTGAAAAAATAATCTTAAACTACTTTTATCTAATAAATAATCAAAATAATCCAAATCAAATTCATTCTGACTATCAACGAATATACCTATATCTAAGATACTTCTCAAACCTACCCCACTTGAATTAAAATGTTTCATTAAATGAAATAACATATAAAACAAGTTAAACTCTGGTTTCAACTGATATTCATAATTATCAACTACATAACTATTATCCCATGCATACGCTAATAACGCTTTATATTTATCATTGCTACTGGATTCTAAACGAGCATGTACCTCTACATAAATATCTTTATCTTTCTTATAAGAATCATGTTGATATGATCTTGTATTGTTAGTATAACCGTTATTAATCAAAAGTGAATGTACTTTATCTAAATTTGCTTCCTGTACTAGTACATCAATATCCCCCATGGTCCGCATAAAAGATGCAGGATATAGTTGTTTTAAGTACGAACCTTTTAAAAAAATATGGTTAATACCATTATCATTAAACAATTGTTTTAACTCTTGAATTGCCTGCTTTTGGCGAATGTCCCTTGCAGTATACTGTAAGAAAACTTTCTGAAAAAGATCATAGAATCTAGTTGATAAATGTGATGGTTTTAATAATGGTGTAATCATAACGGATAAACCATTCTCTTGCGCAATAACAAATAATTGCTTCTCATCATAAATTTGTTTATCATATGTTTCATTTTTTAATGCACAACGAGTAAGTTCCAATAATTGTTTAATATTTTCATCCATGCTCATCAGTTCTTTCGCTTAAGTTTTCTGATTATATATAATAAATATCTTCTAAAAGGTCTTAAAAACAACCATAGATTAACCTTAAGATTATAAGATAAATTATCTATAGTAATCTCTTTCTCATCATTACGATAACTTACAACCATCCCTATTACACGTTCCTTTTCAATATACTCTAGTCTAGTTAACGCATCACCACAAATAACATAGTGATTGTCTTTTACTTTTACAATCCGATGTAAAGCCCAACTACCATTAGGACATTGATATAAAACAATGTCCTTTCTTTTTAACATATAGTTAGGTTTCTTTAACGTTACTATTGTCTTCCGATCATAAAAGAATGGATTCATACTATTACCAGTAACAGTTAAAGTTACTGTACCATTACTATCAAGTTTTTCTCTTATAACTGGTATTAAATCGTTAATTGATACCTGTACCTTATCCATAATTACTCTTCAACTAAAATCTGATGTTTTCTTAATACTTCGAGAAACTCTAAAATATCTTGAGTGGCTACTTCTTTGGTGACATCATATTTATTTAACATCGCGTTAACTAGAGCATCTACTGTCACATCGTTTTGTAGTTGTTCCCATAAAAACTTACCCGTCTTATTTAAAGTAATGATACCATTAAAAGAAATTGCTGTCTCACCCACTGGAACAACCACACATTGATTACCTATCTCCCTTAACACATAACCTGATTTAATCTTCATTTTATTACTCCTCTCCATAAATCCATTCATAAATTGTCTTTACAGCTGTTATATCCATATTACAATATAAACTTGTTATCATCTTTTCTTTAATTAACAAATCAAACCGATCAAATAGATTCCTTACATCATCTTCCGTATCTGGATGATAAGTATTTCGCACAAGTTCAATAAACTTTTCATAATTTTCTAGTTCTTTAACATAATTATCAGGACTTTGTTTTAAAAAAACAATAGTTTTTAATGGTGCCTTAACATTATCATTAAGAATGGTTTTACCACTCCAAGGACTACCAGCAACATAAAACTGATTATTCTCGCGTATTATAAGGGGTTTATCATCATTAATGATCTTTACATCAGGATATAGACGTTTCCATAAACTAACATGGGTTGATTTCCCTGTTCCCGATGGTGCCGAAAAGACAATTGCCTGATTATTGTACTCTATAGCTGAAGCATGCAAAGGAATTAACCCCCGTTTAACCGCAAGCGCTGAGAAATACATACCTGTATAGCTGTATTCTATTTCTGGAAGTTTTTCCCCCAATCCTTTATTTAACACAATCTCAACATCACTATAATCATCCGTATATATTAATTGAATATTTTTTGAGGTAACGACATTTTTTCCATCTACTTCATATACATTTAAACCCTTAACATTTCGTTTAAACTTCCCTCTTATCTCTTTTAGATCATTACTTAAACTTACTTTAAGACGAGCATCAACAACATCATCATCATTTATTTGGTATTTCGTTATCCGATCAGCAAAGAAGTCAGGGAAACAATAACTAAACTCTAACTTAATCCCTGCTATCTGATACTTTCCCATTCCTAACCTCCGCTCTTAACTTCGCCAAATCTCGGAGATACTTACTACACTTAGTAAATCCTCCTTCTAAAAACCGGTGAGCATCGCACTCAATACATGTATCTTTATATTGACATGTTGCACATGCATTACACTTCGGTAGATTTTGCATGTGTGTAGTCAATTCATACCAAACTTCCATAAAGTTGGCATTTCTTATCGACTTAGATGGATAGGGTAACAGCGCACAAGGCTGCATTACACCATCCCAAGTTACAAAGAACGAACTTCTTAAGGCAACACATTTTTTTCCATTAGTACTTATTCTAAATGTATCATTGCTGTGATACTCAAAGGCTTCTTGAAATTTCTGTTCATAAATTGCTAATTCATTTGGTGTTAAACGATAGTCTAATTCATTTGAACAACTATTTCGTTTTGGTCCAATATATAAATAATAAACCATGGGTAGATTTTTTTCTTTGGCATAACGTATCAACGCATCTACTTGCGAAAAAATTTTCTTTAGTGGTGCAGTTCTAATTATCACATTAATTTTACTTTCTTTAAGTAAAGAGATACCCCTATCTACTTTGTCAAAACCATTTTTAACTCTAGCAACTTTTTCGTATGTTTCATTATCTGCTCCATATAAAGTAATTACCACCATTTGCGGTGGTCTTTTTTTCAATGCAGCAACAACTTCTTCATTAATTAAAGTACCATTAGTATATAAAGTAATGATCACACCTAAATCATAGAGGTAGTTATATAGTTCAGTAAAATCCCGACGATAAAAAATCTCGCCACCAGTCAGCAAGGCAAACAACATGCCATTATCAACAGCAACCTTAAAAATCTTTTTCCATTCCTCCGTGGTAAGTTCATTACGTGTTATTTCCCTTACATAACACATCTCACAATCTAAGTTACAATTACTCGTCAACTCAAACTCACCAAGTATTGGAATCCGTTCCTGTGCTGCCATTTGAATTAAAGTTTTTTGGACATCCCTAAAACTCGTCACTACAATCACCTAATTTAATTGTATCATTAGCGGTTATGATTGCCAAACAATTTTAGGCAAAAGTCGACAAAATCGCATTTGATAAATATTTAATGATATCTGTAGCGATTAATGAATATTCACCTACTTCATCTCTCGCATAATTTCCCGCTAGACCATGTAAATATACACCTAATATAGCCGCATTCATTAATGATAATCCTTGTCCAACCAAACTTGTTATAATTCCTGTTAACACATCACCACTACCAGCGGTAGCCATACCTGGATTTCCAAAATGGCCAATAATGCTATACTCCCTATTCGCAATGATGGTACCAGTACCCTTTAAAACAACGGTGAAATTATATTTATTTACTAAGTCTTCAACATACTTCATCGGGTCTTCTAAAATACTTTTACTATCTATACCTAATAACATCGCTAGTTCTCCAACATGCGGAGTCATTATGATATTTTGACCATCATGAATTTCATTTAATAAATCTTTCAAATAGAATAACCCATCAGCATCGATAACTAATGGTAATCCACTATCAATTAACTCTCTTAAAAGATCATAATATGTAGAATCATATCTGCCTAATCCTGGACCAAACCCTACGACATCTTTCTTATAAATTACATCGTTTAAACTGTCATAAGGCTTTATCATGAGTTCTGGGTAAGCTTTAGTAATATAATCATAATGTTTCTTCTGAATACCAATAGTAACTAAGCCTGACCCACATCGTAACGCCGCAAGACCCGATAATATTGGTGCCCCAGTCATACCTATTGAACCACCAAGAATTAAAACATTACCATAATCATACTTATGGCTATTATGTTTACGTTTTGGTAACAACTTCTTAACCATTTCATCATCAAAATAATATCGATTTTGTTCAATTACCTCAGTATTTATATCAGCATCAACAATAAAACATTTACCATGATAATCAAGGGCATCATTCAAAACATTTCCTAATTTATAGGTTTGGACAATTCCTGTATAATCAGCTTCTACCGCTATATTCATCACTTTACCATTATTACCATTAATACCAGAAGGGATATCAATACTAAATATTCGTTTATTAGACTGATTAATCGTGTTAATCGCTTGATAATATAATCCTTCAATACTTCTATTTAATCCAATTCCAAATATACCGTCGACAATAAAAGTTGACCAAGCACACAATTCTTTAAATATATTCAAATCTTCGAAATTTTTAATGAAGATTATCTCTACCTTTTCCTCAATTTCTTTTATAACAACTGCTAAATCACTAGATAACTCTGTTTTATCTCCCACAATCACAATTCGTACATCATATCCATCATTCAACAAATGACTACCAACAGCGACTCCATCGCCACCATTGTTTCCTATTCCAGAAACGATAAGTACTCTATCAACTTCTTGGTTTAATTTACATTCTTTTATAATACATTCATATAATCGCTTTCCTGCTCGTTTCATCAAAGTAACTGAAGAGATGTTTTCCTTTTCACAAGTAACTTTATCACATCTATACATCTCATTTGTGGTAAGAATTCTTAACATAATATCACCTTTACATTTACGCACATTTCTTAATGACATTTAAGTTTTTTGATATTATTATATTAATATTTTTTATATATTACATTTTTTTGTTTCTATATATAGTAATGTTTTGTGTTACCTCTTCATAGAATTTTAATACTTTTATCTCATCTGATGTAAACTCTTGATAATGTTCAAGTATCATTATATCATCAAATGCTTTTATAACTGTTAGATATAAATCATTGCCTATTCTGTAATTGAATCTTTTTTCAGTGTTAATTACTTCTTCATAATTCATAGAATGTAAATCTGCATCTTTATTCTTTTGCGTTAATGAAGTAAAGTCATAAAGAAATCTGTTATGAAAGTGAAATTTAGCTACTTTGATACCACTTAAAAGGATAATTAACATTAACTTTTGATATATGTTTAATAAATGGACTTGTTTTTCTATATCATCTAGTTTACTTAAATCCCATATCCATCTCTAATAACTGAGTATACCGCAGGATTCATTTCTTCTTTATCATTAAATCGAGTTACAAACTCTGTATAAAAATCGGTTTTCTTAATCTTATCAATAATGTCAGGTTTGTTTAAATAGTTCTTAAAGTAATCTATATAATATGCTGGTTCTGTTAAAGGATCAAAATGTATTTTTAAAGTTACTTCTTCATCTGATAATGCTAATGATATTGGATCAACAATAATGTATACAATTATGTAGTATCCAATAGTATATTTTAAAAATTCAGTAAACAATTGCACATCCTTTTCTAATGAGTAATTATAGCTTTGAGGATAGTATACTTGGACTCTATAGAATGTATCATATCCTTGTTTATGAGTTATTTTATTAGCATTTTGTACAAGTTCTTTAAGATGATCAAAATAATCTGCTAGTTTATCTTTAACTTCCTTATATGCATTTAATTTTTGTTCTAGTTTTTGTGTAATACGATGATTTAATTCAAATCGATCTTTTTTTAACCATTTTAATCTAACATTAGAATCTTCTATTACTAAATAAAGCATGGTGTTTAATAACTCATATGCTTGTCTAACTGAATAATATGCACAATCATAATATCCATCTTCGTACAAAAAAATTGAATTAATTAACAATTGGGATACTTCAAACATAAATTCATTACAAAACATAGCTTCTTCATAGCCTACGAAGAAGGACATACCATGTAAAAGCAATAATAAATCATCTCGATTAGATATAACTCTACAAATTTTACTTTTCTTACGCATTAAATTTAAAATATTCATTGTTAAGTCATCTTTAATTTGAGTCATTACATGCAACCCCTTAAAAATATCCAGTTCTCAAGCATCACTTATGTAAAACCACTAATTTAATTATATCATTAAAAATATAATTATTTGACATATTTTTCAATAACAATACAAATAAAAAGCAAATAACCGATTTATGCTACCTTAATTGTTTTATTCATCACATTCAAAAAATAATCCCACACGACTACTTAAATCGTGTGGGATTATTTTTGTATGTTATTAATTACTTATTATACTTCTTAAAACCAATATAAGCTTCTACTGCTAGGATTATTGAACCAGATAGTAAGGAAAAACCTCCACCAATTTTATTTGCCATTTCATATGATGAATCTACTGAATACTCCGTTATTAACGAAAAACCATATAGGACACAGAAAATACCAAAGATGATAAGAACAATATTAGCAAACTTAAGGAAAGACTTCATTCTAGAATTGTTCACAAATAGACTTCCCTTGCATATGAAGTATTAAGTAATCAGGTCCACCAGCTTTGGAATCTGTGCCACTCATATTAAAACCACCAAATGGTTGATAACCTACAATCGCACCAGTACATTTTCTGTTGAGATATAGGTTACCTACATGGAATTCTTCGCGCGCTTTTTCAAGATGCATGCGATTATTAGATATTACAGCTCCTGTTAGACCATATTCAGTATTATTCGCAACCTCTAATGCTTCATCAAAGTCTTTTACTTTACAGAAGGCAACAACTGGTCCGAAGATTTCCTCCTGCATTACTCTTGCATCTGGTTTTACATCAATCACAATTGTCGGTTCAATAAAATATCCCTTACTATCGTCACTACCACCACCAAAGACTACTTTACCTTCTGTCTTGGCGATTTCAATATATTCTTTAATTTTATTAAACGCTGATGCATCGATTACTGGTCCCATATTAGTTGATAGTTCACTTGGATCTCCAACTCTTAACTTCTTCGTTCTTTCTACTACTTTATTGACTACTTCATCATAAACATCTTGATGGAGAATAACTCTTGAACAAGCACTACATTTTTGCCCACTAAAGCCAAAGGCACTGGTCACAATCGCATCAGCAGCAAGATCTAAATCAGCTTCACCATCGACGATGATAGCATCTTTTCCACCCATTTCCGCAATTACTCGTTTCAACCAGATTTGTCCTGGTTGAACTTTACTTGCGCGTTCATAAATTTCAATACCTACGTCTTTTGAACCAGTGAAGGAAATGAATCTGGTCTTTGGATGTTCAACGATAAAGTTACCAATTTCACTACCTCTACCAGGGATGTAGTTAATTACCCCATCTGGTAGTCCTGCTTCTTTCATTAATTCCATAAATTTATAAGCGATAACTAAAGTGTTAGATGATGGTTTGAGAAGTACTGTATTACCACTTACCACTGCTGCACTAGTCATACCTGTAAGAATGGCTAGTGGGAAGTTCCAAGGGGTAATAATCGCACCTACACCTAGTGGAATATAACGATATTCATTTCTTTCTAAGTTCTTCCTACTTTGAACCTTATCATCAATTCTTTGTAGTTCTAAAATTTGTCTACCATAATATTCTAAGAAATCAATCGCTTCTGCTGTATCTGCATCAGCTTCAACCCATGGTTTACCTGCTTCTAAGGTCATGAGTGCACTATACTCATGTCTTTTCCTTCTTAAAATCGCTGCTGCTTTAAATAAAATATCAGCTCTTACGCTTGGACTAACTTTACTCCAAGTCTTAAAGGTTTCTAGTGCCACTTCCATTGCGGTTTCTGCTTCTTTGATACCTGCTTGGTGGATGTAACCAATAACTTCTTTATAATTTGCTGGGTTGTAAGAAGCTAAAACCTTACCTGTTTCAATCTTCTTACCACCAATAATCAATGGATAAGTTTGCCCTAAAGTACTACGCACTTTTTCTAAAGCTTGTTTGTACTTTTCTTGATTTTCCACCTTACTAAAATCCGTTAATGGTTCTGTTTGGTAAGGATAAATTGCCATTGTCATCTCCCTTTCTATACAACTGATTTTTCGATCACAATATCTCGTGCAGTTTTGAACCGATCAATATGTAAATCGGTTATATCAATAGTCAACGGTTCACCTAAGATAATTTCTGATAACAGTAAGCCAGTCATGGGCGCAAACATAAAACCATGCCCACTAAAACCACAGGCTACATAGAATCCTGGTAAATCCGTGGTACCTATGATTGGTTGTCTATCAGGACTCATATTATAACTACCTGCCCATTGTCTGATTACACGTAAATTACCAATGGGAGGAAGTAGCGTACAAACAGTTTTGGCCATTTCATCAAGGAATTGCCAACTTGATTCGATATTATGACTAGGTTTTTCAAATGGATTACTTCTTCCCATCAAGAAACTGCCATGTGGAACTTGTTGACAATAAATATTCATGCCAAAACTCATGACCATTGGCCCTTGGATTTTTTCAACTGGCTCAGTTACTAAGATTTCATGGCGTTCGGCATACACTGGTATAGCAACATTTACCATATCACCAATTTCTTTCGCATAGCCACCCGCCGCATTAATCACATTGCTTGTATGGATTTCATGATTAGTTGTGATAACTTTTTCAATTTTATCATTCTTCACAACAATACTTTTAACTTCTTCTCTAAATAAAAAGGTTACACCTAAACGCTTGGCAGCTTGATAATAAGCATCGGTCATTGTAAAGGGATTCAAATGTCCATCAGTTGGACAGAAAGTCGCACTTAAAATAACATCGGTATTTAAGTGCGGTACGATTTCCTTTGCGTCTTCTTTCGTGATTTTTCTTGATGGTATCCCTAAACTGTTTTGTAAAATGACATTCTTCGCAAACTGCTTATCCTCTTCTTCATTTACCGCAACAATTAAATACCCTTCTTGTTTAAATTCAATATCCCCTTGATAACCTAATTCATCCTTAGCGATGGAGAAAAAGTCAATACTGGCCTTTGCTAAACGACAATTCATTTCGGTACCCCATTGTTGGCGGACACCAGCACCACACCGTCCTGTCGCACCAGCGGTTAAATAATGTTTTTCAACAACGATAATATCTTTAACACCTTTTTTCGCTAGATTATAAGCGATACTACAACCACTAATGCCAGCGCCAATAATCACATAACTAGCTTTCATCGCAAGCACCCTCTTTTATGGCGTTGAGTTTTACCCCCATCGTTAAGGGACGTACTTTTTGCGTTTTCACTTCTTCTATCGGAATATTTAAAAACTTACTTACTTCCCGTTGAATTAGCTGCATACATGTTGTCCCTTGACATGGACCCATACCTACTCGTAATAATCTCTTTAGTTCTTCAATATTGGTATAACCTTGTTCAAGTAATTGGTGAATTTCTTCTAAAGTAACATCCTCACACCGACATATAATAATGTCTTTCTTACTCATAATCCTGACTCCTTATCGTAACAAACTCATATAATAACTCTTTATCAACTAAAACTTGGACTAATTGGGTTTTATCTTGACGTGGTGTTAAGGTAACTTTTTCAATATAGGCTTCACCAATTACTTCACCCTTCCGATTTACCGCATGCCAAAGTTCTCCCTGTTTAGGTATGGGTAAAAACTCATAAGGAATCTTGAAACGGACTTTATCTTCTAATACTTCACAAACCGTAATCGCAAGTCCTGGACAACTATAAACGCAAATACCACAACCAGTACATTTATCGAAATCTACAACGGGAGTATTATTGATATCTTCACCAATTGTAATGGCTTTAAATGGACAACTGGTGCTACAGGGATTACAAGGAATCTTCTCATAACATTCAACAATCGCTTTTGGTTTAACTAATATCTCAAGACTAGGAAACTTTGACTTTACTTGCTCAGGGGAGGGATAACCGTATTGATTTAACATACCTCTTTCACCCCTTCTAATTTAGCCAGACCCTTTCTAATCTTTTCGCCAAAAGGTCCACTACGTAATATGTCTAATTGTTTGCGTAAATCTACCATCAATTCATCATATTGTGGATGCACTTTACCGAGTTTTTTAGCAGCAACAAGTCCCGTTATATAACCTTCTACCATCGCACTTGATGCTTCTTCAATACCACTTGCATCTCCACAGGCATAGACTCCTTCAATAGTGGTCTCATAATCTTTTGAAAGTACTGGTACTAATCCCCCTAATTCTCCAACATACTTTAATTCGCAACCAATCATCGCAAGAAGATTAGTCAATGGACTTAAACCAACTGCTATACATACCGCATCAACTTCATATTCTTTTTCAGTACCTGGAATTTCTTCCCATTTTTCGTTTAGCCTTACTGTAACAATTTTTTCAACTTTATCTTTACCAATCGCTTTTTTTATCGTACATGAAGTAATAATATCTACACCTAAGCGACGTAATTTCGAAGCATGTACTTTATAACCGCCGATAACTTTTGCGGCTTCAATCACCGCAAGTACCTTAACTCCCGCTTGCATCAACTGATAACTAACGATTAAACCGATATTACCACTACCGACCATGACGATTTTTTCGCCTGGTTTTACGCCGTAAACATTCATTAATGTTTGCACAGCACCGGCACCATAAATTCCTGGTAAATCGTTATTTTCAAACGCTAAAACTTTTTCACTCGCTCCTGTAGCGACAATGATAGCCTTCGCTTGTACTTTTCGATAAGTTTCTCCTGTTAACACTGTTAAAACTTTATCTGAATATAACCCAACAACAGTAGAATTATCCCAAATTTCTACTAAATCAGGATATTTCTTAACATCATCGATGAGTTTCTTCGCAATATCAAAACCCCTCGTTTTCGCATATTGTTTTTCACTACCAAAAAACATATGCGTTTGCTTAATTAATTGCCCACCTAATTGGGGATTTCGATCGATAAGCAACACTTTTTGGCCTGCTTCAGCTGCCATCTTGGCGGCACATAAACCGCTAGGTCCTGCACCGATGATGACCAAATCCCTATTTAAGATCATACAGTTCCCCCTTATTCGTTTGTGTTTCGACTTTCATTCCTTCCTTTAATAATGTGATACATGTTTTGACATTAGGTACACCATCGACAATCATGTGACAACTCGAACAATTCCCAATCGCACAATAAAAGCCTCTTGGCCTTTTGTGCTTAATGCTTACGGAAAACTCTTTAACTCCTAAAGCACTTAATGCCGAGGCGATGGTGTCTCCCTCATACCCATAAACTTCTTGACCATTGAAAGTAAAGCTAATAATTTTCCGTTCTTTCGAGAAATCAAGTATCGGATGTTCTTTGATTCGCATCATCTTCACCTCATCCCTTATTTTAACATAAAAGCGTTTTCATTAAAATAGCCGATTTACAACTCGATGATTAATCCAACTGGACAATGATCACTTCCTAATACTTCATCCAAGATTAGACTATCTACTAACCTGTCTTTCAAACGTTCAGAAATGAGAAAATAGTCAATTCTCCATCCGATATTCTTAGCCCGAGCATTAAACATATAACTCCACCAAGTATACTTAATTGTATTTGGATATAAGTAGCGGAAAGTGTCGATAAATCCAGTTTGTAGTAACTTTGTAAACTCCGTTCTTTCTTCAATCGTATAACCAGCATTGCGCTCATTTTCTTTGGGATTCTTTAAATCGATTTCGCGATGGGCAACATTCATATCACCACAAACAATAACTGGCTTGTATTGATCTAAATAGTGTAAATATTCCCGTAAATGGGCTTCATATTCAACACGATAATCTAAGCGAGTTAAGCCTCTTTGGGCGTTTGGTGAGTATAAAGTCACAAAATAAAAATTATCATATTCTAAGGTAATAGCTCGCCCTTCATCATTATATTTGCCATCTAGTAAACCATAGTGAACATTTAATGGCTCTTTCTTGGTGAGAATTAAAGTACCAGAGTAACCTAATTTATCTGCTGAGTTCCAATACTCAAAATACCCAGGAAAATGGAAATCTTTTTGGGATTCTTGCATCTTCGTTTCTTGAATCGCGAAGATATCCGCATCTTCCGCATTAAAGAAATCAAGAAAACCCTTCTTCAAACAGGCACGTAGCCCATTCACATTCCATGATACAAACTTCATAACCTTACCTACCTATCTAATTATAATAAATCGTCTGTTAATACTGTCTCTAAATTATCTCTTATTATTAATTTCGCGCAATCATCATAGGGAGTTGGACTCTTATTAATGATGACTAAATTTTCCCCTTTAAAGTAATAAATCAAACTCGCAGCGGGATTAACTAATAGCGATGTCCCTACCACAATTAATAAATCAGCATTTCTAATATGATAAATCGCATCACTAATTGCCTTTTCATCAAGTAACTCCTCATATAACACGACACCAGGTTTAATAATACCGCCACACTCACATTTTGGTACCCCTTCGTTATAAGCAATGGTTTCAACAGGATAAAACTTACCACATTTCATACAATAATTTCTATGCACGCTACCATGTAACTCAATAACTACTGGACTTCCAGCCTTTTGATGGAGTCCATCGATGTTTTGTGTAATTACCGCTTTGACGTTTTTCATCTTGGCGATAGTTTGATGAGCAATATTAGGTTCTGCATCTAAATACAACATTTTATTGCGATAATAATCATAAAATTTTTCGGGATACCTCATAAAATAAGTGTGTGAAAGAATGGTTTCAGGACTCACATTATATATCGTTTCGGAATAAAGACCACTGGCACTACGAAAATCAGGAATACCAGATGGTACAGATATTCCCGCTCCCGTCATAAAGACGATATATTCACTACTTTTTATCATGTTTTTTAGAAGTTCTTTCTTTTCCATTTATCACCACTTCTTAAAACATATACTTAACACTATATTAAATATACCATAAAAAACAACTAATAGAACATTTAATAAAAAAAATACTTGGTAAAATCCAAGTATTTTTTAGACTGTTTCTAAATTTTCCCGTGATTCGCCAATCTTTTCTAGTGTCTTCTTAAAGATAACAGGACCAAATAACTCAAAGATTAAGATCCCAGCTAACACGATAGTTTGTACGAGTTTCGCTTCATTTTCAGGGAACATAGTGCTAATAGCAACTAACATCCCAATCGCTACCCCACCCTGTGGGAGTAAGCAGATACCCGTATATTTCTTAACTTTAGCGGGAGCTTTCGCAACTACGGCACCAATATATGCGCCAATAATCTTTCCTATACATCTAAATAGAATATAGAAGACCGCAATGATTCCCGCTTCTATTAATACCTTAAGCGATAATTCAACCCCTGCAATCGTGAAGAACAGGATGATTAGTGGTCCACTAAAGTTACTTAAAGCTGCTGCTTGAATATCAAAGGGTTCTTTACTAATAAAGTTAGTGAAAGTCATCCCAATAGTCATCGGAATCAAAATCATTGATAAGTTATACTTATGAGCAATCCATACTGATAAGAATATTAGTGAAAGTTCTAATGATAGATATGCCACATAGCGTTCCTTTTTCTTTAAGTAATTAATACCAAACCGATGTGCTGCGACTAATATTAATCCCAATACTAATCCAATACCTATTGATAATATTACCTCAATTAAAGGATCTATTAAGGCAGTGTGAATATTCAAACTTTGTCCACTAATCAAACTAACAGCGATACTTGCGAATAATCCAAAAATGATGACCCCAAAGATATCATCAATACCAACAAGTGGAACGACAACATCAGTTACTGGTCCTTTCGCTCTAATCTTCTTCACGATAACCATTATCGGTGCTGGTGCTGTCGCAATCGCAATCGATGATAAGGCAAGAGCTAACCATAATCTTTGATCGATTAGCCAGACCCCTAAGAATACTACAAGTGCGGTGATTATGGCTTGAATACAAGTTATAATCATAATTTGCTTGCCCGTTTTCTTAAACTTCGGAATCCATAATTCTGTCCCAATTTGATAAGCGATAATTCCTAATACGACATTTGAAATAACGTTAAAATTACGCAATACTTCATCACTAACGATATTTAATACGGATGGTCCTAATAATACTCCCGCTACGATATAACCGGTAATCTCTGGGATTCTAATTACTTCAGCAAGTTTACCTAAAAAATAACCAATAGATAGAATAATCGCTAGATATAACAATAGTTCATATACATCCATTTTTATGTCATCTCCTTGTATAGCTACCAAAAAAATTATACTCTCTTTATTTAATAAGTAAACTATTTTAATGATAAATTCACAGAAAATTATCTTTTTCACATATTATAATTATTAAACTATAAATAATAAAATATAAGTCTTAAGAAAAATATCTCACAACTATTAAAGAATAGTTGTGAGATATTTTTTAGCCTCATTTCTTAATGTCTCTAAGGGGTGATTATCATTGATAATATCTTCTAATAATTCCGCTGCTTTATCATACTCTTTATTTAAATAATAGTACTCAGCATGAATCATTTTATTAATAAGCGTATTTATTTTATGCTGATTGTCTAACGGAAAAGCATTTAACACTCTAATATCAGGATTGTTGTTCTTCATCATTTGATAATAAAGTAGTTTACTATGTAGATTATGCAAGGTAAACTTATAGACTTTATTAGAAAATAATTCATTAATTAGATTAATGCATATATCATAGTCTTCATAACAAGCATGATAATCAATTTCGACTAGTTTATAGATTAACTTATCAATGTCAGGATCATTAGGATTAATATTCTTAAACATCGTTTCCGCTTTTTGAAAATCGTGATTCATTAATACATCAATATACAATAAATCGATTTTACTGATTGTTTCTGGATGTAAATGATTTTCTTTTAAAAATTCAAACTTTTTCCTTAACTCATCTAAATCTAAAGTATCAGCATATTCTTTTAAATATTTTGAAATTAAGTTTTGTTGTTTGTATGATAAACCAAACATTACAGCGAGGAAAATGCCAATTAATATTATAATATACAAGAATTTAAACTGTACAACTGGCACGAAAAACAATCCAAACAACATTAAAACAAATGCACCTTGAACAATATACACGTCTCTTCTAATCAACCAACCTTTAGGTAAGTTCTTAGGTTTAGATTTGTCTATTTCTACAATACTTTGAATATCAGTTTTCATCGTTTTACTTTTAAGTAGTACATTAACAAATACATCTAATAATAATGCGACTACATAGAGTGCACTAAAAGTATAGATAATAATAATCATTTCAACTATACCTTTATTGATATATGCAGAAAGAGCTAACGCAAAATAAAGGGTAAAGCATATATAACCAGCGATATTGTAAACTTTATTTTGATATTTCTTAAATATATTATATAAAAACAATATGGTATGACAGGCCAATAAACTAATTATACTTACCTTGCCAAAAATGTTAAAGTCAGTGATGAGATCATTTGAAGGTGAATCAACTTGATTATTTGTAAAGGATGCGATGATGATAATAATAATTGATATTGTTATAGGTAAGTAAAATCTAAGCCAAAATTGCTTACTTCGATCCATTCTTTTTTCATCTCTTTCCTAAATGTTTACATTCAATCATCATAATATTAACATATATATAATATTTACTCAAATATTTTTATATCACATAAATAATAAATGAGTTTGATTTGTGTCAAACCCATTTATGAAATACACTTATTAGATATTCTTAATAGCGTGATTTATAAAGATCATATTTATCATCTTTAGAATAACCAATTGTATATAATACGACTCGCTTAGCTCCTAAACTTAATAAAGCTTGGATGCAGTCTTCATGCATGTTAATGTTTTTAGTATAAAGGTCATCGATTAAGATAATTTCTCTGCCTTTGATTTTTTCTTCATCGATTTGACACGTATTTAACGTTAAACCAGGGAAGACAACATGCATACTGTATCCGGGTAATATATGCGTAGTTTGGGAATCTTTAATTCTAACTATACAATCCGTACCATCTTCAAAACCATCAAGTTTAGAAAGAGCAATTTTAATTGCTTCTTTAAACATTAATTGTTCAGGATTATATGATTCTAACGTTTTAGCTCTAGGTACAATTACTACTAAACAGTTTTCCAACTGTTCTTCTTCTTTTACTAATGGTAAATCCTCAATCACAATGTCCACTACTTTATTTTGAGCTTCAATTAATTCTGGTAAAGAATAACTATTATTATCATTCTTTAAGATATTAATAAAATCTGGATTACCCGGCCGATTAAAACCAATAAAATATTGATGGTAATATCCATTAACACTTACATCTAAATGTGTGTTAGGTTCAACAATATACTTTTCAACCATTTTATTCCCCCGTTTATTCAAATATTATTAATCTATGACAATTAATATTATACTAATCATTTAATATAGTATACCAAATATTATCACCCTTAAGCAATAATAATCAGTATTTATTTTCACAATTTTAACATGATAGTTAACTAACTAATAATATTGTAAATTTAAATCTCTTTTAAGTAAAAATAAGTGGTATAAAAGCACTTATTATTTTATAAGGGGAGATCTTTTTCATTGAAACGTTTGATACCAATTATGTATGTAATTAATCCAATAAATAGGAGGATAAGAAGTTTCCAAAGATAATTATTGGTGCCTTCGATAATGCTGTTAGTATCGAATAAGGTAATAATTGATACATAGTTGAAGTAACGCATTGCTTCAATTCTAATTGCGCTAGGAATGACTGGTGAACCAAATAGTCCTAAAATCGTCGCTACTAAGAAGAACATCGTGAGTCCACCTCCAATACTCATCGCATACTTACTACGATTAAACCAACAACTAGATAAGAAGCAAATTCCGGATATTGCCAACATTGTGATAAATGCAGATAGATTAAGCTTTAAGAGTTGAATATAAGTTATCTTGATCGCATCTTTCACAATGGATAGGCTTATTATACTTGTTAATGTCATTAGGATGTACATTACTAGTAAAGCGCTAATTAGATAACTCATTTGGGTAATAGTGACTTTACGACGTTTGGTTGGTGTTGATAAAACAAAGGCCATGGCACCAGAATCTACTTGCCCAGCGATGAGGTTATTTGCGGTCATTATCACGAAAATGATTGGTAATAGTAGTCCAGATATTCGGTAGAAAATGGTACCAATAACTAAAGTGCTTACCTCCATATCACCAAGTTCGGTTAATGCTTCTGATACTTTTTTGGGCAAGCTATCTAGTAATGTTTTACTACGTTCTTGAATAATACTAGTAACTTGCTTTTCTAATTCACTTTGTATTTGCTCATCTGTATAATCAGGATATTTTTCTCGTAGTTGATTTTCTTTAACTTCTAACTCTGCTCTGAAAGATACAATAGCGCTATAGGATAATTCATAAATTCTTGCCTTAGTAAAATAGTCTGATACATTAATCGTTTTATTTTTATTTGTAAAGCTTTGTTCATGGAAAACATCTTGTAAAACGCTGGGAATATAATTTGTCGCAAACTCCGTAACATTAGTCGAACCCGAACTTACATAAGCATTTATTGCCACGGAAATAAACACTTTTGCGGTTTGAGCAGCTTCTTCACCATCGGTTTCTAGCACTTGTTTGTATAATTCTTCTGTTATGAGATTTAAAATATACTCTGAAACTTTCTCTCTTGAGTAATCTTCACCTTGAACAAGATAATAGTTTAGAAAAGTATTTATCGCTAATTGATATTCAGCAGGTTGAGTGTTTGTTAAAACTTGTCGTGCTTCTTCATCAGTATATCCTTGTTGAAGAAGATTCTTGTAAGTGTTAATGATATAGTTTTTCTGGAAAGTATTTAAGCGCACATTTAACAAATCATATAAATTATTAAAGTTTCATTCATAATTGATTAGCGTTTTATCGGTTAGATTATAGTACTCCATCGACTTTTGTTCGATGTTTGATTCAATTGCATCTCGAATGAACATATCAGCCATCGAATCACGTATTTCACTCACACTTAATCTACCTAAGACAATAATGATAATTGCTAACATGATGCAGTTGATGGCTGTAACGAATACCCATGTACCTAAGTTTGCTTTGGCGGATTGTTTATATAGCGGTTTACTAATCATATTACCTCACCTCTTCTGATTAACTCATTGAAGTGTCGTTCAAGGGTGTATTTAATCTCCGCTATAAACTTAACTTGATAATTAGTTAAGTCATTAAACAACATCTTAATCCTATCTTTCTCGATAGTTATTGTCACTTGGTTATATGTTTCCTGGTCACGAATTATTTGATAGTTTAATCTTTTAAAGTTTAAATAGTCATCTTGATTAGTAAACTCAATTTTAAAATCAGTGACCTTACGATTCTTAATATCATCTAACTTAACAACATCAACAATTCTTCCATTGTTTATTAGCGCCACGCGATCACACGTTTTCTCTAACTCTTCATAAACATGGCTACTCATGAAAATCGTTTTTCCTTTAGCCTTTTCCGCTTTAATAATATCTAAGAAACTCACCCGCATTAAGGGATCTAATCCAGTAGTTGGCTCATCTAAGATAATAATATCATTATCCGCTAATAAACTCGCCACAATCGCGGTTTTTTGTTTCATTCCTTTACTCATACGCTTTAGATTAGCACTAGGGTCAAGTTGCAATTTCTCAATCAAATAATTGGCATAACTTAAATCTTTTACACCTTTAAATTCAGCGATAGCTTTGAGAAAATCAGTACCGCTCTTATAATCAGGGAACCCAATTTCACCTGGTACATAGCCTACAAATTGCTTAATCCTAGCACTATCTTTCCATGCATCCATACCTTTTACAGTAATACTTCCTTTATCAGGTTTGATAAACCCCATAATTGTCCGAATGGTTGTAGTTTTTCCCGCACCATTCGGACCGATAAACCCTAACATTTCCCCCTTATAAATAGATAAATCTATGTCAAATATACCCCGTCCATTTCCAAAGTCTTTCGTTACATCTTTGATTTCTATGACTTTTTCCATTGGATGGCACCTCCAAAGTCGCGGTCCTCTTTATAGTACTTCATGAAATAATCCTCAAGTGTTTCTTTTAATTGACTAAAACTACGAAAATGGACATGCGACAAAGCTTTGATGAGATAATTAATATTCTCATCATTAATATTTATTAATAAATGATTATCTTCTTGATTAATAATGGTAAATTTACCACTTTTCTCATATAGATTACGAAAAACATGCAAATCGTCTAAACTAGAAAACTCGACTTCATATTTCTTATTCTTACTATGTTTCAAATCCGTCGCATAAAATTCCGCGACAATTTTGCCTTCTTTAATAATCGCAATGCGATCACATGTTGCGTCGACTTCGCTAAAAATATGACTAGACAGCAGGATAGTTTTGCCACGTTCTTTTTCTTCTTTAATAAAATCGATAAAAACTTGCTGCATCTTTAAATCCAAGCCACTTGTGGGCTCATCTAATATTAAGATTTCTGGATCGTTCATAAAAGCTGCGACAATCGCTAATTTTCGTTTCATTCCTAAACTCATGCGTTTAGTTTCTCCAGTTGGATCGACTTCAAATAAATCACATAAATATTTAATATATTTATCATCTTTAACTCTCTTTAGTTCTTTTATCATTTCGATGAATTCATAACCTGTTAGGCCTTCTGGTAATGCTATTTCTCCTGGTAAATAACCTATTTTATCCATAAATTTATCATAGTTTGTAAAAGTTTCCATCCCAAGAATCCGTGTATGACCTTTATCTGGCTTACTAAAACCTAACAAATGTCTAATGGTCGTTGATTTACCTGCCCCATTAGGCCCTAAGAATCCATACACTTCACCTTCATGTATTTGAAAAGAGATATCAAAGACACCTCGACCAAAACCATAATCTTTTGTGAAGTGCTCTACTTCAATCTTAATCATCTTGACCTCCTGTAGATAGACATTTGTATATATTATTGACACATGATATATTATATGCTAGAATAGTAGAGAATGCAATCGGGTTTACATAAACAATCTATTTAATTTGTTTATATATATGTACATAAATTATAAATAGTCTATAAAGGAGCATAACTATGAAAGATAACTACAAAGAAGATTTGCGCGTTTTACGAACGCGAAAACTACTAGCGAGATCGTTATTTGAATTATTAGAAACCTCCCCCTTTGATAAAATTACTGTAGTCGATATTTGTGACAATGCGATGGTTCATCGTGCCACTTTTTACAATCACTTTGAGAGTAAAGAACATTTACTTGATTATGCGATTGAGGAAATAAAAGAAGATCTTTTCCTCTCAACATATGATAAAGAACATTTCAACTCTATAAAAGATTTATACTTGTATATTATAGGAAAAGTGTTAGATTTTATAGAAGAACACAAGGCTAAAATCCTTCTCATCCTCAATCAAAATAGTTTTGAAAAAGCTGCTGAATTCTTGATGTCAACAATTAAACGTAGTTTAGTAAATCTTATGTCAAACTTCGAAAATACCAGTTATGAAAATGCCATACCAAAAAGTTTTCTCATCAATTACTTTAGTGGAAGCATTACTATGATATGCTTAAACTGGTTAATTTCACCACAAGCAGAATCAAAGGAAGAATTGATCAAGTACTTTGATATATTATTAAATGATGAAATAACGATAAAATAAAAGGGATTAAGCGTAAAACTTAATCCCTTTTATATTTATTTATTCAACGTATATTATAGCCTATCCGTTACTAAGAGTTCGAAGTAGTACTTAATATCACCAAGGCTATTCAAGTAGTTAGCTGATTTGTATGCATGAATAACTGTTGCGACATCAGTTTTACTTGTATTGCTAAATTCTTCGTAAGCTTCAACAAGTGCTGGATCTAAGTTTACAGCATCTTGGAATTTGAGAATTTCAGCAACTAATGCTTCAGCTGTTGTTGTAGCCATAATTTGTTCATAAGCATATTCATAGTAGTCTTTTAGTACATATGTGAACGTATTTTCTGGTGTGACGTTATACATTGAACCCCAAGTATAGCCTTGTTCATCATAGAGCACAATGTAGAATGTAACTTGGCCAGCATCTAAGAGCATTGCTGTTACAGTTGTACCGAAGTCAATTGTCCAAGTTTGAGTATCAGCATCATAAGTGACTGTTACACCGAATGCTTCAAACTCAGCTTTAGCTTCTAATGAACCATATGGATTATCTTCACTTGCGTATACTGAGAATTCTGGTAATGTTCCTTCGAATGAATGGTCTACTTCGAGTTTGAATAATGTTTGATCGCTTGCTTTAATAATCCAGACGAACTTATCTTTGACAAGGACAAAATCATTGTCATGTTCAATTGGTTCAACTACTTCAACACCGACTAATTCTGGATTATATAAGTCACTAATCAAGATTGATGCTAATGCATCCATGACGTCGTAAATATCTGTGAATGGAGCAAATTCTAATAACTTAGCACTAATCTTAGTTAGTTTGTCAATATTATTAGCATCAATGATAACATTGATTTCAGTTACTACTTCTGTATATGTATCATCTACAAGGCCTGGATAGGTACCAAGGTTGAGTAATTCTTGACGATATGCGAATAATACAGGGAATCTTTCATTGATGATATCAAATACTGTTTCTTCATCTGTCGCATTATTCAATAATACTGTAGTCATGTATTTGTAGTATTCTTTTTCAGCCATGAATTCGAATGCAGCTTTTACATCTTCAAGTGAGCCAAGTAAATCATAATGAGATAATACTATAATATGATGTAATACATTTGCACGATAATCACTTGGATCTGGTAACTCATTGAAGAGATCCCATGCTTCTTCAGAAATGTTAACAGCGTCTTGGTAAGTAGTTAAAGCATTTAACATTCCATTAGTTGTTTCAGCACTCTTAATTGCGTTCAATGCTTTTTCATAGTAGTCTTCGAATTCATATACGAAGGTGTTGTCTGGTGTAGGTGTGTACATTGAGCCCCAAGTATAACCTTGTTCGTCTACTAATACGAAGTAGAAGGTTACAGTGCCAGCTTCAATGAACACTCTAGTGACATCCATACCAAAGTCGATAGTCCAGGTTTGTGTATCTGCATCGTATGTTACGATTACACCATAAGCTAAGAATTGATCTCTAGCTTCTTCAGAACCATATGGATTATCTACGCTTGCGTATACTGAGAATTCTGGTAAGATACCTTGTAATGAATGGTCTACTTCTAATTCATATAATGTCTTATCGTTTGCAACGATGACTAATTTGAATGAATCATCTTTAATAGTAATTAAACCTTCAGCAGGTGTTACACTTTTTAATAATGGATCATCTAAGTCATACATTGCTGTTAATAATGCTTCAGCAAATTCTTCTTCATCTGCGTAAGCACCATTGTATAATTCTTCACGATAGTTGAATAATTTTTCTGCTACTCTTTCAACTTTATCAAATAATTCCATGTCAATGAGATCCCATAATTCACTAATTGCTAATGTGAAGTCAGAATCTTCTAATTCAGGATATAAGCCTAGTGCGATAACTTCTTCATTATACTCATTCACTAAGTTTGTCCATAATAATAGTGCTTCATTGACATCATCAGCAAAATGAGCAGCATTAACTTCTTCAATTAAGGAATACTTACTAGTTTCATAATTGATTGCTAGTTCAAGCACATCATATACTTCATCGAGTGTATCAAAGCCAAGTAATGCATCGTAATCGATGAGTAATTGGATGATTGCTTGTTGATTGCTGCCATCTTCTGGAAGTTCAGCGAACTGATCTAATAAGTCAGCAAAGTCCGTGCTGAGTTCTTCACATAATGCGATAGCATCACGCATTGCTTCATAGTCTTCAGCAG
>Ga0134097_1000877_pt1 | contig 25937 bp, 24 predicted proteins | sample 8_3taG_FD_94450 | JGI IMG/M metagenome (GOLD analysis project Ga0134097, IMG submission 94450) | Switchgrass degrading microbial communities from high solid loading bioreactors in New Hampshire, USA - 8_30_10_142_A2 metaG | ecosystem: Engineered > Bioreactor > Semi-continuous > Anaerobic >... | reverse complement strand
CTTGATGCAGGCTACGGCGAAACCGTCATTCGAGCACAGGATGGCTGTGGGCGGATCGGGCAGTTGCATCAGGCGTTGCGCGGCCTGGGCAGGCTTGACGGTCCACGTCATCTGAAAGTCAGGGCTTTGCGGCGTGTAGAGCGCGTCGCGGATGTCGACGATCAGCTCCGGATGCAGGGGCAATCCGCGTGCGTCGAGCGCCTGCACAAAGTAGTGTTTGTAGTCGCGCTCCAGCGGCCAGTTCGAGTTGTAGAGCAGCGCGATCCGCCGGTGACCCAGGTCGTACAGGTAATCAGCGGCGATCTGCAGCGCGGCCATGTCGTCCGCGTTGACCAGCGGTCCCTGCATGTGCAGCCCCGCGCACACCGACACGTACGGCTTCTCGATGATCTGCAGCTTGCGGATCGTATCCTGATAGTCGAGCGTGTTGCTGAGCAGCAGGAAACCGTCAAACAGCATCGCCTGCATCCGCTGAAGCTGCGAGGCGATGCCCTGCGAATCGGACTTCGGCAGCGCGACCAGCAGCTCCACGCCTTGCTCGACGGCGGCGCGCTGCAGCGCCATCGTCAGCGAGCCGAGAAACGTGCCGGACAGGTTCGGGCTCAGCACGCCGATAATCCCGGTGCGCTCCGTTCGCAGCGCGGCGGCGAACAGGTTGGCCGCGTAGCCGTGCTTCTCAGCGATCGTCAGAATCCGCTGCCGTGTTTCCGGACTGACCCGCGCCGACTCATCATCGTTCAGCACGCGCGACACCAGGCCGATCGAGACGCCCGCCTCACGTGCGATATCGTTGATGGTCACTTTTTTACGTTTCGTCATGCGGGCCTCTCCGTTCTTGCCGCGCTGGCGCTGGGTCTATTGACATTCATTTGAGAGAATTATATAGTGATAGTTGTCTGGGTAAAAGCTTTTACCACTCTTGCTCGCGAGCACCTGCAAATTAGGAGAAAGGGAGATTCTATGCGACGTCCAAAGTATTTGCTGAAGTTCGCCGCTGTTCACCTGATCCTGGCTCTGTGCATCGTCCTGCCCCTGGGAACCGCGGGCGCGCAGGACCCTGTGACGATTGAATACTGGAACATTAATACAGACACTTTCGGCGGCCCGCAAGTCGAGGCGCTGATCGCCAGCTTTGAAGAAGCGAATCCCAACATCAACGTCGAGCCGCGCTCGTTCAGCGAGTACCAGGTCCTTCAGCAGACGCTGGAAACCGCGATTGCAGGCGGCAACCCGCCGGACGTCGTCCAGACCGGCTATCCGTACCTGAACTACGTTGGCACCAGCCTGCCGTACGTCCCGATCAGAGAGCTGGTCGAAAAGTATGGCGGCGAGGAATTTCTGGCGCAGTTCCCGCAGAACATCCTCGATATCCCCGTGGTGGGCGGCGAGCAGATCGGCATGGCCTACTCGCTTTCCGTGCCGGTGGTGTACTACAACGCCGATCTGATGCGCGAAGCAGGGCTCGACCCGGACAATCCGCCGCAGACGATCGAGGAATGGCGCGAAGCGGGCGAGATCATCAAGAACGAGCTGGGCATCCACGCGATTGTGTGGGGCTACGAGCAGGATAACTGGACGACCCAGGGCTTCATCAACAGCGCTGGTGGCGACCTGCTGGCGTGCGTGGATGGCGAGTGGCGGGCGGTCTTCGACAGCGAAGAGGCCATCAACGGTATGCAGACCTGGCGCGACCTGATCGAAGCGGGCTATAGCCTGGACGCGTCGAACGAGGAAGCACGCCAGGCGCTGCTCGCCGGGCAGACGGTGGCCTGGGTGCATAGCATCGCGGCCCGCGCGGGCATCCAGCGTGACGCCGACTTCGACCTGCGCGCGACCGTCTATCCGCAGAACGGCGACAATCCGGTGCGCGTGCCGGGCGGCGGCAACTTCCTGACGATCTACTCGCAGGATCCAGCCAAGCAGGAAGCGGCCTGGAAGTTCATGCAGCACCTGCTCTCGCCCGAAGGCTTCACCGAGTGGACGATCGGCACCGGCTATGTGCCGCTGCTCCCCGGCCTGACCGAAGACCCGGCCTATCTGGCGGACTTCGTGGCGGAGAACCCGATCCAGCAGGTGGGCATGGACATGCTCGAAAAAGCCGTGACCTGGGTGAGCTTCCCCGGCCCGAACGGGCTGGCGGCGGGCCTGCGCCTGCACGAAGCGGCTGAGCTGATCCTCTCCGGGCAGGAATCCGCCGAGGTGGCGCTGCAAGACGCGGCGTTTGAAATCAACGATCTGATCGCAGGGGAAACCTGCAGCGGCTAACGCGCCATTGTAAGATCAGTGAAACGCATGGGGAGCATTTGATGCTCCCCATTGCATCCCCTTGGGTAGTGAGGCATTGGAATGACTGCACATCCGTCGTTGGCGCATCGCGTTAAGCAGTTATCGGTCGCGCAGATGCTGGCGGGCGTTGGAAACCGGCTGACCCCGTATCTCTACCTTGCACCAGCGCTGTTTTTTATCGGCTTGTTCGTGCTGTGGCCGGTGGCGCGGGCGTTCTACAACAGCCTGTATGACGGAAACCTGCTCTTTCCGTACCGGGAATATGTCGGCCCGGAACGGTATGTTGACCTGCTGACCAACGAGCGTTTTCACCAGATTCTGATCCAGAGTGCTTATTACCTAGTGCTGATGCTGGCGGGCGCGTTCGCGCTTCCGATCCTGCTTGCCATCGTCACGCTGAACGTCACCGAGCGCGAGATCGGCATTTTCCAGTCGGTGTTTTTCCTGCCGACTGTGATCGCGGCCAATATCGCGGTGTCCGTTTGGATCTGGTTCTACAACCCCACCGGCGGTCTGTTCAACACCGTCCTTAAAGCGTTTGGCGCAGAGCCGGTCGTCTGGCTGCGCGACAAAGACCTTGTGATCCCTGCCGTGGCGCTGGTCGCCATCTGGAAGCAGTTTGGCTTCCACTATTTGATCGCGCTGGCGGGGCTGAAGTCCGTCCCGAAGGATCTGACCGAGGCCGCAGCCGTCGACGGCGCCAACAACCGGACGATCACGCGCCGGGTTATCCTGCCGCTGTTCGGTCCGACCGCGCTGTTCCTGCTGGTGATCACGCTGATCCAGGGGCTGGAATTTACCTTCGTCCCGATCGAAGTGCTGACGGGCGGGGGACCGGCCGGCGCCAGCTCGAACCTGATCTATTCCATTTACCAGGAAGGCTTCCGGACGTTCCGCGTGGGGCTGGCTTCGGCGCAGTCGGTGGTGCTGATCGTGCTGTTTGGCGGGCTGGCATATGTGCAGTACCGCATGTTGGAGAGGAATGTCCAGTATGACCGCTAGCGCATCGGAACGCCTCGCATCCCGCACGATTCTGCTTTTCGCGCTGGTGCTCGTGATCACGCCGCTGGTGTACCTGGTCGGGCTGAGCTTCAAGGCGCCCGAGGGCATCTTCTCCAACCCGATCGTGCCGTTCTCATGGCCGCTGGACCTGACGAACTATCGCAGCGTGCTCCAGCAGATGGACGTGCCGAAGTTCTTCCTGAACTCGCTCATCTATGCGGGCGGTGTGACGCTGGGGCAGCTTATCCTCGCTATCCCCGCCGCGTTCGCGTTCAGCTACTACGATTTCCGCTTCAAGAACCTGCTGATGTCGATCGTGCTGATCAGCCTGATCGTCCCATTCGTGGTGACGTACGTGCCGAACTATCTGCTGCTTGCGCGGTGGGGGTTGCTGAACTCGCTGGCAGGGATGATCATCCCAATGCTGGGCATCTCGGTCGGCTTTGGGATCTTCCTGCTGCGCCAGCATTTCCAGACGTTTCCCCAGGAGGTGTTCGACGCAGCGCGCATTGACGGCGCGAACTCGTGGCAGGTGTTGTGGCGGGTGCTGGTGCCGTCCAGCCTGGCGCCGATCGTCTCCGTCGCGATTTACGTGTTCATCATCACGTGGAATCGCTTCATCTGGCCATTGCTGGTGGGCGGCGGCGACCCGGCCTCGTATACGATGACCGTCGCGGTGGACATCTACTACGCTAACCCGGAAAGCGGCGCAAACTGGGGCAACCTGATGGCCGCGTCAGTCGTTTCGACCCTGCCAAGCTTGCTGCTGTACATCGCTCTCCGCAAGCAGATTTTGCGGACATTCATCGAGGGAGCAGTCAAAGGATGACGAAGATTCTCTTCATTGGCGACATCGTAGGCGAGACGGGACTGGCCTACCTTGAAGCCCATTTGCCGGAGTTAATCCGTTCCGTCGAGGCGGATTTTGTGGTGGCAAACGCGGAAAACCTCGATCTGACGCCATCGCGTGGCGGCTGCGGTATGACGCCGCCTTCGCTGCGGCGCCTGTTCGCGACGGGCATCGACCTGGTGACGGGCGGGAATCACTCCTTTGACGCTCCTGATCACAGCGTTCACGACGACGTCCGGGTGTTGCGTCCCCTGAACCACGCGCCCGGCATGCCAGGGCGCGGCGCCGGGGTGATCGAGAAGAATGGCCTGCGCCTGGGGGTGATCAACCTCGCCAGTCGCACGACGCTCCCTGACATCGAAGAACCGTATCCGGCGCTGGAAGCGCAACTCGCGGCGTGGACCGAGACCGGCGCGGTCGATATGGTGTTCATCGACTTTCACAGCGAGTCGGTGATGGAGAAGCTGGCGCTCGCCTATGCGGTGGCGGGGCGCGCGGTGGGGGTGGTCGGCACGCACACGCACGTTCCCACCTGCGACACGCGGATTCTGCCGGGCGGGACGGCTTATGTAAGCGACGTAGGCATGACCGGGCCGGGCGGTGGCCTGCAAGGCTATCACGAGGCGCAGTTCATCGACGCGATCCGGCGAGGCGTTCACCCTGGCGCACCGCAGCGGTTAGCGCCCGGCCCGATCGAGTTGGGTGCGGTGGTGATTACGGTCGAAAACGGGTGCGCCGTCGCGATTGAGCGCGTGTCGCAGGTGGCATAGCGGCGCGGTTGCTTCGCCGTCTCGAAGATTTCATTCGATGCTAAACGGCTGTGGATGCGGGGCTTTCCCACGTCCACAGCCGTTCGTTTGTTGGTCGAACACTCCGCCAGTCTGTTTGACTTCCAATACGATCGCGGAAGCCAAGCACCCTGAGGCTGGCGCGCAATTGTGCGCGGTTTTGCGGTTATTGCTCGACGCCTGTGCTGGTTACTGTGTCAAGCGCCTCTCGGCGCGCGTCAGCGATCGAACGGGGCGGGAATCGTTTATGGCGCCACGCCTGCCAGCGGTTGCGTAACGATGCCTGGTTGAGCTGCTGCCACTCGGCGCGGATGTCGGCTTTATCCAGGCGCGGATCGTACTTTCCGGTGGCGATGAGCCGCACGAACGCGGGCATGTACGAGTCGCTTTCCTCCTGCACATACTGGCGCAACAGCGGGCTGCTGTGGGAGACTGCAATGAAATAATGAATCCAACCGATCCGCTGGTGAATGGGCATTAGCTCAAACTGGCTATACGCGCACTCCATAAAATCCACCATCAGCTCGATGGTTGCCATGACCCGGTGATATTCTGGCGAGCCTTCTTCATACGCCTCGGGCATTGTCGCGCCGTCATAGATGAAGCAGCGCAGGTCCGGGTTCTCGATAAAGAACCGGTCGATGTCGAGCATCATCTGGTAGATGCGGTGATCGGTTTCGCGATCGACGATGCGCCCGGCGCGGCGGACCTCAGTAACGGCGAAGAGGATACCGATCAGGCTGATGACTGACGCCAGCCCGCCAAGAAACGAGCCATACGCGTCAATTGTGTTCAAATCGAAGTGCATTTATGTCTCCGGTGCTGCGTTGTCGAGTTCGGCGATAAGTTGGGCGCAAAGTTCAGGGCTGTCAGGATATACCAGTGCGTAAATGCCCGCAATCCACGCGGCAACTTCGTCCCGATCTGGCGGGTGTGTGCGCCCTTGAAGCGGTATCCACATCAGGCGCATCGGGATGACACCGCCCTTGTCATCGGGCATGCGGTATGTATGCGCCATGCCGACCACGCGCGCGCCGTGCCGCTCGTAGAAGCGGATGCGCCGGTTGTGGATATGGTCCGGCTCGGCTTCCGGCGCTTCGACTTCCCACACAATCGCGTTCTTGCTCTGGTCTACCCCGGCGACCCACTCGACCATGTGATCGAACAGTTTGCCGCCGATGCCCTGGTTGTGGAGCATCTGATCCGTAGCGAGGAAGCCGAGGTAAAAACTGGATGTGTGGGGGAGTTCGGCGAGCGTTGCGATGCCCACAATGCGCGCCGGGGGATCGCCTTCGCGGGCGACCAGCAGTATCACGTCGCCGGTGCGGCTGCCGTCCACGAGCTCGCGGAACGGCTTGCGCATCACTGGCGGAAAGTTCGTCTCGTACACCGTCCTGATCTGGGCGATGTCGCCCGGCGTGGGCGCGGTGAGGTGGTGGAAGGTGATGGTCATGGACGGTGGGTTCGCGCTCAGGCGGAACGCCTACAGCCGGGCAAGGTAATCCGTCCGCAGGCTTTCCAGGTGGTGCTCGACGTGCCCGGCCATGATGTAGAGCAGCGCGCGGACGCTTACGGGGAATCCGCTGGCCGTGCCCATGCGCCGCGTCATGTCGTCGGTGAGTCCCTTGAACGCCAGCAGATTCGCGCGGCGCAGCAGCTCAAATTCCTCGATCAGATCGGGCAGGGTGCGCTCGCTGAAATTCGCTTCCCGGACGTAGTCATCCTGCTCGAACCCGGCCAGAGGCGTTTCATCTGCCCGCGAAATCCGCAGCGCGCGATAGGCGAACACTCGCTCGGTATCGTTGATGTGCCCGACCACTTCCTTGATGCTCCACTCCGCCGGGCCGGGGCGAAAGTCGGCCTGCTCGGCAGACAAGGCGCCCAGCAGCGAGCGGAGCGCGTCGGGCTGCCCGGCGAGCATCTCGAAAACGGCACCATCGGGCACCCGCTCGACGTAACCGGCGTAAAACGGCGCGTACTCAGTCTCGGCGGGGCGTTCGAGGGTTGTGGTCACTGCGCTGTCCTTTCTCGGTCGTAATCGAATACCGGGCACCCCGTCGCAGCGTGGTTCGCAAGAGGAAGTGCTGTGCTCGCTGCGCAAGGCAGTACAAATATAGCGCCGAGCGTGGGCGGGCGGTAGTGATGAGGGAGCGCGCTCGCTTCTACGAGATGGCCGCCGCGTGCCCCTGCTGTTCGCGCATGGGTACTCGATCCTGTACTCAAACCGCTCAACGACCTGCTCAGCCAGCAGGTGGCGTACGGTCAGTTGACCGTCGAGGAAGCCGCCGAGGACCTGCAGGCGTTGATCGAGCGCCTTGTGGCGAAGTAACCCCTCGTAAATCAGGCGGTTTGCAGGCGCGGCGCTTCTGAACGAGCCCGCGTCTTTTCATTCTCCTAAATGAAGAGGACCGGTTGCACGCCGGTCCTCTGGTGGTTCACTCTATACTGGCTTACTCAGCCGCCGTGCCGCCCCAACGCTCGGGGAAGCCGGGCAGGTCTTCGCAGCCGCACAGCGCATAGTGCTGCGGCGGCATGTTCGGCTGGACGTACTCGTCCAGATTCTCGTTGGTGATGACCGGCTGCGGCAGCACCCACGGATCGGGCACCTGCTCGCCGCTGAGGATCATCTCCGCCGCGATGATCGGCGTGCGCCACTGGAACGTCGGATAGGTTGGCCCGATCGCGTTCAGACCCTCTTCCTGCCACTTCACCAGGAAGTCCTGCTGGTCTTCGCCGGTAATGATCGGGACTTCCAGCCCCATGTCCTCGAAGGCTTCGATCACGGCCAGCGAGGTCGCCCCGGCGTCCATCCAGATCGCGTCGATCTCGCCGTACCGCTCCAGATAGTCCTCGACGATCGAGCGCGCGGTGGCGCGGTCGTCACCGGTGAACTCGACGCCGATCACTTCGATGTTCTCAGCCTGCTTGAAGATCTGCTCGGCAGCCGCCCAGCGGGTTTCAAGCACGTCTACGCCTGGAGAAATGCGCAGGGCCAGCACGGTCCCGCCATCCGGAAGCTGCTCGACCACATGGCGCGCAGCCGCCGCACCGTACGCGTAGCCACCGATCGGGCTGATGAACGTCACCGGGCAGTCGGTGTTAACGCCACGGTCGAAGACGATCACCGGGAGTTGCTCGCACGCCTGCTCGACGATCGGCGTCAGCGCGGCGGTTGTCATGGGCGAAACGATCAGCAGATCGCACTCACCGCCCGCCAGCAGGTCCGAGATGTCATTGATCTGCTTCTCGTCGCTGCCTTCGGCGTCGGTCACGATGAAGTTCTCGATATTCTCGTGCAGCTCAACTTCCGCTTCCATCACGTTGAAGCCGACGACGCGCCAGGGGTTGAAGTTCCCGGCGTTCGAGAAGCAGATCGTCCACGGACCCTCAGTAGCATATTCGGACGTATCGACGTAGGTGGGGTCAAGCGCCTGCAGCCACGGCTGGTCGGCGGGGCCTTCCGGCTCCATGTCCAGCAGTTCCATCTGGCGCTCGTACTCTGCGGCCTCGAAAAACTCAGAAGTCGACTCGTATTCGTCGTCGTCGCCATCCTGGGCCAATGCCAGCCCAGGCACCGCCAGCGCGACGATCAGTAAAGTGAGCAGAAACCCTTTTATAATGCGCATGGACTGTATCCCTCTACCTTTCTAACCCTTTAGATTTTCGAGCATTTTTCGATCATAAGGACGGCCAGAACAGACTGACCGCTCCCTACAACCCATTGTCATAGGCGGCCTGACCGGCGCGCTACACCGGACTAGCGGTGTCGCTCGCGGTAAGCCGCGTACGCCGCCGCGCCGATGATGATCAGGCCCTGAACAGCGGCGCGATACGGGCTGGGCAGACCCAGCAGATTGAGCAGCGTGAACAGCGCCCGCAGGCTCAGCGCGCCAGCCATCGCCGAGACTATCGAACCGCGCCCGCCACCGAGGACGGCGCCGCCCAGCACCACGGCCGAGATCGCTTCCAGCTCGTAGCCGGTGCCCACATCCATCGAGACGCCCGCGAACCCGCCCAGCAGGATGCCGGCCGTCACTGCGGCGATCGACGAAAAGACAAACGTCAGAATGCGCACCTTCGGCACGGACACGCCGGACAGCCGCGCCGAGCGCGGATTGTCGCCAAGCGCTTTCACCTGCTTGCCGAAGTTCGTTCCGTGAAACAGGAACGTCGCCAGCGCGCCAAACACGACGAGCACGATCACCGCATACGGAAGCTGCCCGAGCACCGGCACGTCGTCGATGAAGCGCCGCCCGAAGACGCGGAAGTTGTCCGGCAGGTAACCGGCGGGCGCGCCGTCGGACCACAGCAGCGCCGCACCGCGCAGCGTCAGCAGCATGCCCAGCGTGGTAATGAACGACGACACGCGCAGGAAGCTGACCACCAGGCCATTGAACACGCCGACCGCAATCCCGATCAGGTACAGCGCACCGATCACCCAGTAGGTGTTGGACGGATCGCCGTCGATCATCAGCGCCGCGCCGAGCACCGTGAGCGTAATCAGCGAACCGACGGACAGGTCATAGCCGCCCGCCGCGATCACGAACAATTGCCCGGCTGCCAGAATCAGCAGCGGCGAGGCGCGACGCAGAAACGCCAGGAACACCGGCGGATCGGTAAAGTTCGGATTTTCGTAGATGATCCACGCGAACAAAACGACCAGGATCGGGTAAATCGGCGGGACTGCTGCCAGCCGGCGGAGCAGCGTGCGGCTCCACGTGGCGCCGCGACTTTCCTGTGGGACGGCCTGTGTCGCCATCGTCGCGTATCCCCTAGGCGGCGGCCTCGCGCGAGCGGACCGAGTAGCTGGCTACGGCGGCGATGATGATCAGGCCGCGCAGCACCTGCTTCAAAAATGGGTCGATCCCCAACTGGTTGAACATCATGTCGAGCACGCTAAAGATGAAGACGCCGCCGAGCGTTCCCCAGACGCCGCCGCGCCCGCCTGACAGCGCGGTTCCGCCGACCACGACGGCGGCGATCGACTCCAGGTCGTAGACGCCATCCGGGCCAACCCAGGGCGCTCCGGCGCGCAGGCGGCTGACGATGAACAGCCCGCTGAGCGCGGCGGTCAGGCTGCAGACGATGTGCGCGCCGATGATGACGCGGTCCGTGCGGACGCCCGATAGGCGCGCCGTTTCGCGATTGCCGCCAACCGCGTAGATGTGCGCACCAAAGCGCGTTCGCCGCAGGATGAAGCTCCCAACCCCGGCAACCGCCAGCAACATGACGACCGAGATCGGCACGCCAAACCACTTGCCATAGCCCAGTTGCTCGAAGCTGCTCGGCACCGACCCGGCGAAGTTGTCGAAGCTGGCGTTTAGCACGCCCTGCATCAGCAGGCCGGTGCCCAGGGTCGCGATGAAGGCGTTGAGGCGCAGCTTGGTGATGATCAGCCCGTTTGCCAGCCCGACCCCCGCGCCAATAGCGAGCACCAGCGCCACCGCACGTGGCACGCGGTCCGGATCGCCTTGCATGGTGTACGACGACATCACCGCGACCACGCTGATCAGGTACGCGACGGACAGGTCGAGCGACCCGGCGAGGATGGCGAAGGTCTGGCCGACGGCGACGATCCCCAGCGCCACCGAGCGCACGGCCAGGTTGCTGATGTTCGCGCCGCTGATGAACGTTCCGCGCCCAAACAGCGCCACCAGCACAGCCGCCACCAGGTAGAACAGGAGCAGGACGGCGTAAATCGAAGGAATGCCCAGCGCGTTGAGCCGCTGGCGTGCGGTGGCGATCATCGGGCCTCTTCCTTCTCGGCGTGCGCCTGGCCGGTCGCCAGCAGCATAATATCCGCTTCGGATGCGCCCGCCGGGAGTTCTCCGACGATGGTTCCGTCGCGCATCACCAGAATGCGATCGCTCATGCCGATTACCTCTTGCAGCTCCGACGAGATCATCAGCACCGCCGTGCCTTCCCGCGCCAGCTCGCGGATGCGGTCGTGAATGCCCGCCTTCGCGTTCACGTCAATGCCGCGCGTGGGCTCGTCGAAGATCAGAATTTCGGACGCCGCTGCCAGCCACTTTGCCAGCACAACCTTTTGCTGGTTGCCGCCGCTCAGGTGGGCGACTTCCTGTTCCAGACTGGCAGCGCGCAGGTCCACCTCGGCGGCCAGCGCATCGACCGATGGCTGCCGCCCGCCGCCGTTGCGCCGCGAAAGGGAAAACACGGGTTTCATGGCGCGGAAAGCAAGCAGCACGTTGTCGCGCACGGACTGGTTCGGGCTAAGCCCCTCGCCTTTGCGGTCTTCGGTCAGAAAGCCCACACCCCGCCGGATCGCGGCCAGCGGCGACCCGATATAGGTCACCCGCCCGCGCACCTCGATCTGCCCCTCGGTGAATCTGTCCGCGCCGAACAGCGCCTGTGCCAGCTCGGTCCGGCCGGAGCCTTGCAGCCCGGCGATGCCGACGATCTCCCCCGCGCGCAGCGTGAGGTTGATGTCGTGCAGGTGCGCGTTTCCGCCGCCGCGCACGCTCAGTTTCACGTCGCCGATCTCTTCGGGCGTGGCGTAAGGCGGGTAATAGTGCTCCAGCTCGCGCCCGACCATCATCCGGACCAGTTCGTCCGGCGTGACGTCTGCCGCCTGCACCGTGGCAACCTTCTGCCCATCCTTGAGCACGGTGATTCGCTGCGCCAGCTCGAACACCTCGGCGAAGCGGTGCGAGATGTAGATCAGCCCGATACCTTCTTCTTGCAGGCTGCGCACCATCCGAAAGAGGGTTTCAACTTCGCTCGACGACAGCGCGGCGGTCGGCTCGTCCATGACCAGGATGCGCGCGTCGAACGAGAGCGCCTTGGCGATCTCCACAATCTGCTGCTGGGCGACTGAGAGGTCCGCTACGAGCGCATCCGGCGAAATGATGCTGGCAGCGTCCAGACGCTTCAACAGGGCGACGGTCTGGGCGCGCATCGTCGCGCGGTCGATCAGCCCGTAGCGTGTTGGCTCGCGTCCGAGGAAGATATTGTCCGCCACCGTGCGATAGGGCAGCAGGTTGAATTCCTGGTAAATGATGCTGATCCCGGCGCGTTGCGCTTGCTGAGGATGGTGGAAGGTGACAGGCTGGCCCTGCAGGTAAATTTTCCCTTCGTCGGGCTGGTAGACGCCTGCCAGCACCTTCATCAACGTCGATTTTCCGGCGCCGTTTTCGCCTACCAGGGCGTGAACTTCCCCGGCCCGGCAGTCGAACGAGACACGGTCGAGCGCCACGACACCGGGGAAGCGTTTGGTGATCTCCCGCATTTCGAGAAGGGGAGATTCCGGCTGAGTTTGTGGAGATGAAGCGGAGGCTGAAACCTGGAGCACGATGCCGCTCACATTCGTAACAACACTGATATAAAGATTACTTCATTTCAAAGCCTACGATTGCAGGTTGCATTCCTGAAGACTTTCGGACCATTATAGCCCTATCAAAGAATTTCAAGCAAAATGTACCAGCCATTTGACGGTATGTTGTTGCCGCGCGGCGCCAGTCTCAGGAAACTGTGCGCATACCCGTCGCTTGGCGACACCAGTGTCATGCTCGATCGATTGCATGCGGCTGCACTTCTTTGACCGGAGTGCGAACCGCGCCCCGGGTTGAGCCGGGCCGGTTGTCGTTTGACTGAACTACTAGAGGAGATACACAATGAAATTTGGCGTGAATGCCTGGATCTGGGTGGCGCCGCTGACCACCGACGAAGTAAAGCGGCTGGCACCGCGAGCGAAGTCGCTCGGCGCGGAGTGGTTCGAGGTCCCGCTCGAGGATCCTGCGCTGATCGACGCGACCGAGGTGGCGGCTGTGCTGCGCGATCTTGAACTAGGTACCAGCGTCTGCGCGGTGATTGGGGCGGATCGCGACCTGATTCACCCCGACGCTGCCATTCGTGACAACGGCATGGCGTATTTGCGGACGGCGATCAACGTGGCGGCGGAGCTTGGGCCGACGAGCGTAGCCGGGCCGCTATACTCGGCGGTGGGTCGCTGCTGGCAAATGACCGCCGACGAGCGCGCCCGCGACATTGACCTGCTGGTGCAGCAGCTTCGCACGCTAGCCGAATACGCAGGCGATCGCGGCGTGGTGCTGTGCATCGAGCCGATAAACCGCTTTGAAACCAGCTTCATCAACCTCGCCGAGCAGGCGATCGAAGTGATCGATCGCGTCGATCACCCGGCCTGCCAGATCATGCTTGACACGTTCCACATGAACATCGAAGAGTCGTCGCTGGGCGCGGCGATCCGGGCGGTGGGGCCGCGTCTGAAGCACTTCCACGCCTGCGAGAACGATCGCGGCACGCCCGGCTCCGGGCATGTCCCCTGGCAAGATGTCGCCGATGGACTGAAAGCGATCGGCTACGACGGCCCGGTTGTGATCGAGTCCTTCACCGCCGACGTCAAGACCATCGCGCGCGCGGCGGCGATCTGGCGTCCGCTGGCGGCCACTCAGGACGCCCTTGCCCGCGACGGTCTGGTATTCCTGAAGCAGCTTCTGGCATAGCGGCCGCCAAGTCGATATCCGCTTTCTGACGCACATATCCCAGCACAAAAAAGACGGGGAGACGAACAGTCTCCCCGTTTTGCGTGCGTCGGTTTTAGCGGCGTGTTACAGAACTGTAACGGGATGTCTCGAATCCGTTACCGGGGTTTGTGGAAAAGGCACATTCAAAAAAGCTAGACTCTTTTGGTCGCAACCTCAACAACGACCCCATAATCTACTCAATAGTCTAGAGGGTGTGCCTTATGCTGGCAAAAGAACTGATGTCGTCTCCGGTGATTACGGTCCAGCCGGACGCGACACTCAAAGAGATCGTGCAGCTTCTCAGTCACCGGCAGATCAGCAGCGTGCCCGTGGTGGACGCTGACGAGCAGGTGCTGGGAATCATCGGCTGGACAGAGCTGTTTCCGTCGACGCGCTATGTCGGATCGCCCGACGTGCGCGCGCCCGCGGTCTTCAATCGGATCACCGATCCTCAGAATATCGTCGAGAGCTACCAAGCGGCAGCCGGCTTTACAGCGAGTGAAATCATGTCGCCTGACTTCGTGTATCGAGACGTCGACGACAACCTTGATGAATTGATCTACACGATGGCCGAAGAAAAGCTGCACATGATCCCGATCGTGCAGGAAGGCCGCCTGGTCGGCGTGGTCACGCGCACGGATGTTGTCCGGTTTCTGGCGAAAGCGCTCTAGCCTATGCATGTAGCGGTACTCTCTGGGTTCGTGTTCTCTCTGGCGGCGATCTGGATCGCCCGGATCGGGAAGCTGCGCGGCTGGCTGTTCGCGCTGCTGCCTCTCGCCCTGACGGCTTACTTCCTCTCGTTCGCGCCCCGGATCGCGGACGGCGACGCAATCATCCATACGCTTGAGTGGGTTCCCAGCCTGGATATTGCGCTGTCCTTTCATCTCGACGGCCTGAGCTGGGTTTTCGCGCTGTTGGTCAGCGGGATCGGCTTTTTCGTCTTTGTCTACGCCGGGGATTATTTCGGCAACGATCCGCTCGTCGGCCGCTTCTACGCCTACATTCTGATCTTCATGGCGTCGATGCTTGGCCTGGTGCTGGCGGACAATCTGATCGCGCTGTTCATCTTCTGGGAGCTGACGAGCTTTAGCTCGTATTTGCTGATCGGCTTCAAGCATGAGGACGAGGCGGCGCGGAAGGCGGCGCTCCAGGCGCTGCTGGTGACTGGCGGGGGCGGCCTCGCGCTGATGGCCGGGCTGATCCTGCTGGGTCTGGCGGGGGGCACGTTTGAAATCTCGGCCTTGCTCGCGGGCGAAAGCGTTACCGACCACGCGCATTACGTGCCGATCGCGCTGCTGGTGATGCTAGGCGCGTTCACCAAGTCGGCGCAGGTCCCGTTCCATTTCTGGCTCCCCGGCGCGATGACGGCTCCCTCGCCGGTCAGCGCGTACCTGCACTCGGCGACGATGGTCAAAGCCGGGGTGTATCTGCTGGCGCGTCTGTCGCCGGTGCTGGGCGGGACGGACCTCTGGCATACCGCGCTGGCGGCGGTCGGCGGCGCGACGATGCTGACCGGCGCGTACCTCTCGCTGCGCCATACGGACCTGAAGCGCATCCTCGCGTACTCCACCATCAGCGCGCTTGGTACGCTGGTCTTTTTGCAGGGCGTGGAGTCACCGCTCGCGGCGCAGGCGGCGATGGTCTTCCTGATCGTGCACTCGCTGTATAAGGGCGCGCTGTTCCTGATCGCCGGGATTATCGAGCACGAAACCGGCACGCGCGACGTGACGGCGCTCGGCGGCCTGGGGCGGATGATGCCGCTCGTCGCGGTGGCGGCCGCGCTCGCCGCGCTGTCGATGGCAGGCATCCCTCCGTTTTTCGGCTTCGTCGGCAAAGAACTGCTGTATGAAACGACGCTCGATGCGCTCGAGGTGCCGGGGCTGTTCACGGCGGTCGCGGTGGTATCGAACATCATTCTCGTGGCGGTCGCGGCGCTGGTGTTTTTCCGGCCCTTCACGGGCCGCCTGACCGACACACCAAAGCAGCCTCATCCAGTGCCGGTTGGGATGTGGCTTGGACCGGCGGCGCTGGGCGTTGGGAGCTTGCTGGCGGGGTTGCTCGTCGCGTCAGTGGGGGATACGTTCATCGCTCCGGCGGTCGCCGCGATCGCCGAAGACGCGGCCGAGGTCCATCTGGCGCTGTGGCACGGCATCAACCCGATGCTGATCTTGAGCGTGATTACGGTGCTGGCCGGGATCGCGGTCTATCGCTATCGCCACCTCTACAGCCGCATCGCCGACCGGATTGACCCCGGCGAGCGCTTGAGCCCCGCCCACTGGTACGCGCGCGGGCTGGACCTGCTGAACGCCGTCGCGCGGCTGCAAACCCGCGTGCTGCAACACGGCTACCTGCGGATCTACCTGATGGTCATTCATCTGGTGCTCGTCGGGCTGGTCGGGCTGACCCTGGTGACTCACTGGGACGGGGCGGCACTTCCGCGCGGCGACGACGTCGGGATTGTCGAAGCGACGCTTGTGGCGATTATCGCGGTCGCGATGCTGTACGTGCTTCGGGCGCGCTCGCGGCTGGCGGCGGTGGTTGCGCTCGGCGTGGTGGGCTATGGGGTGGCGCTGATCTTCATGATATACGGCGCGCCCGACTTGGCGATGACGCAGTTCTCCATCGAGACGCTGACGGTGATTCTGATGGTGCTCATCCTGTATCGCCTGCCGCCATTTGCGCGGTTCTCGACGCGCCTACAGCGTAGGCGGGATGCGGTGGTCGCGGTGTCGGTCGGCGCGCTGATCACCGTGCTGGTGCTGCTGGCCTCGGCAGTCGAGACCCAGTCGCTGCTGACGCCGTTCTTCGCGGAGAACAGCTACACCGAGGCGCAGGGTCGCAACATCGTGAACGTGATCCTGGTGGACTTTCGCGGCGGGGATACGATGGGCGAGATCACCGTGCTGGCGGTCGCGGCGTTCGGCGTGATCGCGTTGCTGAAGCTCAAGCCGCTCAGGCAGCCGCGCGTTGACCTGACCTCGTCGGTGGAGGGCGAAACCGAGGAAGAAACTGAGGCGCTCGGAGTCGTGGAGGAAGTGATATGAGCCAGCTCGACAACCGCCCAAAGGGCGCATCGCTCATTCTGCTCACTGCGACCCGGTATCTGGTGCCGGTGCTGTTCCTGTTCTCGTTCTTCGTGCTCATTCGCGGGCACAACGAGCCGGGCGGCGGCTTTGTCGGCGGGCTGATCGCGGCCTCGGCCTTCGCGCTCTACGCAATCGCGCGCGGCCTGGAGGGGGCGCGGCAACTGCTGCGGGTTCCGACCCAGACGCTGATCGGCGTAGGCCTGCTGATCGCGTTTGGCAGCGGGCTGGTGGGCGTGCTGTATGGCAGGCCGTTTCTGACTGGGATCTGGAACGCAGTCCCGCTGCCTGTGGTGGGAAAGATCGGCACGCCGGGCATTTTTGACATCGGTGTGTTCCTGACCGTGCTGGGCGTGGCGCTTCAGATCGTATTTGGGCTGATGGAAGAAGACTGACATGACGATCCTACTCGCGATTCTCATTGGCGGGCTTTACGCGAGCGGCCTGTATATGCTCATGCGACGCAGCATCGTGAAGCTGATCATGGGGCTGGTCCTGCTCAGCCATGCGACTAACCTGCTGATCTTTACCGTCGGCGGTTTGACGCGTGGCGCGCCGCCGCTTATTGAGGTCGGTGCGACCGAGCCAGCGACCCCGTTTGCCGATCCGCTACCACAGGCGCTCATTCTGACGGCGATTGTGATCGGGTTCGGCGTGCTGGCGTATGCGGTGGTGCTGATCGAGCAGACGCACCGCTCCGTCGGGACGGACGACAGCAACAACCTGCGAGGGATCGAGGGGGACCTGTAGCCGATGGGATTATTGTTGCTCGCACCTGTATTGATCCCCGTCTTCGCGGCGGCGGTGGCGCTGCTGTGGCGAAACTATCGCGTGCAGTGGTGGATTGCGCTGGCCGGGGCGACCGGGCTGTTGCTATCGGCGATTGCGATCCTCGTGACGGTGTCGCGTGACGGGATTCAGGTGGTCCAGCTAGGGAACTGGCCCGCGCCCTTCGGCATTTCGTTCGTGGCGGACCTGTTCAGCGCGATCATGGCGGTGCTGGGGGGAATCATCGCGCTGGCGGTGGTTATCTTCTCGCGGGCGGTGGTCGACCGGCCACGCGTCCGCTACGGCTATTATCCGCTGCTGCTCATCCTGATGATGGGCATTTCCGGCTCGTTTCTAACCGGGGACATCTTCAACCTCTACGTGTGGTTTGAGGTGATGCTGATGTCTTCCTTCGTGCTGGTCGCGCTGGGCAACGAGCGGGCACAGCTCGAAGGCGCGCTGAAATACGTCACGATCAACCTGATCTCCTCGACGATCTTCCTGACCGCGATCGGTATTCTGTACGGCATTACCGGCACGCTGAACATGGCGCACCTGTCGGTGCAGCTTGCCGAGTCGGATCAGACGGCGTTGGTGACTGTAGTCGCCGTTCTGTTCATGATCGCGTTCGGCATCAAAGCGGCGCTGTTCCCGTTGTTCTTCTGGCTCCCGGCGTCGTACCCGGTTGCGCCCAACGCGATCACGGCGCTGTTCGCCGGGCTGCTGACAAAGGTCGGCGTCTATGCGCTGATCCGCGTGTTCACGCTGCTGTTTACGCAGGATGTCGGCTATACGCATACGATCTTGCTGATCCTGGCGGGCTTCACGATGCTGACGGGTGTGCTCGGTGCGGCGTCACAAAACGAGTTCCGCCGCATCCTGTCGTTCCACATCATCAGCCAGATCGGCTATATGGTGATGGGCTTGGCGCTGTTCACGCCGCTGGCGCTGGCGGGCGCGATCTTCTACATCATTCATCACATCATCGTCAAAACGAATCTGTTCCTGATCAGCGGCGCGGTCCACCGTTTGCAGGGCAGCTACCAGCTTGATCAGCTCGGCGGGCTGTACCGCTCGCGGTTCGCGCTGGCCGTGCTGTTCCTGATCCCCGCGATGTCGCTCGCCGGGCTGCCGCCGCTGTCCGGCTTTTGGGCGAAGTTCGTGCTGATCCGCGCCAGCCTTGAGATAGACCGGCCTGCGATCGCGGTTGTTGCGCTGGTGGTCAGCTTACTGACGCTGTTCTCGATGACGAAGATCTGGGCCGAGGTGTTCTGGAAGAAGCGCCCGCAGACGACAGTGGAGACAACCGGCATCACCACGCGGATATGGCGGCAGATGCTGGTGCCGATCGCGAGTCTGGCGTCGCTAACGGTGCTGATCGGGCTGCTGGCCGAGCCGGTCTTCGCGCTGTCGTCCGATGCGGCGGAGCAGCTTCTGTCTACTCAGGAATATGTGAGCGCGGTGCTAGGGGGTGTGCGGTGAGCGTCCTGTTTGTGAACGTGATGCTGGCGCTGACGTGGGCCTTCCTGACCGGCTCGTTAACGTCCGACACGCTGGTCGAGGGGTTCATCATCGGCTACCTTGTGCTGTGGCTGGCAAGCCCGCTGTACGGCCCGACGGTGTATTTCCGCAAGGTCCGCCAGGCCATCTCATTTGTGCTGTTTTTCCTGAGGGAGCTGTTGGTCGCAACGTTCCGCGTGGCGCGGGTGGTGATCGACCCGAACCTGAACATCCGACCGGCGATTGTGGCCGTGCCGCTGGACCTGACGAACGAATTCCAGATCACGCTGCTCGCCAACCTGGTGACACTCACCCCCGGCTCGCTGACGCTCGACGTGTCGGACGACCGGCAGGTGATGTACGTTCACGCGATGCACGCCGAAGACCTTGAGCAATACCGTCAGGAGATCAAGCAGGGGTTTGAGCGGCGGATAGGAGAGTTGTTTGGTGATCGAGAGTCTGCCCACCGTTTTTCTAAGTCTGGCGATACTCTTCACGCTGGCACGCTTGATTAAAGGCCCACGGCTGGAGAGCCGGGTCGTCGCGTTTGATCTGATGACGATTATCGGGATAGGCTTGATCGCGACCTATTCGGTTGTTACCGGCCGGACGGTGTTTCTCGACATCGCGATTGTGCTGGCGCTGATTTCGTTCCTCGGCACGATTGCGTTCGCCTCTTACCTGGAGCGGCAGCGATGATCCAGTCAGCAGTCAGCCTTACCCTCTTGATTGTGGGCTCGTTGTTCATGCTGCTGGCGAGCATTGGGATTTACCGGATGCCGGACGTGTTTCTGCGGATGTCGGCCAGCTCGAAGGCGACGACGCTGGGGCTGATCCTGATCATGCTGGCGGTTTCCATTAACTTCGATAACGTCGGCGTGACGGCGCGCGCGATCGGGATTGTGCTGTTCATCATCATGACCGGGCCTGTCTCCGCGCACATGATCGGCCGGGCCGCATACATCACCGGCACCCCGCTGTGGGAGAAGACAGGTCCCGATGAGCTGGCAGGCCAGTACGACGCCGAAACCCATGCTCTTGGGCATGAGGCGTCTGCTGAGCCGTCCGAGCCGGTGGCCTGAGCGGAACGCTGCGAACAGAGCGATGCTGTGATGGGCATTCCCCCGAAAATTCTGCTGGTCGACGACGAAGAGGCGATCACTTCGAACTTATCCCAGATCCTCGTACGCTCCGGGTTTGAGGTGATCGTCGCGGAAGACGGCGAGCAGGGGCTGCGGCTGGTCGAGTCGCAGGCGCCGGACCTGGTCGTGCTCGACATCCTCATGCCCCGGCTCAACGGTCGCCAGATGTTGCGGACGCTGCGACGCCAGGGGAACTGGACGCCGGTCATCCTGCTGACCCAGGTGGGCGACGCGCCGGAGCGGACGATGGCGCTTAGCGAAGGGGCAGACGATTACCTCAACAAGCCGTTCGACCCGTATGAGTTGATCGCCCGGATCCAAGCCGTCCTGCGGCGCGGGCAGCCCGGGCTGCCGCCGCTAAGCTCCGCGCGGCGGATCGGCGACGACCGGCTGGTGCTCGACCGGACCTCGCGGCGCGTACGGCTGGACTCGGTTGACCTCGCCCTGACGCCGAAAGCGGTTGCCATCCTCGAATATCTGATGACCCACGCCGACGAGTTGATCACGCGGGAGCGGCTGCTCAATACCGTGTGGGGCTGGGACTATCCGGTCGGCGAGCGGGTGGTCGATACGCGGATCGCCGAGTTGCGCCGCGCGCTGAAGGACGACCCGGCGGCCCCGCGCTATATTGAGACGATCCCCGGCCAGGGCTATCGCTTCGTCGGCAAGGTAAAGCCACTGCCATGACGACGCGCCGCGCGATCGCGTTGGTGGGTGCGGCCGCGGTGATTTCGCTGTGGCTCACCCTGACGGCGGGCGGCTCCAGCGCGTGGGAGATCACGCTGCGCGTCCATCCCTGGTGGGCGGCGGTGCTGGTGGCGCTGCTGGTCGCGCTGGGTGCGCTGGCGGTCCGCGCGATCCAGCGCCATTTTCGCGAGCAGCAGTACAGCATCAGGCTGGCGCGAGAGAAAGGCTTCGCCGAGCATCACCGCTTTCTGCGCCGGCTCGACCACGAGTTGAAAAACCCGCTCACCGCGATCCTGGTCGCCGTCGGCAATGTGCGGGACGAGTGCTCGCCCGCCGGGCAGGACATCCTGACCAGCATCGAGACGCAGACTCAGCGGCTGAGCCGGTTGGTGCGGGACCTGCGAAAGCTGGCCGAACTTGAATACGCGCCCCTCGAAGAAGTCACCTTTGACATCCGCGAGACGCTCACAGAAGCGATCACGCTAGCTCAGGAACGCGCCGACGAGGATCACCGCCGCCTGACGCTCGACACGCCTGAGTCGCCTGCCGATGCGCTGCTGGTGCGCGGCGACCCCGACTTGCTGCTGGTCGCCATCCACAATCTGATCGACAACGCCCTCAAATTTTCGCGCCCCGACGATCGCATCGAACTACGGGCCTTGCGCGAGGGGCATAGTGTGGTGGTGCAGGTCCGCGACACCGGCCGGGGGATTTCGGAACTCGACCAGCCGCTGGTGTGGGAGGAGTTGTATCGCGGCGAGAACACCGAAGGGATTCCGGGGAGCGGGATCGGGCTTGCGCTGGTGCAGCTTATCGTGAAGCGGTCGCGCGGGGAGATTTCGCTCGAAAGCGCGCCGGGCCGGGGGACGACGGTCACCATCCGTCTGCCGGAAGCGACGCGTTAATCCCATCGCGGAACGGTTTTGCGCGTGCCAAACAAAAAGCCCGCTCATCAAGAGCGGGCCCAACGTTGCGAGCGTTCAAGGATTGTGCAGGGCTGGCGTCACAACACGATCGGCGGGACGATCAGCAGGACGACCGTCCACGCCACGTAGACGATCGTGGCCCGACTGAAGACGGTTTGCAACCCTTCGATCCAGCGCTCAGGCTTGATGCGGAGTTGCGTGACGATCAGCGAGACCAGGATGCCGATATTGATGGCGTTCCAGCCGATGACCGTCAGGCGGTTGAGCGTCAGGTCGCCTTGCAGCGTGCGATGCATAACTGCCGCCAGCGCATAGATGCTCACCACCACAGCCAGCGCCGAGACCGCGATGATCGCCCTGCGCATGACCCGCTGCAACTCCGGCGACAGGTCGTTGCCCTGGATGGGCGTCGCGCCAACCAGCAGCCCGACGATGCCGAACAGCATCGCGTTGTAGACGATCAGCACGTCGCGGTTCTCAAACGGCGCCATGAAATTGAACGGGATCACGAACAGGTAGATGACCAGCACGGCTAGCGTCAGGGGGAGCAGCAGGCGCATCATGGTGGCGATGAACTTGCTGAGCCCCTGGTCGAAATCCTGCTCCGCCGGCGAGGCCGCCGGATCGTAGATGGTGGCGACCGCCAGCACCGGGATCAGCCCCACGCCGCCCGCCGCGATCAGGCGTAGCAGCACCTCGGGCAGTTCGATCGACAGCGCCGCAAACATCCCGACTGTGATGCCGCCGAAGGCCATCCCGGCCAGCAGATAAAGCCCGGCGACGATGGCGACCTCAATGGATTTGATCAGGAAGGCGAAGCGATCGGCATGGGTGGACTGTTTGCCCAGCGCCATAATGCCCAGCGCTGCCCAACATAAGAGCGGAATGTGGATGGCGGCGATGATGAGATACTGCTCGGTAGCCCAGTCTGGCCCGAAGGCGGGCGACGCCAGAATGCTATACGCAGCAGCCGTCAGCAGGCTCAGCCCCAGGACGGCGACCTGAACGTGCCGTGCTCCGGCGGTAACGGCCATGTAGATCAGGGCGCTGATGGTGGCGATCGGCGACCACCAGAACAAGAGATGCGGCACGAGGCCCTGAACCTGCAGGTTTTCGACGTCGCTGAGCGCCCAGAAGATCAGCCCGGTGATGATGCTCAGCGGCACCGCGATCATCCAGTTCGCCGGGCGGGTCGATTTCTGCGCGTCTTCCGCGCCGTTTTGCAGGCGATAGTACCAGGCCGCCAGCAGCACGTTGTCTGGCGAGGCTTGGTAGCGGGCGATCAGCGCATTCCGAAATGTCGCAAGCTGATCATTCCGCCGCGCAAGCTGATAAATCTGTTCGAGTTGTTGCGGATCCGATTCGGCCGCACGAATTTCTCCGTCGAATTCCATGTTTACGTGCCTTTCCCGCAGGTGGGCATTGAGTAAAAGGACAGGCAGAGGGCGCAGCTCACGCCACATGATTCCGAGCGAGCGCCACAGGTCGAGGCTCGGCGTATCGTCGAGCTGCATCTGGAAGACGAGCAACATCTCGTCGGCATAGGCTTCGCGGAAGCGACGCGGATAGAGCCCGAGGATCCAGCGGTAGAAAGCGATGAGGCGATCGTAAAAGGTATGCATCAGTTCTCCTCGAGCAGATGCTGGCGAGCGGTCTGTACGAGCGCGCCCAACCGCGCGACCTCGGCGTGCAGCACGGCGAGCCCAGTCCGCGTCAGCCGATAGGCTTTGCGCGGCTTGCCGCTGGTTTGCTCTTCGTCGCTGTCGACGCGCTCGATCAATCCCTGGTCTTGCAGGCGGGTCAGCGCGCCGTAGAGTGTGCCGTTGCTCAGCTTGACCTTCCCTTGGCTGAGCTCCTCGACCTCTTGCAGGATGGCGTAACCATGCTTTTTCTCGGTCGATAGGCTCAGCAAGATGAAAAAGGTTGGTTCCCGAAGCGGGAGAAACTCATCAGGCATCTTGAGTCACCTTCAATATGTCGGTAAACGACAGTCGACTACCGACATATTATGCGGATTTACTCCGTTTCGTCAAGTGGGATCTGGCTTATGGCCGATCGCTCACCCGCGCGCTCGTGTGTCAGTCCGCTAGGCTATTGATACAGTCTCTCTTGGCAGATGGCGTAGTATGGAGCAGGGTGGCGTGGTGTGTACTGCGTTCGAACGCGGTGGTGCTAAAGTCTATTTTTGTCAGATCAGGTTCTGGGTATTCTCGAAAAACATTGCTTGTGGGAAGCTAGGCGACCTTATCGAAAGGTGTTGGCAGATGCGGTGAGGTTTCCTCGACGAGCGCCGCGTCTGCTAGATCGTTTCGATAGCTACTAAAATGCCAGATGTGTAGGGATGCCGATGGACGGACAGATCGGGTTGTTGCTGGTGATTCTTGCGGGCACTGCAGTGTTGTTTGCGTTCGAGCGCGTGCCCGCGGACGTGGTGGCAATTGGGCTGCTGGTTACGCTCGTTCTCACCGGCATTCTGACGATGGACGAGGCGTTCGCCGGGTTCGGAAGCACCACGTTTTTCCTGTTGCTAGGGTTGTTTATCCTCACCGCTGCACTCATGCGAACGGGCGTGGTGGACATGGTCGGTTTGCGCATTCTGCGGCGCACCGGAGACAGCCCCGACCGCCTGCTGCTGATCGTCATGGTCACGACGGCCGCCCTGAGCTCTGTGCTGAGCAATACGGCCGCCGCTGCGTTCTTCCTGCCGGTCGTGCTGGGGCTGGCGCGCCGGACCAGCGCGAAAGCCGAGCGCCTGCTGCTCCCCCTGGCATTTGCCGCTATCCTGGCGAGCTCGGTCACGCTGGTGAGCACGTCCACCAATGTGGTCGTCAGCGGTGTGATGGCCCAGTATGGGCTTGAGCGCATGGGGCTTTTCGAGCTGACTCCGGTCGGCGTGCCCATTATGGTTCTTGGCGTGGCGTACATGTATTTCATCGGCCAGCACCTTATCCCGCACCGGGAAAGCGCGCTGATCGATCTCGAAGAACTGGCAAAACCGCCGTATGTCACCGAGGTCGTGGTGATGCCCGACTCGCCGCTGGTAGGGAACACGCTCGAAGAGGCAGGGCTGGGCCGGGACCTCGATCTCCGCGTCATTCGCATCGTTCGCAACAAGACGCGTTACATCGATCCGCAGGCCACCACCCGGCTAGAGCCCGACGACGTGCTGCTGCTCGAAGGCACGCGCGATGAGGTGCTGAAGGTTAAGGACGTGGTCGGGATCGAGCTCAAGGCAGACGCGAAGTTCGCGATTCCCGAGGCGGAAGCGGCCAACCAGGATGGCAACGCAAACCCCGGCGAGATGTTTGATGTGATTGAGCTGCTTATCCCGCCCGGCTCCGCGCTGATCGGCCGGACGTTGCGCGGCACGAGCTTCCGCGAGCGTTTTGGCGTGCAGGTGCTGGCGATCAACCGCCACGGCGAGACGTTGCGGCGCAAGTTGAGCCAGACGCGGCTGCGGGTGGGCGATGTGTTGCTGGTGCAAGGTCGCGCGGAAGCGCTCGCCAATCTGCACATGGCGCAGAACGTTCGCATGATCGGGATGGTCAGGCAGGAACGTCCGAACTGGCGGCGCGCGCCAGTCGCCATTGCGATTTTCCTCGGATCGCTGATTGTGGCCTCGGTTGGGCTGCTCGAACTGCCGATCGCTGTCCTGACTGGGACGGTGCTGGTCTTTTTAACTCGCTGCCTGACGCCGGAAGAAGCCTATGAGGAAGTGCGCTGGAACGCGCTGATCGTGATCGGAAGCATGCTTGCGCTGGGTACCGCGATGGAGAAGACCGGGACGGCCGCTTACCTTGCGGGCCTGATCGTGGATTGGGTGGGGCAGAGCCATCCTTTGTGGCTGCTGACCGGGTTCTTCGTGCTCACCGTGTTCCTGACGCAGCCGATGTCGAACCAGGCGGCGGCGGTGGTGGTGCTGCCGATCGCGATTCAGACAGCAGTACAACTTGGCCTCAACCCGCGCACCTTCGCCATGACCATTGCGCTGGCGGCCAGTTGCTCGTATCTCACGCCGCTTGAGCCTGCCTGCCTGATCGTATACGGGCCGGGCGGTTACCGCTTCTCTGATTTCCTGCGAGTTGGAACGCCGCTCACGCTGCTCATCTACGGCATATCGATGTTGCTTGCGCCGATGGTCTGGCCGCTTGAAGGCTGACGCGGCCCGGAAAAACTACAGCCCACCGTTACCGGGCGGGCTGTAGCTCTTGTTCGCGTTTCGATTTGCTCGGCGGCTTACTTGTCCCGCGTGAGCGTGAAGCCGCTCATGAACTGCTTCTGCAGCAGGATGAAGATGATCACCGGCGGCAGGCTGGCAATGACCGCGCCGAGCATCAGCGGCCCGTATTGTGTCGAAGCATCCCCGGTGCGGAGCGCGCTCAGACCCACCTGAACGACGTCCAG